>Ga0315275_10003420_pt1 | contig 14604 bp, 10 predicted proteins | sample YL17G03_0_MG_FD_205557 | JGI IMG/M metagenome (GOLD analysis project Ga0315275, IMG submission 205557) | Sediment microbial communities from Yellowstone Lake, YNP, Wyoming, USA - YL17G03_0 | ecosystem: Environmental > Aquatic > Freshwater > Lake > Sediment | place: USA: Wyoming | collected... | reverse complement strand
GGTCGCTCTGGAGCGATGTAAAACCGCCAGAGACGCCATCGGGCTGATCGGCGAGCTGGTGAAGAAATACGGGTATGGCGACCACGGGGAGTGCATCACCATCGCCGATCCGAAAGAGGTTTGGCACTTCGAGATCTTCGGCGCCGGACCGGCGCAAGCCGGGGCGGTGTGGGCCGCGGTCCGCATTCCCGACGATCACGTCGGTGTTTCCGCCAACATTCCCAGAATCAGCCAGATCGACCTGAAGGATCCGGACCACTACATGGCCTCGGATAACGTCTTCGCGCTCGCTGAGGAGATGGGTTGGTGGAAGAGCGGCGATCCCTTCAAGTTCTGGAAGGCCTACAGCGGCAGAAAGCCTTTTTCGGACCGGGAATACTACATCCTGAGCACGCTCGCACCAGCGCTGAATCTGAAGCAGGATGCCGAGGAGCTCCCGTTCTCCGTCAAGCCCGCAAAGCAGCTTGCCGCCGGCGACATCATGAAATACTACCGCGAGACCTATGCAGGAACGGATTTCGACATGACCAGGAACCTCATGGTTCCGAAATCCCGTCCGCGGGCGAGGGGCGAGAAGAAGCCGGAGACCGACGAGAAGCCGCCCGAAATGGTCAAGAGTCCCGTAGCCAGCGCCTGGATGGGCAACGACATGGCGATCCTCCTGAACGCGCTGAAGCCGGGCACGGTCGATTTCCGCCGGACCATCGTTATCGCCGCGTGCTCCTACTCCGAGATCATTCAGTGCCGGAGCTGGCTGCCCGACGAGATCGGCGGGGTTGCCTGGTTCTCATTCGACAACCCCGCCCAGAGCCCGCGCATCCCAATCTTCGCCGGCGTGCTGTCGCTGCCCAAAAGCTTCGAGGTGGATTCCCAGCACCGCTACCAGGCCGACTCGGCCAGCTGGGCGTTCCGGAAAACGAACCGGCTCGCAACCATCAAATGGGGCGCGACCAGGAAAAATGTGGAAGACGCGATCGCCGATTTCGAAACCAGGGCCTTCGACGAGCTCCCATCCATTGAGAAAATCGCATTGCAGCAACTCAACAGCGGCGACCCCGAGCAGGCGCGGCTGAAGTGCAGGCAGTTTCTCACCCGGTACACCAACGACTTCGCCCGCGCGGCTATCGACAAGTGGTCGGAGCTTGGCGACACATTCTGGGGATTGTACGCACGCGGCTTTTAAAAAATCTCCGCGGCGCGAAAAATTCTGTAACCAGAGCGGCCGCGGACGGCATAAATCTAACCGGATTTGTATTTCGCTGGAGAAGATCATGAAACCGTTTTCGAAATCCTTGACGGCCATACTTCTTGTTTCCGCCTTGCTTGCGGCTTCGATGCTTGCGGCGCCGGCAGCCGAAAAAACAGAAAAGGCCGGTCTGCCGACTCTGCTGGCGTCCTGCGGTCAGAGTCCGGGTCCCGTGAAGGTGGAGGTTTTCCTCAAGAGGCTCAAGCTGGAGTACGCCTCGATCCCGAGAGCAACCGCCAACGACCTGATCGAACGGAAAAAGAAGGGTGCGCCCTTCAAATCGCTCATCATCGTGACCGGCGCAAGCCTCAAGGGCATGGGCGGGGCGGGAGTGTCCATCAACGACGAACTCGAGAGAACCAGGGCCTTGATCGCTGAAGCCAGGAAACAAGGCATCAAGATCATCGGCGCGCATGTCGAGGGCATGGCCCGGCGCTCCCAGGGCGCCATGGCCGGCGACAATTCCGACGAACTCTCCATCGATGCGGTTTGTCCGCAGGCTTCCCTTCTCCTGATCCGTCAGGATGGGAACGAGGACGGCAGGTTCACCGCCATCGCCAAGTCCAAAAACATCCCGTTGCTGTTGTTCGAAAAGAACATGGATCTGGAAAATGTCTTGAAGGGCCTGTTTACCAATTAAGTTCAAAAGTACGCTGACGTATTCAAGGCTTTTTGAAGTGCGGCGGCATGACGCGGACCTTACACGAATTTCAGGTTTGCGGTGCCGCACCTTCGGCGCTCACTTATGAGGTCAATCCTTTTTCTTGGGCTTATGTCTATTCCCACGGAAACGCCTGTAAGGAGCAGGGAATGACGCCGCCCTCCAAAAAACGTCGCCGTATGTATGAAACAAAAGGAAGAGGTTGAGGATTTGAGACGCACTACACCAGGCAAAACCCGATGAGCATGTTTCTTTCAGCCGGGATAGTGCTCGGCGTCATGGTAGCCGTCTACCTTCTCGCCAGGAGATTTACTCCTTCGACCGAGTTGTCGATGCTGGCCGCTGCATTTGCCGGCGCTCTGGCCGGCGGTTTCTGGTTCCCCGTCCGGCACATTGCCGAGGGGGCCATCACCTACCTCGACATCAACCTCATTTTCATCACCGCGACTCTCTTCATGGCCATTCTGAAGGAGTCCGGCGGCGTCGCTTTCGTCCTGCGGTCGATTCTCAGGCGATTCCATAAGAACCGGGTCGTTCTCCTGATCCTGCTGGCTGTCCTGCTGCTCATACCCGGCGCATTCACCGGCGCGGGCAGCGTCACCGTGCTGATCACCGGCGGCATGGTCGCGACCGTCCTGCATTACATGGGCATCTCCAAGGTAAGAACCGCCGCGATCGTGTTCATGGTCGCCGGGATGAGCGCCGCCGCACCGCCGGTAAGCCTCTGGGCCATGCTCACCGCGGCAGGGGTAAACATGCCGTATGTCGGTTTTTTCTATCCCCTGCTCTTGCCCTGTGTCATCGTCTCTCTGTTCACAATCTTCCTGCTGGGGTGGCGAGGCGCGTCCATCAATGTGGAGAAGGCGCTCGAGGACCTGCCGCTCCCGCCGGCCAGGATGAACTGGGTCCGGGTGCTGCTTCCATTCGGCATCCTGCTTGCTCTCATTATTGCCGGGCGCAGATGGCCGTTTAGCGCTCCGATAACCGGCCTCCCCCTGATGTTCCTGTGCGCGGCAGCCGCGAGCTTCCTGCTTTCTCCAACTCCGCTGAAAATACTCCGGATCTCGCGGGATACCATCGAACAGCTCCTGCCTTTGATAGCAACGCTCACTTGCGCGGGCATCATGGTTCAGATCATGACGCTCACCGGCGTTCGGGGCCTGCTCGCGGTTACCGCCGTCACATTGCCGGTGGGGGTCGTGCTGGCGACGCTTTTCATTTTCCTGCCGGTCTCCGAAGCCCTGCTGATGTATGCGGCTGCGCCGGTGCTGGGCGTCCCGCTGGCGCTGCTCTTCAACACCATCGGACTGAATCCGATCATCGCGCTGGCGGGGATGAGCATCATCTGGCCGCTTGGGGATGCGCTGCCCCCGACGGCGATTATCGGGAGGCTGACGGTCGATGTGGTCGGCTGGCGCGGTTCCTACGCGGAGTTTCTCAAGTGCTGCCTGATCCCCGCGCTCCTCGCGATGGGCCTTGGGACTCTCATGGTCGTGTTCAGCGCCAAACTGGGATTTCTGACCGGGCTCTAGGAGCCCGGGCTGGAGGGTGCGATGGACCTTTCCGCAAAGATCATCGAGCTGATTTACTACTGCCTGGTCGCCTATGTGTCGGTTCTTCTCCTGTGGAATCTGATCAGGACCAGGAGTTGGGAGAAGGAGATCCTTTACATCATCGTGCTGCTTCCTTTTCTGCTCCGTCTGTTCCATCTGAAATGAGCGAGCTATGAACGTCGACAAGTCCCTGATTCGAAAGCTGATCCTTGGGGCCCTGGGTCTCGCTCTATTTGTTTCGTCCGGGATCAGCTTTTACCGGAGCAGGCACATGCGGGAACCAGTCGTGGCGGGACCGGGAGTGACCGCGGTAAAAAAACTGAGCGGGTATTTCCCGGGCGTCAAAGACACGACCAACGACTGCAACGTTTATTTCCTCGAGGGCAAGGCGGTGGGAGCCACCATCCTGGTGCTGGGGGGAACGCATCCGGAGGAACCCGCGGGCAGGCTCGCCGCCTGGATTCTCGCGGAAAATGCCGTGATGGAGCAGGGAAGATTGATCGTCGTGCTCAGCGCCAACCGCAGCGCCACTACGGTGACGCGACTCAGCGGCGCTTATCCTCCGGACTACTCGATCCCGACCGGCTGGGGAGAGCAGAGATTCCGGATGGGAGACCGGTGGACCAATCCGCTGGATCAGTGGCCCGACCCGGAGGTGTATATCCATTATCCGAGCGGGCAGAACCTTGCCTATGTCGATGTGAGAAACCTGAACCGGGCGTGGCCCGGAAGGCCCTCCGGGACGCTCACGGAAAAGACCTGCCATGCATTCATGCAACTGATCCGAAGCGAGAAGGTGGACCTGCTGCTCGATCTGCATGAGGCAGAACTTCAATACCCGGTGATCAGCACGATCGTGGCGCACGAAAAGGGACAGGAGCTGGCCACGCTGTCCTCCATGATGTTGAGCGACAACGAGGGTTTCAAAATTGGAACCGAGTTCTCCCCCAGAAGCCTCCATGGATTGTCCCACCGGGAAGTGGGGGATTTTTCGAACGCGATCTCGTTGCTGGCAGAGACCCCGGAGCCGTTCCTGGACGCAACCCGGGGCAGAACGACCAGGGATCTCCTCCTGTCGGGAAGGGACGAGTTTGTCGTCAAAGCGGGAAAGCGCGGCCTGCTTTTCGAAAAAATCGATGAGCATGGCTGGCCCATCGACGTTCGCGTCGGAAGGCATACATCCACAATTCTGCAGATCATGGAAACCTGGACCCAGGAACATCCCGATAAAGGACTGGTCTGCCGCAATGCCCCACGCTATGCCGATGTCCTGGCGAAGGGCGCCGGCAATTACCTGCACGATCCCTCCGCTTCTCCCCCCTCCCGCCTGTTTTTTGAATAATCGGGGTCTGACCCCGATATTTTAGTTTTTGCGGCGGGGTTTCTGCCGATGATGCCTTCACGCAGGTTGTCGTATCGGTAGGTAAGATTCAAGCGAAGTCCGATAATGGCGGCGATCCGGCCCAGGGTGAAGCTGGAGCGCGCAAAGCGCAGCAGCACGCGGTCGAGGCGGTAAAACTGCGCGTAGATCCAGTCTGCGCCGTCCTGCAGCTGGCGGGCGGTCATCCGCGCCGGCAGGATCACGCAGTGCCGGAAGTCGTAGCGGCTCCAGTCCTGATCGAGGATGCGCCCCTTGCGCCGCATGTCTTCGAAAAGCGGGGTGCCCGGCAGCGGTGTCATGATGTTGACCTGAACCGCGTCGATGCGCGCCCTCTGTAGAAATTGAAGCATCCTCTCGAAGGCGCCCGGATCATCTCCGTCCATCCCGACAATGATCCCCGCAACAATGCCGATGCCGTGGCGCCGGATCGCCTCGATGCGGCGGAGGTAGCCGCGGCTGTCGTTGAACCCCTTCGCGACGGAGGCCAGATTCTCCTCGCTCAGGGTTTCGATCCCGATAAACAATCCCAGGCAGCCCGCCCGCCCTGCCAGGCGCAGCAGTTCCTCGTCATTGGCGATCTCGATCGAACATTGGGCGACCCAGCGCTTGCGCAAGGGGATCATCGCCTCGAAGAGGGAGCGTGCATATTCCCTGTCGGCGATGATGTTGTCGTCCGCAAACATGAAATATCTCGGAAGACCCCTCAGCTCCTCGAGCACCCGGGGTTGCGGGCGGCTCCGGTGAGTCTGCCCGTAAAAGGCCGTGATCGAGCAGTAGCGGCAGGCATGCCGGCAGCCGCGCCCGGTCTGCACGGCGCTGGTCGTGACATAGTGGCGCGCCGTGCGCGCCGTCAGATCGCGGCGCGGAATCGGGATCCCGGAGGGATCGCTCTGAAAGGGCGCCAGATAATTTTTTGCTTATTTAAGTACTATTTGAGGTCCACCCTTCATCCCGGCGGCCGGGAGCGTGGAGAACGGCATTCTCCCCCGGTGTGGTTCACACGCCCATGAGGGCATCGATGCGCTGGAGGGCGGCCTGCGCGCCGCGGGCCAGTTCCGCCGCTTCGCTGCGGCAGGCTTGTGCAAAGGCAGTGTCCTTCAGGCCCGGAAGATTGATGAGCACGTTATATTGCGCGCCTTTCAGCGCGGCGCAGGCAAGCTGAGCCCCTACGGCGGCGTCGCTCCTCGCGTTCGGGTTGCCGATTCCGGCCAGTGTTTCCAGGCACCCCATCACCTCCGCGGCTACCCGGGCGGTTCGGAGCGGCGCCTCGGCCGCCGATCGTGTGGCCTGCTCGATGGCCTCTGCGCGCGCCGACTTTTCCGCGCCGCTCTCCTTGGGCATTTTCACGGCCGCCACCACCCGTCTGTAGGCCTCGGCATCTTCGCGCACCAGCGCCTGAAGAGCGCCTCTCGCGCCGGTCAGCCGCGCGTGCAGTTCCCTCACGCGTCCATCCACCGATTCATACTTCTTTCGGCCTTCGGTCAGGCCGGCGACCATCTCCCCGAGCGCGGCCGCCAACGATCCGCCCAAGGCCGCCACGCTGCCTCCGCCGGGGACCGGCTCCGAAGAAGCTACGCTGGAGAGAAACTCCTCCATCCCCGGCTCCCGCACCAGCGCGGCATCCAGCCGGTTTTCCAGGATCTGGTTCTCGCTGAAGCCTTCAAGCCGGAGAAAGTAATCACTACAATCATTCAGAGCCTTCTGCGGCACGAGGCCCACGATTTCGCTGGAGGCCACCTTGACGCCGAGGCGTTCCGCTTCCCGCGCGACCATATCGAACGCTCGGAATATCGGCGTGCCTTCGAAATTGGTGAGGTTCATCGAGACCTGGACCTGGTTGCGCTCCTTGATCTCGAAACCCAGCGCCTTGACATCACGCAGGCCGCCCCCGGAAAAGCGCACGGCCTTGGCGATCGCCTGGGCGACTTTCAAGTCGTTGGAGTGGAGGTAGACGTTGTAGGCCACCAGCGGAAAACGAGCGCCGACCGCGCTCGCGCCGGCGCTGGGGTGAACCTCGAGCGGACCGAAATCCGGCTTGCGGTCCGGGTTGGTCCCGATCTCCGCGCGAATTCCCTCGAACTCGCCTCTTCGGATGTAGGCCAGATCCCGGCGGGCTTCAATGCGCGCCGACTGCTCGTAAAGATAAATCGGGACCCGGTATTTCTCCGCGATCTCCGCCGCGACTCGGGCCGAGAGCTGGACGCACTCTGCCATCGTCACGCCGGCGATCGGGATGAAAGGAATGACATCGGCCGCCCCCATGCGCGGGTGTTCGCCCTGATGCTGCCGGAGATCGATCAGCTCCACCGCCTTGCCCACACCGGCGACAACCGCCGCCGCGACCGCGTCAGGCTCGCCGGCGATGGAGATGACGCAGCGGTTGTGGGCCGCGTCCATCTCGGAATCCAGCAGGGCGACCCCGGGCACGCCGGTCAGCGCAGCAGCCAGGGCATCGACGACATCCTTACGCCGGCCTTCGGAAAAATTGGGCACGCACTCGACGATTTTTTTCACACCATCTCCAATCTGTTGATCACCACGTTTCCTTTCTTGACGGTCAGGACGCAGTGGTTGACGCCGAAAAAGTAGGGCAGTTCGCGATAGTCGGCGACATCCATAAGGACGATGTCCGCCTGTTTTCCCTCCTCGATCGTCCCCAGGCGGTCGGAAATCCCGAGCGAGTGGGCTCCATTGACGGTGGCCGCAGTGATGGCTTCGGCCGGCGTCATCTTCATCTGGCTGCACGCGATGGAGAGAATGATCTGCATGTTCAGGGTGAAGCATGAGCCGGGGTTGAAATCCGTGGCCAGCGCAACCGGCACCCCGGCGGCGATGAGTTTGCGCGCCGGCGCATAGCGCTTCAGCCCCAGGTTGAAAGCCGTTCCCGGCAGCAGGGTGGCCACGGTTCCGGCCTTCTTGAGCGCCTTGATGTCGCCCTGCTGAATCCATTCCAGGTGATCCGCGCTGGCCGCGCCCAGTTCTGCTGCGAGCCGCGCGCCGCCGGTGCGCGCCAGCTCCTCCGCGTGAATCCGCAGCCCGAGTCCGGCCTGCCGTGCGGCCAGCAGGATGGTCCTGGACTCCTCTACCGTGAAGTATCCCGCGTCGCAGAACACGTCGCAGAACTGCGCCAGGCCTTCACGGGCGACGCGGGGTATCATTTCCTCCACGAGCAGGCGGACATAGTCCCCGCGCGTACTCTCATGTTCCTCGGGGACCGCGTGCGCCCCCAGGAAGGTCGGGACGACCTCCAGCCGGCTCCTCGTTTTGAGGAGGGCGAGCGCCTCGAGGCTCTTCATTTCATCTTCCAGGCTTAAGCCGTATCCGCTCTTCGCTTCGATGGTGGTGGTGCCGTGCGAAAGAAACTGCCGGAAATGACGTTCCGCTCTGTCCGCAAGCTGGTTCAATGTGGCAGTCCTCAGCTGGCGCACGCTGGCGCGAATGCCGCCCCCGGCCTGCGCGATCTCCTGGTAGCTTTTGCCCCGGGCGCGGAGATCGTATTCGTTTGCCCTTGTCCCGGCGAAAACGGGATGGGTATGGCTGTCGACAAATCCCGGCAGGGCCAGCAGCTTGAGCCCCAGCCCATCCACGATCTCGAGCTGGCCGTCGGGTTTGCGGTCGGGCAAATCCCTGGTCGGCCCGACCCACTCGATCCGTTCGGCGCGGATGACGATGGCCCCGTTCTCGATGATGCCGAGCTGCTCCATGGCATCGCCGCAGCGCGGCGGAGGCGGCCCCTGGAGAGTGATGACCTGAGCGATGTTCTTAAGCACCAGCATGGGATGTCGGCTTACCTCAGCTTCCGGAGCGCCACGATGGTGATGTCGTCGTTCACCTCGGCGCTGCCGGTAAATTCCGTGATGTCGGTATAGAGACTTTTTACTAACCCGGAGACGTCCCGGGTGATGTGACGGCGAATCGATTCGAGGAACCGCTCCGGATCATAGATCCTCTCCTCCACATCCATGGCATCCGTGGCGCCGTCACTCGCCAGGATGAGAGTGTCGCCCGTCTGTAACCGGAACGGATGAGCGTCGTATGTCGACTCCTCCAGCAACCCCAGCGGCACGCCGGGCGCCTTCAGCTGCGCGGCCTCGCCCTCCCGGACCAGGTAAGGATAGGGCATTCCCGCGTTGGCGAGATGGCCGGATCCCCGCGCCAGATCCAATTGCAGGCAGGCGACGGCGATGTAGTTTTGCGCAGGGTAGCGCGCGATGAGGATGCTGTTCAGCCGAGCCAACATTTCTTCCGGTTTCAATGAGTTGGCGAAGAGTGTTTGCAGCTGCCCGCTGAATACCGCGCCATAGAGCGCCGCCGGGATGGATTTTCCTGAAACATCTCCAATCACTACCTGCAGCGCCGCGCCGCCAGGGTCGACGAAAAAGTCATACAGGTCGCCGCCGACCTCCAGAGCGGGGTGGTATTCGACCGCCATTTCGTAGCCATCCAGTGCAGGACAGCGGGACGGAAGAATATAGCGCTGGATATCCCGGGCGATTTCGAGCTCGCGCGCCAGCCGCTCGCGCCGGATCAATTCTTTCCGGATGCGCGCATTTTCGACCGCGAGCCGCTGGGTTTCCAGCCCGCGCTCCACCGTCATCAGCAGGTCGGGCGGATCCCAGGGCTTCACGATGTAACGGAAGACTTTGCAGACGTTGATCGCCTCCATGAGGACGTCGACGTCCGTGTAGCCCGTCAGAATGATGCGCACCGCATCGGGAAGTACCGCCATCGTTTTGCGCAGGAACTCGAGCCCGGTCATGTCCGGCATTCTCTGGTCGGCAATGATGACGGAAACCCCTTCGTTTTTCTCAATCAGCTTCAGCGCTTCCATCCCGCTGTTGGCGGCCAGCACGCGGTAGCGATGGATAAAAGTGCGCTGCAGTTTCTGGAGATTGGGGAGTTCGTCGTCAACTACGAGGATGGTGTCTTCCAGCATGGGCGCATAGACGAGGATTGAGAAAAACCCAACTTTATCTCAAGTGGCGGCACGAAGCCAATGACTGAATTCTGAGCCGGGAGCCCCCGGTTCAGAGTTCAGATAGGAAAGGATTATGAAACCGCAGATGCACGCAGATATTCTGAACAACCCTCGCCTTCCAGTCAAGGGGTTCGTGCTGTGTCGGCTGAGGCCGACTGAAAGGCCGCTCGTTCCAACCTGTCGTAGGGGCGACCGTTAGGTCGCCGGCAATTGACGATGGGGCGACCTGACGGTCGCCCCTACAATCTCGCACCAGGTCCGAGGCCATTGGATATGAAATACGCAAACGACCTTGGCTCGTCGACTTTGTCGACTTCGCCGCCGTCATCTTCGCCTGAAGGCGAGGGGTTTCAACCATCCCCGATGGGGACACTAATCTTTCATCTGCACTGCTAACAGTCAGATTCTTTTCGAATCGGAAAGAAATCTTCAAGCCGCCTTTTTCACGCAGCGCGGCAAGCCGCTTGGGTAAATCCGGCTTGAACCTCTCTTTGGTTGCGGCTGGCCGCGCTGCGTTTATCTGCGGTTTAAAGTCTTTGGTTGCTGGAATGCCGCCGCGCAAATTCCTGGAACATCAGTACAGTGCCATGGCGGCGAAGGTGACGGCAGCGCCGGATTCCAGATCGGCCCACTGACGGTACTGCAGGAGTTTCCCGCGGGGGTTATCGATGCAACGCAGCGTCAGGTATATCGGCGGGTAACCGCAGACATGCCGCCGGTCCGCTTCAGCAGCGATGAAGCCGAACATCCCCTCCGCATCGCCGGCTGCCACATGCTCCAGAAACCGGCGATCCTCCCGCTCCACGATCGTCAACGAATCCGGAGTGGGGCCGGCCCGGTCGCCGAAGCGACGACCGACATGCGCCAGGTCCGCCGCCGCTATCACGGCATAGCGCGCAGGCAATTCCGCTATGGTGTTTCGGACGGCATCGACGAACGCCCCGAGTTCTTCGTCCCCGGCGGCCGAACGACCCTTTTCATAGATATCGTGGAAGGAACCCACCAGGATGGGAACGACCTTGAAGCGCTCCGGCGTCCGATGCATGTATCTGAGGAATACGGTTTGAAATTCCAGGGAATGCTCCGCGCGATGGGCGAACTCGTCGCTGAAGTAGTCCTTGGGCAGGCGGGCTGCAAGCTTCCGGACGAAATCTCCATCGGTTTCGACCAGCCCCAGCGGCGTGTCGAAATGTTTCAGGGTGAGAGCAAAACGGCGCTGCATCGCGTTGTGGCAGGTCCCGAAAAGGATAAACCGGTCGGGTCCGGGCCGGACGGCAAGCGTCCGGTAGGCGTGGGCGTATGCGGGCCCGCCGCGGTGGAAATCGATATGTGGAGAGATCAAGCCGCGCACGGGGGTCCCCGCCGCCGTGTCGGTTCCCTGGCCCGGTCCATCGCTGCACTCGAAAAACCCGCCGATCTGATTTTTCAGCAGCCCCTCCTCTCCTTCGTAAGCGGATCCGGCATGTTGTGCCGCGCGGACCGGAGAGTCCAGGAACTGCCGCACCAAGGCTCCGTGGAAAGCGCGGAAGGCCTCGCTGTCCAGGAAGCGCTGCCCATCGAGCTGCTGCACCAGCTCTTCCAGTTGCTCCATGGGCAGAATCTCTCCCGTGGCGCGCATGAAATCTGCCTGGATGTCCCGCAGCGAATTCCGACCGTTCATCCGGGAAACCAGGAACGCCAGGTACTGGTTGAGAAAGATCGGACCTTCAGCAAATCCCTCCGGATCGCGCAGGCAAATCAGTTCCTCGCCTTCCGATTGGGTGGGGAATGCCTCGACAGCCCGGATTTTGGGTGAGGATTCCATGAAGTTCAGGATGGGCCCCGGAGTTCCCGGGCGATATCCTGGGCGATGCGTTTGGCCTCAGGCAGCTTTTCCGGCGCAAAGGAAATCGCGCCCACCGCCGGGTGGCCGCCCCCGCCATAGCGCTCGCACAGTGCGGCCAGATTATGCGTGTGCGGGCGCGGGCTCCAGGGATTCGATCCGACCGAAATCTTCGCGCGGAAGCTCGACAGGCTCACCCCGACACAATAGGTAGCCTGCGGGAAAAGATAGTAGGGTACAAACTTGTTGTACCCCTCCATGCTGTATTCGCTCACATCGAAATATATGGTGCCGTCGGCGCATTCCGCCTGCCGCCGGATGATATCGATCGACTGCCGATGCCTGTCGTACAGCGGGCGGAAAGCCTCTCCGACCCAGTCCAGCGCCATGATGTCTTCGAGGGGTTTCTCCTGGAACTGCTCGATAAGCCGTCGAATGAGACAGGCGTCCTGCACCCCCTCGATCACCATCATCAGCCTAATCGCCGGTTCGCGCAATTCCACCGCCGCCCGGGCGTCCTGGAACTGGGCGCCGTCGATGATATCCGCCCAGCGGATCAATTCTTCCAGCCGGCTCGAGCTGAAGTTGAAGTGCTCGTCGAGCATCGAGGTGATGAACTTGGTACACGAGCGAAAGGTCGGGTCGTGAAATTTCCTGCCGCTGGTATCGGCGCGGAAGTGAGCCTCATCCCCCCTGCTGAGAAAGGCGCTCTGGTGATGGTCGAACCACCAGGTGAGGCGAGGGTCACTCGAGTACTTGAAGTCGACGATTGCGTTCTCTTCCCCGTTGAACCCGACATCGAGGAAAAGCTCTCCTGCACGATGAGCCAGGCCCTCGTATTCGAATTGGACCGACTTTTGAATCGCGCTGCGGTAAAAGTTGGAGAAGACCGCGGCCGACGCGAGCCCGTCAAAGCAGTTATTGTGGAAGTAAACCTTCAGCCTCATAAGTTCGCAGCGACCCAAAAACCGAATCAGGAGCACTTCGGCGCTGACAGATGCCCAAAGGGTTTGCCGCCGGGGAGCAGGAAAGAATGGAACACACTACCACAGCACCAAACAGCGCGCAAGCATGTGAGATCAAAGCCCAACCGCTAAAAGCCGCGCGAACGCGGCGGACCCCCCTATCGTGGGGACATATACTTGGTGCGGCATAGCCGCAGCCAAAAATTAAAGCTCACCGCAGAGACGCAAAGGAACGCAGCGCGGCAAGCCGCAACCAAAGAGATGCTTAAGCCGGATTTACCCAAGCGGCTTGCCGCGCTGCGTGAAAAAGGCAGCGTGAAGATTTCTTTCCGATTCGAAAAGAATCTGACTGTTAGCAGTGCAAAGAATGACCCTGATCCGTTCCGTCGTCTGATCACCCTACGACGTATAGGAGGTAGAGCGCTCCAGGTTTTGTCGCAAACTCAATTACATCTTTTGCAGGTTGCGAAATCGGGACCGGTTTTCCCAGCAACAGGATCCTCAGGGGCAAGGAAGAGCGGACTCGGCATGTCTTTCCGTTCTTTGACAGAATGGAAGCCTGTTCCAGCCGTCCGTCCTTCCAGCTCAAACCAACCTCGAAGCCCCCGCGCGCGCGGAGCCCCTGGACCTGTCCCGTCTTCCAGGAGCTGTGGATTGCCGGCAGGAGATTCAGCTCGTTCTCATGGGATTGCAGCAGCATCTCGGCCACAACGGCGGCCATGCCAAACGAGCCATCCACCTGCAGCGCCTTGGAGCACATGGAGAACAGGTTGTCGCACGTGTAGTTTTTGATCGCATAACGGATGTTCTCCATGGCCTTTTCGGGGTTGTGAAGCCGCGCCCAGCAGGCGGCTTTCCAGGCTGACGACCATCCGTTTCCGGGAAGCCCGCGTTGTTCCAACACCACGCGGCTAGCCTCGGCCAACTTCGGCGTCAGACGCGGTGATATCTGATGCCCGGGATAGAGTCCGTAGAGGTTGGAAATGTGGCGATGACTGCTCTCTGTCTGCTCCCAGTCTTCGAGCCATTCCTGAAGCTGGCCGTTTTTCCCGATCTGCATCGGCGCCAGCTTCGCCCGTGTTTCCAGGACCTTCTGCCTGAACTCCGGGTTCAGGTCCAGGATGCCGGCAGCTTCGGCGGCATAGCCAAACAGGTCGTTAAGGATCTGCATATCGATCGTGGATCCCGCACAGATGGAGGAGCCGGGGGTTACAAACGTGGTGATCTCATCGAAAAAGGGTGTGTTTCCCGGGCTTTTCGGGAAGTTCTCCGGCGAGGTCGAAGGGTTTGTCACCAGCCATCCCAGCCTCGGATGGGGGATCAGGAAATCCAGGAAGAACTCCACGCTCCCCTTCAGAAGCGGATAGAACTGTTTCAAGAAATCCTTGTCGCCCGTGAACAGGTAGTGTTCCCAGAGATGCGTGCATAGCCAGGCGCCGCCTGTTGTGAAGGTTCCCCAAGTCGGCCCATCCATGGGGGCGGCCACCCGCCAGATGTCCGTGTTCTGGTGAAAAACCCAACCTCGGGCACCATAGTTCTGACGCGCCACCTGACTGCCCTGGTCGGACAACTCCCGGATCATCGTAAACAGAGGCTCGGCGCATTCGCCCAGGTTGCCGGCCTCCGCGGGCCAGTAGTTCATTTGCAGATTGATGTTGGTGGTGTATTTGGAATCCCAGGATGGGTTCATGTCCTTGTTCCAGATCCCCTGCAGGTTTGCCGGCTGCGTCCCCGGACGCGAAGAGGAAATCAGGAGATAACGCCCGAACTGGAACAACAGTCCCGCGAGTGCCGGATCATTGGATCCGTCAAAACTTCTGAGGCGCAGATCCGTTGGAAGTTGGGAATTGGCCGTGGCCTCGAGTTTGACAATTAGCCGTCGGAAGAGCTTTTGATGCTCTTCGATATGCACAGCCCTCAGCGCATCAAACGTCTTTCCGGCTGCCGCTTTCAACACGCTTTCGACTCGTGCGTGCGGGTCCGCACTGACATCCCGGT
>Ga0315275_10003419_pt1 | contig 14604 bp, 5 predicted proteins | sample YL17G03_0_MG_FD_205557 | JGI IMG/M metagenome (GOLD analysis project Ga0315275, IMG submission 205557) | Sediment microbial communities from Yellowstone Lake, YNP, Wyoming, USA - YL17G03_0 | ecosystem: Environmental > Aquatic > Freshwater > Lake > Sediment | place: USA: Wyoming | collected... | reverse complement strand
CTATCTGGGGGGCAAGACCCTGGGCGAGGGCTTCGAAGGCATGCTGCGTGCGGCCCCGGCCTTGGCGCAGCTCGCGCTGGCGATCGCCGATGCGTCCACCGACCGGCGGCTGGCGGGGCGGTAGCGGGGCGAGGCATTTCCAAGGCGAGGGCGCCGGACTTACTTGACCTCCAGGCACCAGTGGACCAGCGTGCCGGCATTCCCCGATTCGTTATCGACCACGTTCAGTCGCCAGGTGCCCGCAATGCTCTTGCCGTCGAACCGGCTCAGCGGGTCGCGGGGTTTGAGCGTTCCCGTGATCGCTGGAACCGTGCCGGCACATTCGTTCTGCACCGGCCGGCTGGCTTCGTCGTCCAGCGTGCACGTGATGTCGTCGCCGGTGCAACCGTTCCCGGGATTCCACAGCAGCACGGCGCTGTCGTCGTCGAGATGGGTCAGGGCAACCAAGAGTTCGCCCACCCGGGTGTGGTGAATCTCGAGCCGCACGTTCAGGTCGGTGATCACGCGCGTGTCACTGATGACGATGTCGTTCGTGACGCCAAGGTAGTAGTTGTCCGGAATCGACAGCGGCGCTGCGAGCGTGTCGCAGTAGAGCTGCGCCCCACCGGTCGGAGTCGGCGTGGACGTACGGGTTGCCGTGCGCGTGACGGACGGTGTTCTGGTTCGAGTTGCGGTGGCGGTCCGTGTCGCGCTGCGGGTCGGTGTCCGGCTGGGCCCGGTGGGCATTGGGGTCAGCGTGGCAGTGGGCGGCGTGACACCCGGCGACACCGTCGGTGTGCGTGTGCGTGTCGGTGTAGGCGGTGTCACGCCAGGCGACGCGGTGCACGTGGGCGTTCGAGTCGGCGTTGGCTGCGGACACCCGTTCAGCGCGGTGTTAACCCCGGTGAGAATCTCATCGATGGTGATCTGGCCGTCCTCACTGACATCGCCGACCTGGCAGTCAAAGACCGAGGCATTGCCGAGCGCAATGTTGATCAGGGTCATCAGCTCGTCCACCGTCACCTGGCGGTCGCCGCTGCAGTCGCACGTGCAGAACGGCGAGGGCTCCACCTGGAAGGTCCACACGTAATCGGAGCCGAGCGGTTGCCCGAGCGCATCGCTGATCGTGCCTGCCAGCGTCGCCGTGTATGTCTCGCCGTAGGCGAGCGCGGCGTCGGGTAAGAAGACAGCAGTGTGGCTGTCCGCGTCATAGGTGACGGTGCCGCTGACGGAATACCCCGGCGCAGCGGTGAGCGTGAACGTTGACGCGTCGATGGCGGCGCCATTCATCGCGTCGCGGAACGCGGCGGTGACCTCCGGGCGGCGCGGTGCGTCGGCCGTGCCGTCGGGTAGCCAGGCTCGCGTGACCCGTGGCGGGTTGACGATCGCGAACGTCGCCGAGTCGCCCTGGCCGCTGCGCACCCCGTCGTTGGCGACGACTCTGAACCGGCGGCGCTGGCCGTTGGGCAACTGCGTCGTGTCGACAAGCACCTGCGGGGCCTTGGTGCCCAGGCCTACCGGTGCCCAAGTGGCGCCATCGTCGGCGCTGTAGAAGAGGCGGAACTGCAGGGCCGTCTCGCCGTCCGGGTCGGTTGCGGACCAGGCCACCGTGAGGGGCCCGCCGTAACTGCCTGCGGCCGGTTGGTCCACGACGACGGACGGTGCGTTCGCGCTGACGGCGCGCGCGGCGAGGAGCTGCTCGCTGTGCCACAACTCGAGCTGACCGAGCCCGTCGGGCGCCGGCAGCGTGAACAAGAAAGAGGTGTATTCGAGGTCCGCCTCGACCGAGACGAACTCGGGAGCGAAGGCATAGGTGGCTAGGACCGCGCCGCCGGTGCTGCGCAGGCGCAAGCTGAATTCGCCGCTGCCGCCCGGCTCGGGAAAGGTGGTGTCACCGGCCGGCAGCGCGGCGACGTCGATGGCGCCGGTTTCTACGCCGGCCTGCCGGACGATTTCGCCACCGAGGGTCAGCGCAGCCAGAGCAAGGCGGGAGCGGCTCCCGATCCCAGCGGGCGCCGCCTGCGCGCTCTCCGGGAGTGACGCAACAAGCTCCCCGTAGCTCTTGACGTCGATCCAGACGTCATTGGCCCCGCGCGGCTCGCGGCCGATCCTGGTGCTCATGATCTCGATGCCATAGTCCGGGCCAAGTAGCTCGGGATAACGGGTGCGGTCAGCGAGGCTCGGATGGCGGCGACCAACTCCGCCGCTGTGATCTGGCCATCACTATTCCGATCGTGCTGCGGACACACCGCCATCGTGTCCGGATCGAACACCAGGGAGACCCCGGTGCCGATCTCGCCGGGCGTAACTTCGGTATTGCCATCGCAGTCGCCGGCGTACGGCCCGGGATCGGCCACTGTGACCACGAACCGGTTGTATGGCGGGATGCCCCCGCTGAGCCCGTCCAGATTGGTCACGAACACCTGCCGTGGGCCGATCAGCGCGTCGGCGGCAATGTCGATCGCCTGGCGCAGCTGCGTCGGCCCGACATAGCCGAAGTTGGGCGGCGGCGGCGGAATCAGGGTCACACCGGAGAAGGGGGGTTGCATACTCACCACCGCCCCGGGCGCGAAGTTGACACCCGTGATCGTGAGTTCCAGGTTCGCACTACCCTGCGGCGCGTAGTCCGGCTCGATGCGCTCGATGATCGGCCGCGCGGGCGTGGGTGTGCACGTCGGCGTCCGCGTAGACGTGGGCGTCCGGCTCGGCGTGGCCGTTGGTGTCCGCGTCGGCGTCCGGCTCGGCGTGATCGTCGGGGTCTCAGTCGGGGGCACCCGGACGTTCCCGAAGGGCAGCTCGATCGCGAGCGGTGGATGATCACAGCTTCGGATCAGCCGCCCGACCTCCTCCCCGTCGATGACCTGCCGCTCCCCGGTCGTCGAGACCCAGCCACTCTTTAGGTCCTCGCGTACTTCCAGACCGCCCCAGGCATCGTCCACGATGATGCGCCAGCCCGTGCCGCCACCGTTGATCGTCACCCCCGTGCTGCGCACCGCCCCGCCGCCGTCGCGCAACTCGAACAGCCAGCCGTCGAGCCCCGGTTCCGTGTCGTCGCGCACGCCGTCGCCGTCCAGGTCGTGAAACTTGATCACATTGATGAGGAACTCACAGTTCGGCTGCTTTGGCGTCGGCGACACCGTCCCGGTCGGCGTGCGGCTCGGCGTCCGCGTCAGCGTGAGGGTTGCGGTTGGTGTCGGGGAGGGCGTCCGTGAGGCCGTCACGGTGGGCGTGCGGTCCGGCGCGTAGCTCGGCGTGAGCGTCGGCGTCCGGGTCGCGGTCGGCGTTCGGCTCGGCGTCGGCGTGGCCGTCCGGGTCGGTGTGGGCGTCCGGGGTGGGGTCACGGTGGGCGTCGGTGCGGGGCCGCCCAACACCCGCACGAAATTATCGTCGCTGATGTCCGGTTTGGTCATGAAGGGCACACAGCCCGTGACCTTGAGCTTGTTCAACCCCGGCTGCAGCCCGGTGATGACCACATTGTCTTCACGCCGCAGAATGCTCCTGAGGAAGTCTTCATCGAGGCTCACCACCGGGGGGCCGCCCAACGTGCCCAGCTCCCACGAGGTGATCAGCGGGATGCGCTCGGGCAGATGCACCTGCACACGCAACTCGTTGATGGTGAGGGTCCCGCCCAGCGGCGCCCAGGACATCTTCAGCCCAAAGTAGTAGTCACCTCCCTGATACAGCTTCCGCTGATCAAGCGTGGCGTTGTCCGGCACGACGATCGCCAGCGGCACGCCGGCCACCTGAGCCCCCGGCAGCAGCGCTCGCACCAGCCGCTCGAGATCGCTGCCCTGCAAGCCGATCGGATCGAACGCAATGGGCGTCGGTTGGCCGACGAAATTGAACGTCCCCACCGCATAGGGGTAGCGGTCCTGACCGACGTACAGCGTGATCGGGTCCTCCACCACCGGCGGCTCGTTGCGCACGCGGACCTCCACCACCTCCAACTCCGGCCCGACGATGACCAGCATCACGTCGCTGGCCTTGGCCAGGCAGTAGTCCTGCATGTCGAACGTCGCCTGCACCGCCGAAATGCCGGACTTCTCAGCCGTTACCACCCCTTTGAGAAAGGGGGCCGTGAAACTCATCTGGTCGGTCACGGTGATGGTGCCGTCGGTCGTCACCGGGTCCTGGCCCCCCTTGCCGGAGGCAGCCGCCGCCTTCGAGCTGACCTCGAAATCGAGCAACTGGCTGGCCGCCACCTGCGCCGCGGGTCGACTCAGCGCTTTCGCCAACGCGCCGAAGGCACGGCCATAGGGTCCGGCGCCGGCAGAGAGTGTTTCCACCCCCAGCTGCACCAACTTTGCGAGCGCATCGACGAAGTCCACTTCGTCAATCAGCCCGCCGAGGAAGCGGAACTTCAGGCTCCGCGTGGCAACGATTCCCGTCTTGCCGATGAAGTTGTCGATGTTGAGCGAGCACGACGGCCCGTCGACGAACAAGATCATCGGCGGATCGATTTCAGTGCCCAGGGTGACGTTGAGCGCCCACTCCAACGTGTTGCCCGGCAGGCTGCCGAGCGACCACGGCCCGATGTCCAGCTCGGCAGTCGCCAGCTCGTTCCCTAGCGCAGCAAACACCAGGGCGTAGTTCGAGTAGGTGTCCCCTTGCGGCGTCGTCCACTTCGCTCGCAAGACGTTGATGCCCCCAGAGTTGAACTGCACGAAGGCCTTGTTGGCCGTCTGGTCCTTGCGCACGGCGATATCGGCGATGTCCAGCGTGATGGCGCCGTCACTGACTTTCTGCGAAAGCGCGGTGAGAAACCCGGACAGCACCTGTTGCGTGAGCCCGTGGCCGATCCACTCGTACTGGATGTCCGGCCTCCCGGCTACATCCTGGCCGGCGCTGTTGGTGACCTGGATCTCGCGCTCGGCGTTGCCGCACACGCCCAGGCCCATGATGAGGCGCGGGCTCAGGGTGATCTCGAGCTTGCAATTGGCGGGGCAGCCGTCACCGTCGGTGTTGTTGCCGTCGTCGCAATCCTCGAAATACGGATCGGCGTCGTCGATGACGTTGTCACCGCAGACGGGCTTCTTACAGGTCGTGCGGCAGGCGTTCGGCATCGTGTCGCTGTTGGCGCCCCCGTCGTCGCACTCTTCGCCGGGATCGACCCTGCCGTTGCCGCACACGGGTGGAGAGGGCGGCTCTTTGCAGTTGTCGACCGTCAGCCATGGGTCGAAGTCGACGTTGTCTCCGTCGATCAAGTCTCCAGTCCCGGCCGGATTCTTCGTCCAGTGCTTCGGGCCGTCCGCGGCACCCCACCAGTTGTCCCGGGCATCGACATGATAGTTCGGAAAAGCGTCAAGGCCTTTGTAAAGGTTCTCGGCGATACAATTGTCGCGCAACGCCCCATCGCCATAGAACCTTATCCCCGTGGGATTGCGCATCACCGTATTGCGTTCGACGGTGACCGCGGTCGTTTGCCCGCCAATAGTCATTGCACCGCCATCAACCACAGTATTCTCGACGATTGTTGCCGACGCGGTACTGCCGACGGCAATTCCGAGTCGGTGTAGCGTGTTCCTCTCGATGGTGGCCGTCGCGTTGTAGCCGACTTCGATCCCCGCGGCACCCACCGGGGGCAAGCTCTCCGGCCAGCTGAGCGTGTTGTCGCGGATGGCGAGGGTTGGGTTCTCCCCCCACACCTCGATCCCGGCTTCTTTACACGCGACAAAGGTGTTGCCCTCTATGGTTGCTCGCGCGTTATAACGCAGAACCATGCCGGTGTTGCAGTCATAGAAGCTGTTCCCGCTCACGGTTGCGGTGGCGTCTTTGCCGATGAAGATCGTGTCATCCCAGACCGTGAAGCTGTTGTCACGAATTTCGGCGGTTCCGGGCGCGTAGTCTGACGAAGGAGTGAGCCAAATCGCGTCGACGCGGTTGGCTGGATTGGATTCAACCTGCCCCACAAAAGTGTTGTCGGTGATGCTCATGTCGCCGCCGTATTGCCAGATGAGCACAGACTGGGCGGCCCCAACAAAGTGGTTCTCCGCGATCGCGACGGTGGGCCGGCCGTTCGCCGCGGTGATGCTGCTTGAATCGAACGTGTTCCGAGTGACCGTCAGACGCGAAGACCACATCGCCGTGACTTTGCATGTGAGGAATGTGTTTCCGTGCAGCACGACTTCCGCCTGATACACGGCGGTGACGCAGCTCTTGTCGCGGCTGCCGCTGAGGGTGCTATCGACGATGTAGTTCGCGCACGGCGCGGCGAAGTCGACCCGGACGTTCTTGGTGAGCGTGGAGCCGCGAATCTGGATCACACCGCCCGATTCGCAGCAGGTGTAGCCGGATGTGCCGCTCCTGATGAACAAGGGGTCGAGCGTTTGGATGCCGGCGTCGATGCTTGCGCCCTCAATCGTCAACGTCGCGCCCGCCTCCACCGCCACATTCGTGTGCAGCAGGTGCACCCCGCCGTGCCAGGTCAGGTCCTTGTACAGGTTGCCGCCGACCCTACCGGCGGTGACGGAAGTCGACTCGCTGCACCGCAGCTCCTCCTCACCCATCCACCCTTCCGTGACGTAGCAGAATTCGTACTGGTAGGTTTGCCCCTTGCTCACCGATGCGTCGCGATAGAACCATTCCTCGGGATTGTTGATGCGCACGAGTTGCTGACCGTCGCGGCGGATGATGTAGGCCTTGTAGTTCCAGGGCACCCACTTGAAATCGACCACGTCGTTGCCGGTGAACACTACGGGGGCGCGCGAAGCCAACGCTCGGTCGGGTACCCCGAACGCCACGATCCCGAACAGGAAGCCGGAGAGGAGGAGCGGTGATTGCAGGGATCGGAACCGGTTCATCACGGTCACGCCAAGTCGACGAGCGATCTCACCACACCGAATCCCGCGCTCCCCCCAAAGCAACCTCAACATCCCTTTGAAGCTCCTCAACCTATGTGCAATCCCAACGCCACCGCCACAAGAAAAAGATAACCACTTACCAGCCAAAGCATCCCTTCCACCGCCGCCTTTCGGTCCGTCACCCACAAGAGTGCCACTGCTGGCGCCAGGCTCGACAGCAGCAGCGCCACCGCCAGAGCGGACAATCCTTTCCCCAGGATAAACCAGACTGGCAGAACCAGGAGAGCGAGCGTGACAGCCGTAACGATTCTCCTATGAATTACACATTCGTCCCAACCGTACCGTGTAAACACAACATAGTATGTCGGAATCCGCGCAGCCCGATCCGCTTCGACGTCCTTCCAGTCTTTGGGAATGGATATCAACGTTCCACCGCCGAAAACAAGAATCGACGCCGTAACCAGGTGCTGTCCCGAAAATCCGGATTCGGATGACGCCCCGATCAAAAACGCGAGCCAAGCCCACACACCCTCGGCCTTGTAGGATAGGCAAAACCGTTCCTTCAGGCGAACCGACGGGTGGTGGTACAAGAGCCCGGTCAGAAAGCAAATGACGCAAAGCAACACGATCAGGACATTCACCTGCAAGAGCGGAAAAGTCAACGCAAATAGAAAAAATGAAGACCACACGACGTCGTCCAGTGTCACTAACCGTTCACGACCGGAAAAACGGTCCTCCTGCTGATCGTAGTAGTCGTTATGGATCAACAGTACGAGAAAAAGGGATACAACAATCGCGCCCTTGACGGCGCTGTCAACGCGTCCGTAGCCTGCCCATGCTGCACCGCCAAGCGCCAGCATGAAATGGGGCAAACAATGGTTCAATCGCGCAATTGAAGCCAACAGCGCCCGCCCGCGCCAAAGCACGTAGATAATAAACGCCACCAGCAAGTTGAATTCCGCAAGGAGCACGCGACGCGTTTCTGCGTCGGAGGAAAGCAGGTCGCTCCCCGTAAACAGGGATACGAAAGCAAACCCGTGCAGCTGAAGGACGATGTAAGCCCCGACCCCACCTATGGTCGCGCGTGCAGGCGATCGCGTAAGATAATAAGTGAACATGATCGTCGCCACGATGAGCAGCCAAAGCACGATCGACTCGCCGATTGGCTGATAGTCGGCGGTCAGAAACGGCTTGAAGCTCCGGAAGAATGCGTACTCTGATGGCTCTTTGCCGACCAAGCAGTCAATCAACGGAGGCGCGACACCGAAGAGCAGGCCGACAGCCGTGGGGTTGGCGGCTCTCTCGAAGGGCAAACGCGCTACCAGGCGCAGTAAGACGGTAAAAGAGAAAAAGAGAACCAGGTACCAATTGATGAAAAAGTACAACTTCGCGTAACACTGCCGGATCGTGATCTCCGATAATGAAGCCGCCTCCAAGGTCATCCGGGAGATGCTGATGAACAGGATCACGAACACGACCGCACGCGCGTCGTAACCGCTTCTCATAAAGCGATCGATTGCTTTAGCCATTCTGTCCGCTTTCCGACGCGTTCACCAACCAGGCCACAAGAGGCTAAGGCATCATTCTAGGTGGCACTCGCGGACGCGACGACGGAAGAACTCGATTGACCGGCCGGCGTTGGACAATGGACACGTCTACCCTCGCAGAAACCGGCTCATGGATTTCTCTTCCGCTTCTCGAAAACATACAGAACCTCCTCCGGGAAGAAGGGCGACGTCTTCTTCCCGGAGAGCCGAAAACCTTGCTCCGCGGCCACATTTTCGAGTTCGCTCAACCTCGGCAGGTATAGGACATGCTCTTTCACGACTTCCCGGCCGTCGCTGAACCTGAGCTCCTCATGGTAGATGACCACATCATCCTTGCCAGGCAGCTTCCACCAAGCCACCTTGGTCATCTTCTCGGTCTGTTGATGGTAACGAGGCGGATGGTCGGAATTTACTCTTTCCGCGAGCTTTTCTGGATCGATGGTCTCTAGCATCAGAACGCCGTCATCGCGCAGCCAATGGCTGTAGTTACCGAGGATTTCCACCAACTCTCTATTATAAAACGTAGCCTCGTACATCGAGATGATGTGCGAAAAAGAGGCTGGCCCGAACAACGACCGGTCCTTCATGTCGCCAACAACAAACTGGCCACTCGGATTCTTTTGCTTGGCGACGCGGACCATGGCATCGGAGATATCCAGCCCCACCACCTGATACGACTTCGCCAGGTAGGAGTAATGTGTACCCGTTCCGCAGCCCGAATCGAGTATCCTGACCTCTGACCGCGGTATGCGAATCGTCGCTGTAACCTCGTCGACTTCCCACTTATACTTGTTCTGTTCCAGCCATAGCAGATCATACACATCTGCATAACTGGTATCATAGACGGACTCGATATCACGCTTCTCATCAGGCTTCTCCTCAATGGTGCAAGAAGCGACGAAAACCGCAAGCAGCGCGCACAATGCCCTCCTCCTGAGATCAACGGAGGCGTTCATCACGGATCCAACCGGGTTGTGCATTGGAGTAGGACGCGACTCAGCCCGACAGCAAAGCCGTCTGGCAGCAGCACACCCGTGGGAGACGACTCCATGAAAGACGGGGCCTCAGGGCGACCGGCAGGGCCCATGGAAGCATACAGGATTCCGCTCCGGCCGAGAGGGTCCAGGGCATGCCTGGGCCGTCTCGTACCTCAGGGGAAGCTCGCTCGGGGCATCATCAGTGCTCGGGACTCCGGGTCTCCCTTCGGCCACGGAGATACTCCGCGCGCGTCGCTCTGGAGAAGATCGTCGTCACTGGTTGTTGCGTCGCGCTTGCCGCGCTAGCGGTCGTGGGAGCGGCAGTCGGGACGTATTGCGCGCAGATCGTTCGGTCGTTTTGCACGGTCAGGCTGATGGCGGGACTGTCAAACGGCCCGCCTGGCAAATCGCCGCCCAGACGATCCGTCCACTTGTCGAACTTCCACGCCCCGTACACCTCCTCGGCCCTCACCTGCAGCGGCTGAGAGCTGGACGGATAGATCCTGATGACTCGCCCGCGGGCATCCTGCCTCCCGTTGAAGTCCGGCCGGTCGAAAACGAAATAGGGCTGAAAATTGGCCTCCTCCAAAACGATCGAGCTTTGACCTTCAGGAGTTGCCGTCGTGACCACGATTTCGAGGTCTTTCCTGCCGAGCGTATCGTTCCTCCGAGTAAAGTCGAACACCAATTCCAGAGTGAGCGAAGTGATGTCTATTCCTCTGCCGGTACTGTCCCGCACAACGCGGGAAACGTGCAGATCTGCCCAAGCCGAAGGCCGTGAGTAGAGCATCATGTGATCCAGATCAGCGCACGAATTCAGCAAAGAACACAGCAGTGAGTCACTCGCCGCACTGGGCTTGAACGGGTCTATTATGTCGTTAACCGGATCGTAGCGTGCTCCCCAGACGATGGGATTCTCTGTCATGGTGTTGTAGTGGCGGAACTGGTAAATGGCGCCGTCCGATTTGAAGTTCGAGATGCCGGTGTGGTCTATTGTTACATCGACACTTGCCACCCTCCCATACGAGCCGCCCACTGGTTGCGTGTTGATATCGAACACCTTGAAATCATAAATGCGGACATTTTCCTCAGTTGACAAGAAGAACCCCTCATTGAACAAATTGAGGTTGACGACTTCGCCCTGATTCAGCCTCGATATTTCCTCTGGCGTCAAAGCGAAGCGGATCGGCACCGATAGCTCCGGACGATTGGAATTGTAATCATCAAAGATTTCCTCGGCCACGCTGGCAACCAAGTCTTGATAGAGCGCCTTGAACGTATCGAACTGAGCCGGCGTGATCTCATGATCGGAATTTGCGTCCGCGATGTCCTTGAAGCGATCGAGTAGGGGCTTGAGGTCAAGGGGCTTTGTGTAAGGCTTCAGCAACCGGTATTCGTACGCCTTGGCCATGTAGTAGTGGTATTTGACAAGGCGGTCATAGGCTCGCCGCTCCATGTCATCCAGATAAGAACTGGCCCTTCCATCCATGACGAGCAGCCCTGGTGTCGCCTCGCGGTTCATGGCATCGATCGCCAGCATGTTACGGGTGATGAGATCAGAAAGCGTAACCACTTGCTGCATCGTGCCGACCAGTTCATCAGTGAATTCCCTCTTTTCCTGCAGCAGTGCTTCGACCTTGTCGGCCAGTTCCTTGAATTCCGGGTCCATACTCTTGAGGCGTTCCAGCTCGGCAAGCATTTCGGGACTCGGCGCCTTCCTTTGCTCGAGGTAACCTCTGATGTCGGCAATTCCCGCCGTCAGGCCAGCACTGGCCGTACGTAGAGCACCGAGGTAATCGAAACTCTTGGACTCGACCTTGCCAGGGTCGATGCCGTCCTTGGCAGCCTTCTGACTGGTGGCAGCAGAGTCAAAAGCCGAGTTCTGAAAGGCGGAGGTGATATCACCCGCGTCGAAGATTGACGCCCAGGGCTTATCGGGGTCGATGTTGCTCATCAGCCGCAGGCCACCACCGACAGCCCCTAGCGCAGGCTGGTAGACGGGGATCATCTGACATGCCATGGCCGCACCCTTGAGAGCACCCCTGACGCATGCCAGCCAGGGTGGGTCTTCGGTCTGCTGGAGCAGCTCGTTCTCTCTGGCCACCAGGAGATCCTGGGTTTCGTGGATTTTCGTTGCCAGAGCTTGAGCCTTGTTCTTGAGGTTGGGAACCGCAGCCACGGCATCGTCATAATCCAGCTTTGCCTGGCCGATCTCGGCGCGCAACTGCTCGCGAGCGGCCACCAGGGCAGCGGCTTTCCCGGCCCCAGTCGACTCCTTGTTCCGTATCCAATAGGCCAGGTAGAGCATTCGCATGGCTCGTTCGATTTCCTGGTCAAAGATGACCTTGTTCACCTCGAAACTCAGCATGGGAACCCAGCCGGCAGGGTTGCCAAAGTAATCGAGATTGTTTTCGATCTGCTGCAGCAGGGCCTGCATCTCGTCATACATCTGCTCCAGCTCGAACCGGATCATCGGATCTAGGGCACCCCAGCTGCTGTCCGCCCTGTAGTCATCCAGAACGGACACATATTCCCTGAGACGGGCTTCAGCCTCAGCAACGCGCTCTCCGAGGTAGTCGTCCCGGATGTGGTTGAGAATCTTTCTCAACAGCTGAGGGCGCAGCCAAGCGTTGGGGGATCCCTCCTGAGTATAGGTTCCTGCCAGCCCGAACGGGGAATCCGCCAACGGAACGTTAAAGCTTTGCCCGGCCACAGTAGGCATGCCGTTTGGGTTCGCATAACGCGTGCAGCTCACACAAGCGTTCCAAGTGTCCCAGTAGCAGTCTGCGTGTATCGCCATCGTAGGCGTTCCTGCATACCCTCCCTTCCAGTACGTCGTGGGCCACGCGGTCGGGTAGGTGCCCGGCGCGCTCGCACCGCCATCGATCGTAAAGAACCCAAAGACGTCATAGTTCGAGACCAGACGGCCGCCAACCCCGCCTTGTCCGGGCTTGCCGGAGGGAAAGGCTCGAGTGCCATTCGTGGGCCACGTTGCCACTCCGTACGAATTCTCTCCGCATTCCCCGTAGGTGATACACTCGCCAGCCGGTGCGTAGAGAATCCCATCGTCCAGATACATTTCGCAGGGGAACGAGTCAGCGCATGATGTCCCGTTCCACCAATTTCCCGCAGAATATCCGTCCGTCCCATGCTGCCCAGGACCACCGGGCTGCCCCCCGCCGCCGGTGAGGTCGATGTCGGGTTTGGGCGTCCCGGTGTAAAAGGACCCGATGTTCAGGGTGACGTCTCCCGCTTTCAGGCCCGCTTTGCCGTCGATGCCCGTCCCGTTATTCTGCCCCGGAGATGTCAAGATCTCCGCCGGGGTCGTCTTCAGCTGGCCGTCTCCTTCAAATCGCAATTCCCGCGCGTAGATGGTCACGTCGGTTTGTTTCAGGCGGGCCGGGCTACGGAAGACCACGGTCTCGCCGATGATTTCCATTTCTCTGATATCTCGGCGATTGCCGTCGAAATAGGCCTCATATAGTCCGTTCGGTCCGTTCGCATGCTTCGCCTCGATCTCCACCGTCTCACCAATGATCTGGACTCTGTACGTTTCGAGGTTTTCACCATTAAAGTTTTCCGGCACGAGGCTTTTCCGTTCAAAGGTCTCTGTCTCGTAGGTTGTGATCGGCGGAGGGGTATGCCCGGCGGTGCCGAAGACGGTTTGCTCCGGTGGCAGAATCGGCTGGGAGCTGATCACAAACGACTGCGACATCGTGCGACCGTCGACCGACGCAACGATGGTGACTGTGAAGTCCGCCTTGTCGGTAGCAGCGGGAACGTGCTGGAAAAGCCAATAATCTGATCCCGCGACAGGCTCGAGTGAAATCGTGCCGCCGGGCTGCGGATTCGTTTCCACCGCAAAGGATGCCGAAGGCATGTCGGGCGCGCTCACGAGGAATTGGATCCTGCCGTTGTGCCACGCCACCTGGTCTGGAATGGCACCGATCCAGTATCGCACCAGCCCCGGCGGTAGCGGGCAGCCGGAGAGAGCGTTATTCACAGCCGCCAGCAGTTCGTCGATCGTTACTTGCTGATCCCCGTTCGTATCGCCAGGAACGCAAGCATCCATCGCCGACGCGCCCAAAGCGATGTTCACGCATGTCATCAACTCGTCCACCATGACATGACCGTCACTGTCACAGTCTCCGCAGCAGGTCTGCGCGGCTGCTGGCGTGAGCAGCGAAAACCAAAGAGCTGCCGCCGCGACGAGGAAGACAGCGATCTGAGGCCTTGTCGCCGCCTCACACGACTGAACGCCGACAACCGTATCGCCTGACTCTCCGCATCTGCAATTGATCGCAGTCGCCATCGTTCAACCTCCGTTCGTTGAGGTTAGCCCCGGCCGAGGATTAGGAGGGCCGGCCCCAGAGGCCATCCCCTGAAGGCCGCGTATCGTACGTCACCGGTTACCGCATGTACACAGGCAAGAGCATGCCCTCCGTCATGAACTCAACTGACAAGTAGTGCTAGTCAATTAACAAGTGAGTCCGACACCGTCAGCGATACTTGAGTTCGCCGAAGGGCATCGTAACGCGGTACTCGGGCCCGTCGAGGTCTATCAGCCTTTGGTTCTCCCGTAGGGCGGCTTCCGTAGGATTGGAAACTCGTCTCCCTGTTGCCCTCGGCGCCGGTTTGCGGATGAACGTGCCTGGCCCCGGCACCTGCTTCGACGGCAGCGGATGTGCACGGCAGTGATGCACAGAGAGCGGCTGAGCGTGACCAGACGCGGCGCAAGGTCGGGACAGTGATCGGCACGGACACGCTCATCGGCAAGGTCGACAGCGATGTGTGCGTTACGTCAACGCCTGGCGCACCAGTTCGGCCACGCTCCGGCGGGCAAGATGTCCGTCCAGATATAGCTCCGCGGTCCCTTCGTCGGAAAGCAGGTCTCTTCGAGCCTTCAGGGGCTCGGTTCGCCGGGACTGTGCAAGGCACCAGACTGCCATGCCCCGGACCTGAGGGTCCGAGTCGTCGAGGCACGCTGCGATCGAGGGAAGAACCGCCTCGATCTCACTGGCGGCGACGTCCCCGAGTCTGCCGATGGCCCAGAGGATGCCGGCCCGAAAGCGCACCAGGTCTTCCTCCTCCATGACTCGCAATAGATACACGACGATGGGGATGTGGTCGGGGAACATCGTCGGTCTTCGACGGACGATCTCCGCCATGGCTTCCGGAGCACGCCAGCAGATGCCGCCGGATTCGTCGCTTATGAGCCATCGCAGACGGCGGAGATGCTCGCGTACATATTCCGGATCGTCGTCGGCGATGCGAGCGGCAGCGGCTCCCATGGCCTCGACC
>Ga0315275_10003418_pt1 | contig 14606 bp, 12 predicted proteins | sample YL17G03_0_MG_FD_205557 | JGI IMG/M metagenome (GOLD analysis project Ga0315275, IMG submission 205557) | Sediment microbial communities from Yellowstone Lake, YNP, Wyoming, USA - YL17G03_0 | ecosystem: Environmental > Aquatic > Freshwater > Lake > Sediment | place: USA: Wyoming | collected... | reverse complement strand
GCGAAAGTCGGCCACGTTCTCCCGGATCCAGACGGCGAGGGCGATGAGGCCGATCATGGCGGCCAGCAGCAGCACCTCCGAGACGCGCTCGTGCTCGAAGAGCCACGCGAAGTCGAAGCTCGGCAGTGAAGGGAGCACGTCGAGGCTCGGGAGCACCCCCTGCGCGACGGCCCAGGTGAACAGGGCGATCGCACACCCGGCGTCGACGATGGCGAGCACCAGGCTCGAGCTGACGAGGGTCGTATAGGTCGATCCCTTGACGGCGCGGTGGGCCATTGTGAGGCGGACGACGTCGCCCGCGCGGGCAGGGAAGATCGCGTTCACTCCGACTCCGGCGACATACGCGGCGTAGATCGACAGCCAGCGGACACGCGTGCCGGGATAGGCGGCCGCGAGGACGTTGCGCCAGGCTCGGCTCGTGCACATGGTCTTCGCGACGTGACAAGCGATCGCGATCGCGAGTGGAACCAGCTGGACCGACGCGAGGTAGTCCCAGAACGCCGCGACGGCATCGAGGACGGTCCGCACGAGCTCAAGGTAGCCCGTACAGCAGAGGACAGCGTCAGCCGTGGCAGGTTTCTGCCACTCCGGCGACGCCGAGAAGCTCTGCCGAGACGCTCGGAGCGGACGACCGCTTGCAAGAGGCCAGCGGGTCCTGCAGGGACGCGACGTAGGATCGGTTCATGTTGAACTACGCCGAGCGCCGCGGGCGCCTCTCGGACCGGATGCGGGCCGAGGGCGTCGACGTCCTCTTCCTCGGCCTCTCGGCCGACCTCGAGTACCTGTCGGGGGTGGAGCGCGGTATCCCCTTCTTCGGGCAGAGCTCCTACGCCCACGGCTGGGTCGCCGGCGGCTTTTTCCGGCCCGACACCGACCCGGTCTTCGTGCTCCCGCGCATGGTCGCCGCCTTCGACTTGCCGGTGCGACCTGAGGGCGAGATCGTTATCGTCAACGAGACGGACGACGGGTTCGCCGTCTTCGAGCGGGTAGCGAAGGGCCTCGGACGGGCAACTACCGTCGCCGTCGGTGACCGGGTCTGGGCGGAGACGACGCTCAACCTCGGCCGTCTCTTCGGGTTCGAGCGCCTCCGAACGGGGTCGTCGCTCGTCAACGACCTCCGGCGGGTCAAGACAGCCGAGGAGGTCGAGGCGATGGGCCGGGCCTGCCGCACGGTGGAACGGGCGATGGAGGCGGTCGCACCCCGCGTCCGCCCGGGCGTCAGCATGGCCGAGCTCGTCGAGGAGGTCGAGTACCAGCTCCGGCTGGCGGGCTCGCGCACGCCCTCGTTCGCGACGCACATCTTCACGGGGCTCGACCCCGACAGCCTCGACTCCTCGACGCACACCGCGCGCGTCCCGCTGGCCGAGGGGATGTCGGTGATGTTCGACTTCGGCGGGGTCGTCGACGGGTACTGCTCGGACTTCGGGCGCACAGTCGTCGCGGGCGAGCCCTCGCAGGAGCTACTCGACGCTTACGAGGTGATGCGCGCTGCCTACGAGGCGGGCCGTGCCGCGTGCCGCCCCGGCGCGCTCGCGCGTGAGGTCAACGCGGCCTGCCGCGCGCCGATTGAAGAGGCCGGGCTCGGGCCGCACTTCCGCCATCGCATGGGGCACGGCATCGGCCTCGACGTGCACGAGCGGCCGTTCGTCTCCTCCGAGGACGAGACGCCGCTGCAGGCGGGGATGACGTTCACCGACGAGCCGTCGATCATCATCCCGAACGCCTTCAGCATCCGGATCGAGAACATCATCGTCTGCGACGAGCAGGGTGGCCGGGTGCTGAACGACTACTCCGACGCGCTCGTGTGGAACAGCTGAGGACGTGAGCAGAGGGGCCCCTGCCGCTACCGGGGCCCCTCGAGCCACAGAGGGAGCTACGGCTTGGTCTGGGTCACGTCGATCGAGTTGACCGCGTTGAACTTCGCCACCGAGAGGTCCTTGGTGGCGGCGAAGACCTGCGTCGGCTGCAGCAGCGGGAAGAACGGCCCGTAGGCGTTCAGCCGCTTCTGGATCGTCTGGTACAGCTTCTCGCGGGCCGCGTCGTTCGTCGTCACGCGCACCTTGGCCCCGAGGGCCTCGGCCGTCTTCTCCGAACCCGCGGGCCAGCCGGCGCGGGTGCCCACCAGCTCACCCGGCAGGAAGACCAGGTAGTCGGACGGATCCGGGTAGTCCGGGCCCCAGAGCGGGAGGCCGAACGGCATCTTGCCGTTGCGATAGCGCTGGAGCCAGGTGCCGACGGGCGATCCGGGCCGCGCTCTGCGGGAGGGCGCCGAGGAACATCGACGGGATCACGCCGGGTGCCTGGATCGCTCCCGGCCCGGCGACGCCGGCGATCGCGGCGTAGTCGAGCGCGTAGCGCACGCTCGACGCCCTGCGGTTCTCTGAGGGAAGGCTCGTCCCAGAGCCGCAGGTCGTATGAGGTCTCAGGACTGCTCGGGGAGCAGCGCGTCGAGCTCGATCTCGACGAGCACGTCCGGGATGAAGCCTGCGACGAAGTAGGTCGTGTTGGCAGGGGTGACACCGGCGAACGCCTCGCCATGAGCCCGTACCGCGTCTTCCCAGGCCGCGTCCGGGGCGAGGAGCATTCGCGTGCGGGTCACGTCGGCTCGGTCGGCGCCGAGAGCCGCGGCCGCGCCGAGTGCCTTTTCGATCGCGGCGCACGTCTGCGCATAGGTGTCGCCCGGGTGGAGCGTGCCCTCGGGCCCGATCGCGGCGGTACCGCTCACAGCGACGTGACGTCCCGAGCGGACGGCGCGAGCGTACGATGCTTCCCGCTCGAAGCGGCTGCCTTCGCTGTATGTTGCGCGTTTCGCCTGCATCGGTCGTCGGCTGCATGGCGACCCAGCCGGCGGGTCGTCACTCTGCCCGAAATGTCGTCCGCACGCAACGACGCTCTATGCTTGGACCCGTGACGGAGACCGGGGAGCGGGGTACAAGTCCGGTGTCTCGGATGCCGCGCGTTGGTGACCTGATCCACCGGCTGAGACGACAGCAGTGGTTCTCGGCGAGCGTTCGCGTCTCGCACACGCTTTGCAACGATGCCGGCGGGCCTGCCCGAGCGATCGGCTTCACAACCGGGACGATGGAGTGACGTGACCGAGATGCATCTGTACGACCTGAGGGTGACCGTCGAGCGCATCGAAGGCCGCTCCGTGTGCGGCCTCGTGGTGGGTGATTTCTTCGAGGTGACCGAGTCGAGCCGCGTCCGCATTCCAGCAGGTGGGCATTTCTGTCTCTTTGCAATCCAGGCGGTGCTGCCGTTGCTGCCGGCGAAGATGCGGCGCCTGCCCGACGAGGACTGGCTCGAACAGGACAACCTCGTCTGTTGCCCCGACCCGGAGGAGGGGTTGATCATGCGGATCGAGCGGATCGGCGAGCGGGCGCTCGTCACGGAGGAGCTGACATAGCTCGCGAGATCGGCCTCGGTCTGCTCACGGATAGGCGGCCGGAGGAGTACGAGGCGATCGCCCGGCAGGCTGAGGCGGCAGGAATCGACGTGCTCTCGGTCTTCCACGATCTGCTCTACCAGCCTGCGTTGGGGCCCCTGCTGCTCATGGCGCGCGTAACCGAACGGATCAGGCTCGGGCCTGCCGCGCTGAACCCGTTCACCCTGCATCCCTACGAGATCGCGGGCCAGACGGCGATGCTCGACCTCGTCTCGGGCGGCCGGGCGTATCTGGGGCTCGTCAAGGGCGCCTGGCTCGACCGGCTCGGTATTGCCGAGGAGCGGCCGCTCGCCGGGCTCCGCGAGGCGGTCGAGATCGTGCAGAAGCTGCTCGCCGGCGACACGAGCGGCGTGCAGGGCAAGCGGTTCACGCTCGCGCCGGGCACGGCGCTCGCGTACGAGCGGGCCAGGCCCGCCGTGCCGCTGCTCGTCGGAACCTGGGGCGAACGGACGGCCGCGTGGGCCGGCTCGGTCGCGGACGAGCTGAAGATCGGCGGTTCCGCGAACCCCGAGCTCGTGCCGCTGGTGAGGGGCTGGGCGGGGCCGTCCGCGGTGCGCATCGTCGTCGGTTGCGTGACGGTGGTCGACGAGGACGGCGCCTGGGCGAGGGAGCGGGCGCGCGCAGCCGTTGCACCGTACCTCGACGTCGTTGCCGGCCTCGACCCGACGCTCGAGCTGCGTGACGGCCAGGAGCCGCCGCTCGACCGGTTCGCGATAGCCGGGACCCCGGAGGAGGTTGCAGATCGGGTGCTCGAGCTGTGGGAGGCCGGCGCTGACCGGGTCGAGCTCGGCACGCCGCAGGGGCGGACGACGCCCGAGGGCGTGCGGCTGATCTGCGAGCGCGTGCTGCCGCTCCTGCGTTGACAGACTACGGGGCCGTGTGGAGGCGCACGATCTCGCGCAGGAAGGGCACTGCGTCGCCAGGATCGACCGCGTCGAGCTCCTCCGCGTAGCGGCGGCCGTCCCAGACGGCAGCGGCGATCGTGCCGGGTGAGCGGGCATCGCCGATGCCCTCCGCCGACAGCAGCCCGGTGTTCGGCCACTCCGCGGAGCGCGCGAGGAGGTCGTCGAGGAGCCTCTCCTCGGGGAGTCGGGACGTCACGAGCACGACCGCCCCGCACGCGATCTCTCGCGTCGAGCCCGTGTAGGTGCAGGCGACCCGCGCGGCGCCGTCGCCTACAGACGCAAGCGTGGTCGAGGTCGCAACCATGACGCCGAGCTCGAGCAGCCGCCGCTGGATCCGATCCTGCTCCATCGTGTTGACCGTCCACTCGGAGGCGCGTGGGGCGGGGGTAACGAGCGTCACGGCGTGGCCCTCGCCGGCGAGGAGCTCGGCCAGCACGCCACCCAGGTAGTAGTGGTCGTCGTCGAAGAGCACGACGTCGCGGGCCGCGGGGCGCACGCCGTCGAGGAGATCGTCGGGGGTCAGCACCTCGACACCGGCTTCGAGCGGGAGCCCACGGGGATGCCAGCGGCCGGCGCCGTCGCGGCGCCAGTGGGAGCCCGTCGCCATGGCGACGTGCGTGAAGTCGTACGAGAGGATCTCGTCGGCGGTGAGCCGGCTCTCGAGGGCGACCTCGACATTGGCAAGCCGCTCGAGGAGGCCGCGCCGGTAATCGACGACACGGATCCACGCAGCGAGGCCGGGCAGCCGGCTCTCGCGCTCGACCCTGCCACCGAGCGAGCGCGACGCCTCCGCGAGCACGACGTCGTAGCCGCGGCCGGCGAGCGACGTTGCCGCTTCGAGGCCCGCCGGGCCGGCGCCGACGACGAGCACCTTCGCCGCGCTCGCCGCAGGCCGGTGACGCTCAGGGTGCCAGCCGCGGCGCCACTCCTCGCCCATCGTCGGGTTCTGCGTGCAGCGGATCGGGGTGATGGTGGCATCGCCGGAGACACAGATGTTGCAGCCGATGCACTCGCGGATCTCGTCGTACCTGCCCTCCTGGAGCTTGACCGGCAGGAACGGGTCGGCGATCGACGGGCGCGCGGAGCCAACGAGGTCGAGCACGCCCTCGCGCACCAGCCGCGCCATCAGGTCCGGCGAGGTGAAGCGACCGACTCCGACCACCGGCTTCGTCGTCTGCTGCTTGAGGCCGCGCACGTACGTCTCCTGCGCACCTTCCTCGCCGAACCGGGAGGTGACCGAGTCGTCCTCCCACTCACCGGCGACGAAGTCCCAGAGGTCCGGCAGTTCCCCGACGAGCCCGAGAACCTCCTCCATCTCCGACCGGCCGAACCCGCCGGGGCCGCTGAGATCGTCGACCATGATCCTGCAGGCGACGGCGGCGCGGCCGCCGACTTCGTCGATGGTGTCCTCGAGCACCTCGCGCAGAAGCCGCGCCCGCCCGGCCCCGTCGCCGCCGTAGCCATCGCCACGGTCGTTGAGGCGCGGGGAGAGAAACTGGCCGATCGTGTTCAGGTAGTGGCCCGCGTAGACGTAGACGAGGTCGAAGCCGGCGTCGAGGGAGCGCCGCACGGCGGCGCGGTGGCGTCGGCGCAGGTCGTCGATGTCAGAGAGTGCCATGCGCCGCGATTGCACCGGGTCGTAGCCGGACACAGGCATGTGCGCGACGGTCAGCGACGTCTGGCGGCTGTAGAGGTTCGAGCTGCCCCGCCCGTTGTGGACGAGCTCGATACCTGCCAGTGAGCCGTGCTCGTGCACCTTCTCGACCATCAGCGCGAGCGCCGGCACGTCCGCGTCGTCCCACAGCCGGCCCTCGGCGTACGGAGCGAGCTCGGAGCTCGGATGGATCTCGACCTCCTCCGTGCAGACGACGGCCCAGCCGCCCTCTGCCTTGACGCCGCGCATGAAGGCGAGCGGGGTCGGGTCGCGGTGGCCCATGCCGTTGCAGTGCGGCACCTGGAAGAAGCGATTGCGCGCGGTCACGGGCCCGATCCGGACGGGCTCGAAGAGGATGTCGTGGCGGGGCTCGCGAGCGATAGCCGTAACCCTAACCTGTTTGACCGTGTGGTCAGGGCGGGCCGGCGAGAGGAGCAGGTGCCCTCCGGAGCGCCTCTCGCTAGATCCCGACGAGGCGGACGCCGGCGTAGGAGACGGCGGCGATGAGCGCCCAGGAGACCAGCCCGAGCACGAGAGGCCGGGCGCCGATCTGCCTCAGGCGGCCGACGTCGACTCGCGTCCCGAGCGCGAAGAGCGCGAGGCCGAGCAGGACGGTGCGCACGTCGTCGATGTGGGCGATCATGCGGTCGGGGATCACGCCGAGGCTCGCGATGACCACCATGGCGACGAAGGCGACGATGAAGGGAGGCACGATCGGCGGCCGCGCCTCTGTCGAGCGTCCGGTCGACCGGTGGTGAATTGCGATTCCCGCGATCAGCGGCGCGAGCATCATCACGCGGGTGAGTTTCACGACGATCGCCGTTGCGAGCGCGAGACTGCCTGCGGTGGACGACGTCGCGACGACCTGGGCAACGTCGTGAACGCTTGCGCCGACCCAGGCTCCGAACTGCTCGTTGTCGAGGCCGAGCGGCCCCTGCAGGGGAGGCAGCGTCACGATCGCGAGCGTTCCGCACAGGGTTACGAGTGCGACGGAGAACGCGACCTCGTCCTCGTCGGCGTCGATCACGCCGTTCGCGGCGGCGATCGCAGACACGCCGCAGATAGAGAATCCCGTGGCCACGAGGAGGGAGAGATCGTCCGATATCCCCAGGCGGCGTCCGGCCCAACGGGTGCCGAAGAAGGTGACCACCACAACTGCGACGACGACGAGCAGCGCCCGGAAGCCGAGCGCGAGGATGTCAGGGAAGACGAGGTCGAGCCCGAGCAGGACGACACCGAGCTTCAGGACCGGTCCGGCAGCGACCTTGATGCCGGGCGCGGCCGCCGCGGGGACGTGGGCGAGGTTCGCGAGCGCGATCCCGAGGCCAACGCAGAGGACGAGCGGCGGTAGGGCTGGGAGGGCGCGGTGGGCGCCGAGGGATACCGCAACACCGAGCCCCGCAAGCGCGAGGCCGGGCGCGGCGCGCGTCATTCGTCCGGCTGGAGGAACGGGTAGCGGTAGTCGGTGGGAGGCACGAGCGTCTCCTTGATCGTGCGCGGGCTCACCCAGCGGATCAGGTTCCACATCGAGCCGGCCTTGTCATTCGTGCCGGACGCGCGGGCGCCTCCGAACGGCTGCTGACCGACCACGGCGCCCGTCGGCTTGTCGTTGACGTAGAAGTTGCCGGCGGCGTAGCGAAGCGCCTCGTGGGCCTCGTCGATCGCGTAGCGGTCGTTCGAGAAGACGGCGCCGGTCAGTGCGTAGGCGCTCGTCGAATCGACGAGATCGAGCGTGTCCGCCCACTTCGACTCGTCGTAGACGAAGGCGGTGACGACCGGCCCGAAGAGCTCGTCACGCAGGAGCCGGAACCCGGGATCGTCGGTCTTGATCACGGTCGGCTCGACGAACCAGCCCTCGCTGTCGTCCGTGCCGCCGCCGGTCACGATGTCGGCGCCTGCCGCTCTTGCCTCGGCGATCGCGTCGCGCTGTGTGACGAAGGATGGCCCGTCGATGACTGCGCCCATGAAGTTCGTGAAGTCGCTGACGTCGCCGACGCCGATCGTGCCGACCTCGCGCTCGAGCGTCTCGCGCACGTCACCCCACAGGTTCGACGGGATGTAGAGCCGGGACGAGGCGGAGCACTTCTGGCCCTGGTACTCGAACGAGCCGCGGACGATCGCTGCGGCGACTGCGGCGGGGTCGGCGGAGGGATGGGCGAGGATGAAGTCCTTGCCGCCTGTCTCGCCGACGATCCGCGGGTAGTTGCGATAGCGGCCGACGTCACTGCCGATCGTGTTCCAGATCGAGTGGAACACGCCGGTCGAGCCAGTGAAATGCACGCCTGCGAGCTCCGGGCTTGCGAGTGCCGCGGCACCCATCTCGGCGCCCGGGCCGAAGACGAGGTTGATCACGCCGGGCGGGAGGCCCGCCTCTTCGAGAATCCGCATGGTGACCCAGGCGGAGAGGGCCTGGGTGGTTGCGGGCTTCCAGACGACCGTGTTGCCCATCAGCGCGGGCGAGGTGGTCAGGTTGGCTCCGATCGCCGTGAAGTTGAACGGGCTGATTGCGAAGACGAAGCCCTCGAGGGCGCGGTATTCCATCCTGTTCCAGACGCCTGCCGAGGAGACCGGCTGCTCCTCGTAGATCCGGACGAGGTACTCCGCGTTGTAGCGGAGGAAGTCGATCGACTCGCAGGCCGCGTCGATCTCGGCCTGGTAGGCGGTCTTCGACTGGTTGAGCATCGTCGCGGCGTTGATCGTCGAGCGCCAGGGGCCGGCGATCAGCTCCGCGGCCCGGAGGAAGACGGCTACCCGCTCGTGCCACGGCGTGCGCGACCAGGCGGGGTGCGCGGCGCGGGCGGCGGCGATCGCGCGGTCGACCTCGGCGGCGCTGCCCTTCTCGACGTCGGCGAGCACGTGGGCGCGGCGATGGGGCATGACGGCCGCGAACGTCGTTCCGGTCTCGACGCGCTCACCGCCGATGACCATCGGGATGTGGATGCGCTCGCCGGACATCTTCGCGAGCCGGGCCTGCAACTCGGCCCGCTCGGGTGTGCCGGGCGCGTAGCTCGAGATCGGCTCGTTGACCGCAGCGGGAGGACGGAAGATGCCGGGGGCGCTCATGACAGCGATTGTATTGTCGTTGGCGTGCCCGTGATGCGACACCCCTACGAGGTGCCCGGCTGGGGTGTCGGCGAGGTGTGGGTGCGGGACGGCATCGTGATCCAGCACGAGCTCGCGTGCGAGGCGCTCCGCCACGCGGCCGCCACAGGACCAGGGGACACGCGGGCTCCCTCCCCGGAGCCCCCCAATGGGGGAGCGAGGCTCCCAGCACGAACGCTACCGGTCGAATCGGCACGTGCTCGTGCCGACTTCGTGCCGGATCTGTGCCGGCGCGTTGCGGCGCACCTCTCAGGTGTGCAGACGTCGTACGCGGAGATCCCGATCGATCTCGACTGGGCGACACCCCTGCAGCGGGACTTCGCCGCCGCAGCCCGTGCGATCCCGTGGGGCGAGGTCGTCTCGTACGGTGAGCTCGCCGCGATCGCCGGGCGCCCGGGCGCGGCCCGCGCCGCAGGGTCGTTCTGCGCCGAGAACCGGTTCTCGCTCATCATCCCCTGTCACCGCGTCGTTGCCGCGAACGGGATCGGCGGGTACGGCTCGGCCGGGCCGGAGTTGAAGCGGCGGCTGCTCGCGCTCGAGGGAGTGAGCCTGTGAGCTCCGGATCACTGGCTGACGATGTGCGCGCGGAGCTCGCGGCGATCGCGCCCGAGCGCCGGTGCGATCGGCTCGCCGAGATCTCGGCGTTGTTCCACACCGCCGGCGCTCTGCACCTCCGCGGACGAGGTGCTGTCGCGTTCCACCTCGACCTCGCCTCATCGGCAGCGGTACGGCGCGCGTTCGCACTCCTTGGCGAGCTTCGGGTGCCAGCGGAGATTCGCACGTACACGTCGCGCTCGTTCGAGCGGGCGACCCGGTATCAGCTCCACGTCGAGGGATCCGACCATGCCCTGGCGACGCTCGCGGAGGCCGGGGTGCTCGACGATCAGCACCGGCCGCTCGACCGGCCGCCCGGCCGGGTCGTCGCACGCACGTGCTGTCGCGGCGCCTATCTCCGTGGCGCGTTTCTCGGTGGCGGCTCGCTGACCGGCCCTCGCTCGCCTCATCTCGAGGTGCGCACGCCGACACCCGCCGGCGCATCGTTTCTGCGCAGCGTCGGCTCCGCCGAGGAGGTACGACTGCGCGTGAGCGAGCGCCCGTCGCACGCGCGGGCCTACGCGAAGGGCTGGGAGGAGATCGAGGGGTACCTGTTGGCGGCCGGCGTGGTCGACGCGGTGCTCGCTCTCGAGGAGCGCAGCGTGATTGCCGAGATGCGCTCCGAGGCAAACCGGCTCGCGAACGCGGACCACGCAAATCTCGTCCGGACGGCCCGAGCGGCGCAGCGACAGCTCGACGCAGCCCGGCGGCTGAAGGCGACCGGCGACCTGGAACGACTGCCGGAGCCCCTGCGGCAGGCAGCGTTGCTCCGGCTGCGCCACCCGGAGATGTCACTGCGCGAGCTCGCCGCGCGGGCAAGCCCACCGGTCACGAAAGCCAGCATGCAGCGTCGGCTGGCGAAGCTCGTCGAGATCGGCGAAACCTGACGCTTGTCTGCCTGCGCGCCGAACGTCGACGGCCCCCGGCCGACAACCGGTCTCAGCCCGGAGGAACCCGGGAGACAGGCTGAAGCCTGTCCCCGGTGCACCCTCCCTAGGCGCCCTGCCCGGACAGGCCGGCGGGCCGGCCCCTTCAGGATCACGCGAAGCGTGCAGCAAGCATGCGGGAGGGGATGCGGCGGTACGGTCTTTCACCGCGGCATCCCCACCCGCCAGGATCACGCGAAGCGTGCAGAAGACAATGCTGTGGGGGAATCCGCGATACGCTTCTCCATCGCGGATTCCCCCACAGCAGGCGGGCTGGGGGAGGAGCTCCGAGGACGACCTCCTCCCCCACTGTGCGCGCTCCGAGACCAGACGGCGAACGGGGTCTGGATTCACCGTCCGGGAGCGCGAGCCCACCGGATACGAGTATGAGGGGCGCGGCGTCATTCCTCAACCCGCCCCCGCCGGTTGTGGCGGGATCGGCTGGTGTCGCGGGGCTAGACTCGAAGCACAAACACCTTTCGACGAGAGCGAGGAAACATGACGGTTCGCGTTGGTATCAATGGATTCGGGCGCATCGGAAGGAACTTTTTCCGTGCACAGCAGTCGCTCGACGCGGACGTCGAAATCGTCGCCGTCAACGACCTCGGTGACGCCGCCACGATGGCGCACCTGTTGAAGTACGACTCGATCCTGGGCCCGTTCGCAGGGGAGGTCTCGCTCGGTGACGGCGTCATCAATGCGGGCGGCGAGCAGATGAAGATGCTCTCCGAGCGCGACCCGGCTGCGCTGCCGTGGGGCGAGCTCGGCGTTGACGTCGTCATCGAGTCCACCGGGTTCTTTACGAACCGCGAGGGAGCGCAGAAGCACCTCGACGCGGGAGCGAAGAAGGTGATCATCTCTGCACCTGCGACCGATCCGGACTACACCGTCGTGATCGGCGTCAACGATGCGGGGTACGACCCGGCCGAGCATCACATCGTCTCGAACGCGTCGTGCACGACGAACTGCATCGCACCGCTCGCGAAGGTGATCGACGATCTGGCCGAGATCGAGTCGGGCTTCATGACCACGATCCACGCCTACACCAACGACCAGAGCATTCTCGACATGCCGCACAAGGACCTGCGCCGGGCGCGCGCGGCCGCAGTCAACCTGATTCCGACCTCGACCGGTGCCGCCAAGGCGATCGGGCTCGTGCTGCCGCAGCTCAAGGGCAAGCTCGACGGCGTCGCGGTGCGCGCGCCGGTGCCGACCGGCTCGCTGACCGACCTCGTCGTCTCGCTCGGCCGCGAGGTGACGCTCGAAGAGGTCGACGCCGCCTACCAGGCCGCCGCCGCGGGGCCGCTCGCCGGCATCCTCCAGTACCAGCCGGATCCGATCGTCTCGACCGATATCCAGGGCTCGGCGTACTCGTGCATCTACGACGCGAAGCTGACGATGGTGCACGGGCGCAACGTGAAGCTCTTCGGCTGGTACGACAACGAGTGGGGCTACAGCTGCCGGCTCGTCGACCTGGTCGGGAAGCTGCTCTGAGATGAGGCAGCCGCGCTCCGTCGAGTCGGCCGAGGTCGAGGGCAAGCGGGTCCTCGTCCGCGCCGACCTCAACGTGCCGCTCGACGGCGTGCGGGTTGCCGACGATACGCGCATCAGGGCAGCGATTCCCACGCTGCGCCTGCTCCTCGACCGTGGTGCCGCTGCGGTGACGGTCTGCTCGCACCTCGGCCGACCGAAGACCGACGAGGACCGGGCGAAGTACGCGATCGCGCCGGTCGAGCAGCGCCTACGCGAGCTCGTGCCCGACGACAGGCTGCAGGTGCTCGAGAACACCCGGTTCCACACCGGCGAGACGAAGAACGACGAGGGATACGCCCGCGAGCTCGCCGAAGGCAACGATCTCTACGTCAACGACGCATTCGGCTCGGCGCACCGGGCCCACAGCTCGACCGAGGCGGTGGCGCACCTGCTTCCCGCGTATGCCGGGCTGCTGCTCCTCTCCGAGCTCGAGCACCTGGGACGCCTGCTGGGCGATGTCGAGCGGCCGTTCGTGCTCATCGCGGGTGGTGCCAAGGTCGACGACAAGCTCGCGGTGCTGGAGAACCTGGGCGGGCGGGCCGACCGTGTCCTGATCGGCGGCAAGATGGCCGAGCAGGTGCGCGAGCACAACCCGCTCTCGTTCCCCGTCGAGCTGCCCGTCGACGTCGTCGCGGCGAGTGCCTTCGAGGAGGACGCCGAGGCGGCGGTCGCAACCGTCGACGCCGTTCCTCCGGGGTGGCTCGGTCTCGACATCGGCCCTGCCAGCGCAGAGGCGTTCGGTGCGATCATCCGTGAGGCTCGGACGATCTTCTGGAACGGTCCGATGGGCGTGTTCGAGTGGAGCCGTTTCGGCGCCGGCACCCGTGCCGTCGCCGAGGCGGTTGCGGACGCCGACGCGTACTCGGTCGTCGGAGGCGGCGACTCCGTGCGCGCGATCCAGGAGCTCGGTCTTTCGGACCGCGTCTCATGGGTGTCGACGGGCGGCGGTGCGTCTCTCGAGCTGCTCGAGGGCCGGGAGCTCCCCGGCGTCGCTGCGATCCCGGAAGGTTGAGATGGCCAAGCTGATTGCCGGCAACTGGAAGATGTTCAAAGGCCCGATCGAGACGCTCGCGTTCTTCGACGGCTTCGAGGCGCCCGGCGGCGTCGACGTGGTGCTCTGCCCGCCGTACGTCTCGCTCGAGGCCGCAGTCGGCGAGGAATGGCCGATCTATGCCCAGAACGTCCACTGGGCCGTCGAGGGCGCGTACACCGGGGAGATCTCCGCCGGCATGCTCGTCGAGCTCGGTGTCCAGGGGACGCTCGTCGGCCACTCGGAGCGGCGACTCTACTTCGGCGAGACGGACGAGACCGTGCAGATGCGGGCCGAGACGGCGCTCGCGGCCGGGCTCGGCGTCATCGCCTGCGTGGGCGAGACAGAGGCGGAGCGGGAGGCCGGCGAGACGGAAGCGGTACTGCGGCGCCAGGTCGCCGTACTGCCGCGTCACGACGCGCTCGTGATCGCCTACGAGCCCGTGTGGGCGATCGGCACCGGGAAGACTGCAACACCCGACATGGCGCAGGACGCACACGCCCTGATCAAGTCGCTTCACGACACGCGCGTGCTCTACGGCGGCTCGGTCAAGCCCGACAACGCCGTCGAGCTCCTCGGCCAGCCCGACGTCGACGGTGCGCTCGTCGGTGGCGCCTCCCTCGACGCCGCTTCCTTCTCGAGCCTGTGCCGGATCGCAGCTTCCCTCTCGTAACGCTCGTGATCCTCGACGGCTGGGGCCTCGCCCCGGCCGGGCCGGGGAACGCCGTCGAGCTCGCGACGACGCCGGTGTTCGATGACCTCTGGGCGTCGTACCCGCACACGACCCTCGCTGCCTCGGGAGAGGCGGTGGGACTGCCGGAGGGCCAGATGGGCAACTCCGAGGTCGGCCACCTCACGATCGGCTCCGGCCGGGTGCTGTTCCAGGACCTGATGCGCGTCAACGTCGCCGTCCGCGATGGCTCGATCTACGAGAACATCGCTCTCAGAGCCGCCTTCGGGCGGGCGAAGGAGCGCGGTGGGGACGTGCACCTCTTGGGTCTCGTCTCGCAGGGGGGCGTGCACTCGCATATCGACCACCTGCTCGCGCTGCTCGAGCTGGCCGAAAGGGAGGGGATGGACGGGCGAACCTGGATCCACGCGTTCACCGACGGCCGTGACGTCTCCCCGCATGCGGCGGTCGTCGACTTGGCGCGCCTGCCCGTAGAGCGGATCGCCACGGTCGTCGGCCGGTACTACGCGATGGACCGTGACAACCGTGCAGAGCGCACCGAGCGTGCAGTTGCAGCGATTCTCGACGGGCAGGGCGAGCAGGTCACCGATCCGGTGGCCGCCGTCGCAGCGAGCTACGAGCGCGACGTCACCGACGAGTTCCTCGAGCCGGTGGTCTGCCCAGCCTGCCCACGCCTCGACCCTGCTGCCGACGTCGCGATCTTCTTCAATTTCCGCCCCGACCGCG
>Ga0315275_10003417_pt1 | contig 14609 bp, 8 predicted proteins | sample YL17G03_0_MG_FD_205557 | JGI IMG/M metagenome (GOLD analysis project Ga0315275, IMG submission 205557) | Sediment microbial communities from Yellowstone Lake, YNP, Wyoming, USA - YL17G03_0 | ecosystem: Environmental > Aquatic > Freshwater > Lake > Sediment | place: USA: Wyoming | collected... | reverse complement strand
GGAACTCGAAAACGAGGGGTATCAGTTCGAAGCGGCCAACGCGAGTTTCGATCTGCTGACCAAGAGAGTCATGGGGACCTTCAAGCCTTCGTTCGAGTTGATCAAGTACCATGTGAACGTCGAGAAGCAGGGGACAGGCGGGACGGTCACGGAAGCGACCGTGAAGCTCAAGGTGGGCGACCGGGTCGAGCACGTGGTCAGCGAAGGCGATGGTCCGGTCAACGCACTGGATGCGGCGCTGCGAAGATCGCTCGAGACCTTCTACCCGGTGATCCGGGAGATGCATCTGATCGACTACAAAGTCCGCGTTGTCAACGCCCGGGCGGGGACCGCAGCCCGGGTCCGCGTCGTGATCGAGTCTCGCGACAAAGGATCGATCTGGGGGACGGTGGGCGTCTCGGGAAACGTCATTGAAGCCAGTTGGCTGGCGCTGGTGGACAGCGTCGAGTACAAGATCCAAAAATCCGTATCGTGACTGGCGCCGTTCCCCGCATAGGTCCCACAGGTCCTGTCGGTCTTGTGGGCCCAAAATCGGACTGATGGGACCAACAGGACCTATGGGACGGCCGGCAAAGGCCCTATGCCACGGTCACGGCCACTGTCTCCTGTAACTCAATCTGCCGTCTTCGTTTACGGCGGTTGACCGTTCTGCGGTCGGGATTGGCGACCTGCGAATCATCGGCGGCCACCTGGAGCACTTCCCCGGCTGTGGCGGCGAATCCATCGGCGCCGATCTCTTCCCACAGGCCCTCGGCGCGATTGAACAACCCTCCGGAGACGATAATCCGCATGTCCGGCCACGCGTTCACCATGCGCACCCGGTCGATGAGCCGGCGGACATCGGGCGCCTGCTTGGGCGTGGTGCCATAGACGACCAGGACATCGGGAGCGTACTCATTGATGAAGGCGAAGAGGTCATCGTTGGTCAGTCCGCCGCCGAGGAATCGCACTTGCCAGCCATCGCTTTCGAACAGGTCGGCGATCATCTGGGCCCCGAGTTCCTGCATCTCATCATGGGCGCAGCAGACGGCGGCTTTCTTCTGCTTGGCCGGACGGCGGGGAAGCTTGTTCTGCAACTGATCGACGATCGTGCGGTTGATTCGCGTGGCGAGGTGTTCCTGGACGGGACTGATCCGATCTGTCCGCCGGAGCCGCTCGATCTCACCCAGGACGGGCCAGATCAGATGCAGATATACCGAATTAGCCGGCACGCCGCTTTGCAGCGTCTCCTCGACCACCGACCGGCACACCTTGCGGTCGCCTCGGAGCAGGGCTTCCAGATAACGGGCAAGAATATCTTCCTTAACCATAACTTCTCCTTTACTCACTTTGTGCGGATTCTACTATCATCCAGACTTTGCGTGATTGCATTGCCATGTTGCATGTTAAGTTGGGTAAAACAGTTCATGCTGGTAGTATCGGAGGCATGTACAAAAAATCTTGAGTCAAATTGGGAAAGCGTGGGTGTGTGGGATGATTCATGGCGATAGATCGTGTTGTCCGACATCCACCATGAGAAGAAAGCTCGGTCTGCTCACGCGGGCTCTATGAGAGCGGATAGTCCGAGAAAAGGCTGGTAGATGACGGAAAAGGCGTGAATAGCGAGCATTGGGGGCCGGAAAGTGGATGTAGAAGATGGCTGGAGGGACGTTTGCGGGTCTTTTGGGCGTCCGGGAGCGTCAGTGGAAGGCTGATGTCGCTGTGGTTTGGTGCCGGATTTCACAAGTCTTGAGACTACACGGGGGGAGATTGCTCCGTTGGCACGCGACTCGCAATGACATATAGGGGCGTTGGCCGCAGTGCCGCTGTGCGTCGGAGTATGTCACTGCGAGCGAAGCGAGGCAGTCCATCCCCTATAGTCGTGGAACTTGCGAAATGTGGTACTGGTGAACGGGTGGTTTGTGACTGGATCCATCCCCTGCACGTTTGAATGGCGTGGCACGGTGAAGGAAGTCTGGCCGTGCTGCCGGCGACTCGGGTCTGTGGGAAGAAGGAGTCGAAATACCCCTGTGTTGCGGGGAGATTTGTACGGTCGACGACGGCGATTTCCACAACTGCTTGGCAGCAAGTGACTTGCGGCACCGGGGCGAACATCGTCAGACGGCTGGTGAACTGCGATATTTCTGTTGAAATGCGGACGTTGCATTGGTATAAGATAAAATAGGTAAGGTCTGTGCGGACCGCCGAGTAGACCAAATGGCGATGACAGCCGACATGTGCAGAACGTCGGACTGCCGGCGCTTCGAGAGAGTGCCCGTGAGGGCCTTTGCAGAGGCGGCAGGCAACGCCGGACGCGAAGCATTGCGTCTATGAGCCCCAGTGCAACTTGAGGCTCATCATCGCCTCGCGGATTCGTGTGGGTCAGGGCCTTTGGCGGCCCAGGTGTGCCGGAAGGAGGTGTGCAGCCGAATCGGCGGGAGTACATTCGGGGTCTTATTCATCGTGAGCTGCGCGGCAATGCGCGCGTTTTTGCACGTCTATGCAACCTATTAGAAGGAGGACTGACATGGGAACGAAATTACGGTGTTTGGCGATCACGATTGTAGTGCTGAGCGTGTGTGGCGCCTCGTGGGGCCAGAAGAAGGCCAGCAATCCCCTTCCGGCCAATGGGGCGGCGGATGTAGCCATGCCCCTGTTTCGGTGGACGGCGGGCAGTACCGCGATGTTCCACGATGTCTATCTGGGCAAGACCCCTCAACTGGGCGCCGCCAATCTCGTCGGGCCCCGCCAACCCTTAGCGATGTACTACCACCTGCCCGGACTGGAAACGGGGGCGACCTATTACTGGCGTGTCGACGAAGTCGAGAAGGATGGGGTCACCGTGATTACGGGTGATGTCTGGACTTTCCTGACGCAGGCCCTGACCGCGTACAATCCCGACCCGCCGGATGGGGCCACGACCGTTGCTCCGGCGGCGGTCCTCAAGTGGTCGTCGGGCATGGGTGCCGTGCAGCATCATCTGTACTTCAGCGACAGTCGTGACGCCGTCGCCCAAAGGGCGGCCAGCACAGACAAAGGTCTGTTGGCGCTGGCCGATGCGACGTTCACGCCCGGAAACCTTCAGGGGGCAACGACGTACTACTGGTGCGTGGACGAGATCGTGAGCGGCGCCGCCGTCCGGGCCGGCCCCGTCTGGAGTTTCACCACTTGGATGACTGTCGATGATTTCGAGAGCTACACGGACAAGGACGGCAACACCATTTATGACGCCTGGATTGATGGCGTCACCAATGGGTTGAGCGGCTCTCAGGTCGGTTACCCCAACGCCCCGTTTGCCGAGCAGAAGATTGTGCACGGCGGATTGCAGTCCATGCCTCTGGACTTTAACAATATGCTCGCTCCGTTCTACAGCGAGGCCGAACGGACGTTTTCCCCGACGCAGGATTGGACCACAGGCGGCACGGAGGCCCTGGTGCTCTACGTCCAGGGCAGGGGTGTGGACTTTGAGATCCAGAACGTGAGCAAGGCGCCGGTGATTGACGGCAAGATCGACGACGTTTGGGCCCAGGCGACGATACTGCCCATCACGAGGAGAATCGACGGCACCGACCCGACCGGGCCGGCCGACGCATCCGGACAGTTCCGCGAGATGTACGATGCCGACAACCTGTACGTGCTGGTCGACATCAACGACAGCAAGCTGTGGAACGATTCCACGGCGGCGTATCTCGACGACAGTGTCGAAGTCTACGTCGACGGAGACAACACGAAGAAAGGCGCGGGGCTGGTTGGCAACAACCGTCAGTACACCTTCGGGTGGAAGGCCACCGACATCCAAGGGACCAATACGAACATCACCGGGATCGTGTTTGCCCAGGTTGACACGCCCACCGGATGGCGCATCGAGATCAAGATGCCCTGGCAGTCACTGCTCGGTGCCAAGGCGCCCGTCGGCAAGCTGATCGGGGTGGACTGCTTCTACAACGACGACGATGACGGCCTGGACACCCGGGAGCGTCAGATCGCGTGGCACTCGACCGTGGGAGGGGACTGGCAGACGCCCTCCAGTTGGGGTACGGCGCTGGTAGCCGCTTCCGCGGCGGCCGCGGCCGACCAGCTCTACGTCGCGATCACGGATTCCTCCAACAAGACGGCGGTGGTCATCAATCCTGATCCGCAGATCCTGAAGGCGACGAAATGGGTGGAGTGGAAGATCCCGCTGAGCAGCTTCACCGGCGTGAATGTGGCCAAGGTCAAGAAGATGGTCATTGGCATAGGCGACAAGGCGAAGCCGGTGGCGGGGCGTACGGGGGTGGTCTTCATCGACGACATATCCCTGGTGAAATCCTCGCCGGCGAAGTAGCGTTGAACTGCGATGAACCTTGAAGGCGGGGCCTGAACCGCACGGTACAGGCCCCGCCATTGGCTTCGATGGAGGATCTATGAGAACGAAATTGATGTGGTTCGTGTGTGTTGGTTTGTTCCTGAGCATGGGGGTTGCGGCGACGCAGGCCGGCCTCCAGGACGGTTTGGTCTCCTACTTCAAGCTGGATGAGAGTAGCGGGACCGTTGCTGCCGACTCCTCCGGCAACGGTCATGATGGCACGCTCTCTGGGAACGCCACGGAATGGGTGCCCGGACGTTTCGGAGGCGGTGTGTTCTTCGCCACTGAGGTGGATGAAGCTCATGTGGAGTTCCCGACGACGGGCATGTCCGTGTCGGCCGGAACGATTTCCCTGTGGGGGTACTTGGGCGATCCCCAGGCGGCGCGGACCCGCTATTTCTTCGGGCACACCACCCGCCCGCCTTATGTCAATCGCATCCAGATCTACCTGAACAGCGGCGTGACCACCCTGTCGGTCGGTCTCGGCGACACGCATGCCAAATGGACGGATACCGTGGCCCTGGCGACCAAGACATGGCACCACATTGTCTTGACCTGGGACAACGGCAAATACGTCGTCTACACGAACGGCGCGAAGTCGACCGAAGGGACGTACACCGGCCTGACCGCCCTCGATCCGGTTGCCAATATCAGCGATGACGACAACCCGGACGAACATGAAGCCTTCGACGGCATGCTCGATGAGGCACGCATCTACAACCGGGCGATCACGGCGGCGGAAGTGAAAGAAATCTTCCAGGTCCCTGCTTCGCCCCGGATCAAGGCTTGGGGCCCGAATCCGGCCAACGGCGCCAGGGACGTCACGGTTCCGCTCTTCCGGTGGAAATCGCTGGACACCATCAAGCTCCACAACGTCTACATGGGCACAGACCCGAACCTGCCCGTTGCGAGCCTGGCCGGTCCGCGCCAGCCGCTCAACATGTTCTTCTATGTCCCGGGCCTGAAACCGGGCGTCACCTACTATTGGCGTGTAGATGGGATCGACCCGGATCAGGTGACGGTCTATACGGGGGACGTCTGGAGCTTCCTGGCGCAGCCCGCCACGGCCTACGACCCGGTGCCGGCGGATGGAACGAATACCGCCTCGTCGGCCTCGACGCTGGCTTGGAGCAAGGGCACCGGCGCCATCAAGCATCATCTCTACTTCGGCGACAACCTCGATGCGGTCAAGCAGGGGGCCGCCGGCGTCGACAAAGGGGTGTTGACGGACGCGACCTTTGCGCCGGGCGATCTGCAGCAGGCCACCACCTACTACTGGCGAGTGGATGAGGTGGGAGCCGGCGACGTGGTCAAGGCCGGCAAGGTGTGGAGTTTCACGACTGTCGTCCCGGTGGACGATTTCGAGAGCTACAATGATAATCTGGCGGCCAAGACCACGATCTTCGACACCTGGATCGATGGGCTGTCCAACGGGTTGAGCGGCTCCGTGGTCGGTAACCCCACGGCTCCGTTTGCCGAGCTGACGATCGTGCACGGCGGCAAGCAGTCGATGCCTCTGGACTACAACAACGTCAATTCGCCGTTCTATAGCGAGGCCGAGCAGACCTTCACGGCCAAGCAGAACTGGACGGCCAACGGCACGGATGCGCTGGTTCTGTACGTCCAAGGCAAGGCCGCCAACAAGGCTGCCCCGATCTATGTCATGCTCAAGGACACGTCGAACCACACGGCCGTTGTCGCCAATTCGGACTTGAAGGTTGTGACCACGGCCAAGTGGACCGAGTGGAAGGTCCCGCTGAGCAGCTTCACCGGGGTCAATGCGGCTGCTGTCAAGACGATCGTCATCGGCGTGGGCGATCGGGCCAACCCGGCCAAGGGCGGCACCGGCCGGATCTTCATCGACGATATCGGCTTGACCAAGCCGGCGCCGGTGGTGCCGTGACGGCAGAATGGTTGTCTTCCGCAGTGAACTGACTTTGCGGCGGATAGATCGTACAAAGCGGGGCTCGGACCGTGTGGCACGGGCCCCGCTTCTTCTTTGAAGGGAGGACACGGATGCACGAGAAGCCTACTCTGACGATAGGTGCTCTTTTGCTTCCGGGCGCGTGAATTCTTCCGGTGCAGGGTGGCCTCCGGGATGGGCAGGTCTCATATCGGAAGCTGGATGATGCGAGCGTCGCTTTCGCCCAATCCTTCTCAGATTTCCGGCGAGGGAGAGACATCCTGCGAATCCCCAGGCGGCTCGCTCGACGACCCGATCTTCGTTCTCAAGTAGTCATTGTTCAAGAAGAACACGATCACCATTGTCAGGAAAAGGGGGGAAACGACGTCGGACACCGTATTGGACAGGATGTCCAGGACTCTGTGCTCGGGCAGGAGCCGGAAGAGGGAAGTCACCCCGATCTGACCCACGAGGCTCAAAAATTGAATCACGAGCAGATATCCGAACACCCGCCACCATTGGCCTTTGACGGCCGCTTTGGAGTAGTCCAGCGCCGGCTTGCCCGACAAGCCTCGCAACGCTACGACATACGGAAAGAAACTGTAGTAGACGCCCCAGAGGATGCCGGGCACGATCAGCAGCAGCGTCAAACCAAGGAGGATCAGGCCGGCCAGCAGACCCGTGAGAATCGCCGCCGGCCAGCGGGATGCCGCGTAGCGCAGAGCCTGGAGCCATGACAGGGTGTGTCCATAGAGAGATTCCTCCATCAGCTTGGCCAGGGACATGGTCGCCAGAACGCCGATGAAGAGCTCCGTCAACTGGAGGATCTGGGCATACATCAGGAATCCGGGAAATCCATACCGCTCGATCCAGTCGTCCGCCGGCAGAAAGGACAGGCCGATGTTGATCGGAACGTAGACGACCAGAAAGATGGGCAGGATGCGCGTGAAATGCATGCAGTACAGGTCCCATCCGCTTGCCACGATCTCGCCTACGGTGAATTGCGTGTCTGCGATTCCACGGCTCATATCAATACAGACTCCTGCTTCGACGGAATGGCCGTTCACGACGGCCCACCCGTCCGATTTCACCCATGCAGACAGCCCGCGCGGCAGCATGCCCATGGATTCTGCGATTGGCGGCGGGCACGAACGCGCTATTTCCCGCCGCTGTCGGTGCTATTGTAGAGAGCCTGTCCCTGAGAGCAAAGAGGAAAAAGCGTGCGCGCTTTGACAGAAAGGCCCGGATCGGCTATGTTCCGGCCTTGATCTATGCAGAAGCTGCCTCGCACATTTTATGATCGAGACACGGCCCTCGTCGCCCGTGAACTGCTGGGCAAGTACCTGGTCCATGTGTCGGACGGCGTGGAGCGGGTCGGGCGGATCGTGGAGGTGGAGGCGTATCTCGGCTCGCACGATTTGGCCGCCCACTCCGCCCGCGGACTGACCGAGCGGACGAAGGTCATGTTCGGCCCGCCCGGTCATGCCTATGTGTACTTGATCTATGGGATGTACTGCTGCGTGAATGTGGTGACGCAGGCCGAGGGTGTTGCCTCGGCCGTCCTGCTGCGGGCGCTGGAGCCGATGAGAAACGTCGATGGCCGAACGCAGGGTCCGGGCCTGCTGTGCAAGGGGATGCACATCGACAGGCGACTTAATGGTCGCGACCTGCTCAGCGACGATTTCTATATCGCCGGTTCAGGTGAGGCACAGGACTTCACCATCGTCAAGCGGCCTCGCATTGGTGTGGACTACGCGGGCCGCTGGGCGAAGCGGCTCCTGCGATTCTACATCAAGGGCAACCCGTTCGTCTCGAAACCATAGATGATTTCTGTATTTCCGTCGAGCACTCCGGTGTGATAGGATTGCTCCCCATCGAATGACAAGGAGAATCGCCAAGTCCTAAAAAAGTATGGAAGGATGAGCCAAGAGTGGCGATCTATCCTTGGTTCCGCCGGCTTGGCCCGTGATGCCTGGCCGAGCCGTTTACTGGGGTCTGATAATGGGCCCGAGAGTGAGGCTGGGCCTTTCCATATTCACCTCGTTTTCTCTTGCTGTACGGGCACACCGTCTGGTAAAATTGAGCGTACTATTTCGGTATGACCTTCGGTTTGGTAGTGCTTGTGCAACCTGCAGTGCACTTGGTCTGGTGCTGGGTGATTTGAGTGTTTGGCCGCGCACGCGTTCTGGTTGAAGGGCCCTTTAGTGCGATCCCACGGCTTGAGGTGACTACGCAGTGCATTTGCGGGAACCCTTCTCGGTCTCTTTACGTAACAACATGGATGGCTTCGTGGACAGATCGTTGAAAGAGACGACCGGACTGCCGTGGGGTCTGGACGCGATCCATCGACCTCGTGTCTGGGGGCTTCGTGCCTTGGAGTGTAGCCATGATGAGTCGCATGCTCTGGCGATTGTGCTTCGTTAGTCTTCTATCCGTGATGCCGGTGGCGGTCGGATGCCGGGTCCTGCCGGACAAGGCCCTGTCGTGTCCGGCCGACCAGGCAGTCTATTGTGGGTTCAGCGGGCCACCTCGCGTCCGGTTCGGTTCCTATCCGAGCTCAAACATCGGCACGTTCTTCAAAGGCCCGGACCTGGGAACGCACGGATACTGCTTCCGTCTGTCGGAGAAGGATGGGATCGCCTATACCTGCCGAGGCGGCCATATCGACGTCATCCACGTTCGGATAACAGCGGACTGGACAGCCTATCTGACGGCGATTGCGTATCGGCATCTGATGGATCACGAGACCAGCTTCTCCTGCAAGCTGGCCGTGGACCGTTCGAGGAGTTTCGTCACCCTCACCTATCCGGAGAACTGGGGCAGCCTGTCCAAAGTCGAGCAGATGACAATCGCCAGGGAGGTCGCCGGTGCGATAGGCCCCTATCTGGCGTTCACGATGACCACTTGGCATGAGATGATCACGTGGTACGGCTTCAAGTGCATCGGGCCGTTCCCGGAGTATCCCTCCGCGTTCTCGTGGGAGGACTCCTACTCGAATCTGCTGGGAACGATCATCGGGGCCAGCGCCCTGCAGGATTCGGAACACAAATACGACGAGGCCGTGAAGATCGCCCTCGACCAGGAGATGCAGAAGCTCGGAATCCAGCCGGCCCGCGTGGCCAAGCAGGCGAGCGAATCCGTCCGAGGCAAGTGGTTCACCGGCAATATCATATTCCACGTCGATATGAAAAAGCGGAATTTCGACATCGGACTGACAAATGGCTATATCACGCCGACCCTGGTCCCGGAGCTGTCGGCCTGTCCGGACGCCGAGCCGATGCCGTATCCGGTTCCCACGCTCGAAGCGCTGGCGCAGCACGGCTTCTCGATGAAGCTGGAGATCGAGCCTCACGAGTGGGAGAGGGGCAGGCTTTTGCGCATTGTCTATGGGGACAAGCCCCAGAAACGGATCATCCCCGAGGAGCATTTCGCCATTATCATGGACGCGATCCGACACGAGGCGGCGGCCAAGTACGGCCCCGAATACGAGCCCGGCCCAGATCGAGGCCATGGGACGAGATATACCGCCAACTGACAAAGGGATGCACAGTCCGCCCGGGTGTTTTGTAAGTCCTTGTGGCAAAACGATTAACGATTGCCAAACAACGACTTATGGGATGAGCCGAAGACTTTGAAACCGCTGATGAACCCAGATAAACGCTGATTGTCTTGCCCTCGCGAAGCACGCTAGGTGCGCCAAGGTACTGCTCCCAGAGAGCAGCTTACATCTTTCACTTCCGGTCCATTCTTGGCGATCTCTGCGTCTTTGCGAGAAACCGAATCCTCCGTCACCGCGTTCATCACCGTTCATCTGCGGTTCCGGTTCATTTCTTCGCGGCTTCCCACCACAGCCGCGGATAGTCCTTCCCTTCGAGAATCCACCAGATGTCCTCCGTGCCGTTCTTGGTCTCGCCTACGAAGTCCCAGCCGGCTTCAAGGAACGTGCTGGCCATCTGCATTTCAGCGGTGGTCTTCCCGGTGCCGCCACGGCTTGTTGCCTGGCCTGATGTCTGGGTGTCCCAGAAGCTGCCCGTGACAGAACCTGGCCACCCAGAGCCCACCAGCCCACCGACGTAGCCCTGTCCCTTGACCGGGCCGGCGCTGTAGCACTGGGTTACAGCGCCCGAGTTGTCCCCCACCAGCCCGCCGACATCCGAAAGCTGTCCGATACCGCTGACCGCGCCGGTGCTGTAGCACTGGGCCACAGAACCGGAAGCGTTCCACCCTACCAGCCCGCCGACACGCGAGGACTGTCCAGTGGCGCTGACCGCCGCGGTGCTGTAGCATCGGGTCACGCCGCCGCCGACACTGCTCAACATCCTCCACAAGCCGTTGCTCCCCACCAGCCCGCCTACAGAGGATGTCCCTGTGACTGTGCCGGCACTGTAGCAGTGGGTGACAGTGCCCGGGTTGGACCCCACCAGCCCGCCTACATACGAAGGTTGTCCAGTACCACTGACCACACCTGTGCTGTAGCAGTGGGTCACGCCACCGTGGTTTTCCGCCACCAACCCGCCGATATCCTGGCCTGAGCCGGTCATGTTGACATCGACTACCCCCAAGTCCTTAACCTCGGCTCCAGGTTTCAAGTACCCAAACAGCGCCACATCGCTCACGCCCTTGATCGTCAGATGCGAAATCGTGTGACCACTGCCGTCGAAGGTACCGGCAAACGACGGGATCACCGGTGCGCTCCAACGGATACCGGAAAGATCAACGGAAGCCGTCAACCGGTAATGGGCGTCGGGACTATAATGCACCATCGCCCCCAACTCCACAGGGTTGGATACCAGATAAGGGGCCTCCGCCGTGCCCGACCCTTGCAGCCGGGGCGGGGTATAGCCGCTGAAGATTGCCAGGACCGGATACCCACCTCTTTGGGGCATTTGCCAGATTTCGGAGGTGCCATTCTGGGTTTCCCCGACGAAGTCCCAGCCAGCATCAAAGATCGTCTTGGGCGTCTGCATCTCGGCTGTGGTCTTGCCTGTGCCGCCGGCACTCTTGGCTTGGCCGCTTGTCTCGATGTCCCAGAAAGAAGCCGTCACGCAAGAAGGCCATCCGAAGCCCACCAGCCCGCCGACATTGTTTTCTCCCGTCACTGGTCCGCTGGAGTAACAACGGGAGATGTCGAGCGACCCGATCTCGTCGGAGATTGTCCCAATGAGACCCCCGACGTCATGGCGTCCAGCAACGCTGGCCAGAGAGTAACAGTCCCAGATTGTGTCCCCATCATAGGCCCCGACCAGCCCGCCGACACCCCAATTGCCACTGACCACACCGGTGCTGTAGCAGCCGGTCACAGCCCCGTAGTCTGAGCCCACCAACCCGCCCACAGCATCCTCGCCACTGACCACACCGCTGCTGTAGGATCGCCTGACCTCTCCGTAGTTTTCCCCCACCAGCCCCCCTATAGCCCACCCGCCACTGACCGCACAGGTACTGTAGGAGCGGATGACATCGCCGGAGTTGCACCCCACTAGCCCGCCGACTCTCGGACTGCCACTGACCATGCCGGTGCTGTAGCAGGCAGTCACGTGACCCTCATCATTCTGTGCTACCAGCGCACCGACGCTGCTACCTGAACCAGTTACGTTGACATCCACCACCCCCAGATTACTGACCTCGGCCCCAGAGTACAGTTGGCCAAACAAGCCGAGGAAGTCCATTCCCTTGATCGTCAGATGCGAAATCGTATGGCCGCTGCCGTCAAAGACGCCACTAAAAGGAGCCTTTTCCCAGGAATAGTTACCAGCCTTGGAAACCCGCGAGATCGGAGCGATAACGGCCTTGTCGAAGACCTTGCGTCCCGGGAGCTTGGGGTCCAGGTCGATATCGGCGGTCAGGAGGAAGTGCTTGTCGTAGTCGGCGGGAGTCTCGCCCAGCAAGATCAGATCGGCGGCCGCGGCGATTCTGTACGGGTCCTGGGCCGTGCCGCTACCCCCGCTGTATTTGGCCGTGGCGGTGGAAACGATGGCCAGAAGAAGAACGGCTGCCGCCACACACACGCGGAATCGGATTGCCACACTGCGTTCGCAATGACACGTTACCGCGCTACGCTCGAAATGACATGCTGTGATCAGGAAAGGGATTGTCCGCACGGTTAGGGAGCTTCTCACATCGACCATCGACGGTCCTCCATTCCCCCCAACTTCAGGCACCCAGACAGCCGCTTGCCCAGCGGTAACATGTGCTAATGACTTTCTCCGGAATGGCTATTCCCATAGTATAACCGATCGGCATTGTCTGCGTCAATTTAACGTACTGGGAAATCACGGGCGACGAGGACCCTGGAAAACTCTTGCAGCCGGGCGAGACACTCCATAGAATCAGCCACATTGCGGAGCGACCCTTGTGAAGAGGGGAGCCCAAACGCGGTCTTCGCGTTGGGTGGGGGGCCGGGCCTGCCTTGAGCAGAGCCGAGGGGAGGGTTTCAAGGTTGGAGTTTCAGGCATGCCCTGAGCGAAGTCGGATGGTTTGAAGGATTGTTGACGGTATGAGTCTTCAGAGTTTTTTCAATCCGGAATCGGTGGCCATCGTCGGGGCCTCCCGCCAGAAGGGCAAGGTCGGATACGAGATCCTGACCAACCTGGTGGCGGGCGGCTACCCGGGGAAGATTTTCCCCGTCAACCCGAAGGCCGACGAGATTGAGGGGCTCAAGTGCTACCCGGACCTGTCTTCGATCGGCGAGACGCCTGATTTGGTGATTATCATCGTGCCCGCTCCGTTCGTGGCCTCCGTCATGGAGGAGTGCGCGAAGGTCCGGGTCAAATCGGCGATCATCATTACGGCGGGCTTCAAAGAGGTGGGGCCGGAAGGCAAGAAGCTGGAAGAGGAGGTCGTGAAGATTGCCCGGCGGGGGGGCATCCGGTTTATCGGGCCCAACTGCCTTGGCCTGATCGCTCCGGCTTACAAGCTCAATGCGAGCTTCGGAGGCGATCTGCCGGTGCCGGGGGTAATCGGGTACATTTCGCAGTCCGGCGCCCTGCTGGCGGCCATCCTGGACTTGGCCAACGCCAATGGGATCGGCTTCAGCGACCTGGTCAGCATTGGGAACAAGGCCGACATCGACGAGTTGGACATCATCAAGGCTTTCGGCTCCCAGAAGGACACGAAGGTCATCGCGGGATACCTCGAAAGCATCACGGACGGCGACGTGTTTGTCCGAGAAGCGGAGGAGATTTCCTACAGCAAGCCCATCTTGCTCATGAAGTCCGGCGGCACCGAGGCGGGGGCGAAAGCCGCCTCGTCCCACACGGGCAGTCTGGCGGGCGGAGACGTGGCGTACGAATCGGCGTTCAAGCGGGCCGGGGTCATTCGCTGCGACTCCATCAAGGAGCAGTTCGATTTCGCGCAGGCGTTCGCCAATCAGCCGTTGCCGGAGGGGGCCGCTGTGGCGGTCATCACCAATGCCGGCGGTCCCGGCATCATGGCCGCTGACGCGATTGAGGAGCGAGGCCTGACCTTCGCCAAGCTCTCCGACGAGACGAAGAAGAAGCTGGCGGCGAACCTGCCGGCGGCGGCCAACGTCCACAACCCCGTCGATGTGCTGGGCGATGCGCTGGCCGACCGCTACGAGTTCGCCCTGGACGTCGTGCTGGACGATTCGAACGTCAACAGCGTGATCGTGCTGCTGACGCCCCAGGCGATGACACAGGCCAAGGAAACCGCTGCGGCGGTCGTCCGGATCGCCGCAAAGAAGAAGGGCAAGCCCGTGCTGGCCTGCTTCCTCGGGGCCGCCAAGGTGGCGGAGGGCGTGCAGGTCCTGCGGCGGGGGAGCATCCCGCAGTACGACTCGCCCGAGAGTGCCGTGGCGACGCTCAAGGTGATGGTGGACTTCGTGCGTTGGCGGACCCGGCCCCGACGGGTCGTTCGGCTGTTTTCGGTCAACCGCCGCAAGGTCGAGAGCATCGTCGAGAGGCACCTGCGCCAGGGCCTGCTCGACATCGGCGAGGCGGAGGCGAAGGACATCATCGAGGCATATGGGTTTGCCACGCCGAAAGGCTCGATTGCCACCACGGCCGACCAAGCGGCGAACATCGCCCAGCAGCTCGGATACCCGGTCGTGCTGAAGATCTGGTCGCCGGACATTCTGCACAAGTCCGACGTCGGCGGCGTGAAGGTGGGCCTCAAGAGCGAGCAGGAGGTGAAGGACGCCTTCGATCTGATGATGTACCGAATCCCCAAGAAGAAGCCCGAGGCGAACATCCTTGGCGTTCTGGTGCAGGAGATGGTCCGCACCAGCGGCAAAGAGGTCATCATCGGCATGCACCGGGACCCGCGTTTCGGGCCGCTGATGATGTTCGGCATGGGCGGCATCATGGTCGAGGTCCTCAAGGACGTGGCGTTTTACCTGGCGCCGCTGACCGCTGAGGACGCCAAGCA
>Ga0315275_10003416_pt1 | contig 14610 bp, 12 predicted proteins | sample YL17G03_0_MG_FD_205557 | JGI IMG/M metagenome (GOLD analysis project Ga0315275, IMG submission 205557) | Sediment microbial communities from Yellowstone Lake, YNP, Wyoming, USA - YL17G03_0 | ecosystem: Environmental > Aquatic > Freshwater > Lake > Sediment | place: USA: Wyoming | collected... | reverse complement strand
CGCCGCTGCGTCGAAGGCCGCCGCCTTGCCGCCGAAGACCGGGCAGCGGGCCACGACGGCGTAGAGCATCCCCGGCACCCGCGCATCCAGGCCGAAGAGCGCGCTCCCGTCCACCTTGGCCGGCCCGTCGAGGCGCGCCGGGCTGGTGCCGAGCAATCGGAAGCTCTTCGGGTCCTTGAGCGGCGGGTCCTTGGGCACGGGCAGCGCCGCGGCGCGATCCGCCAGCGCCCCGTAGCCGAGCTGGCGCCCGCTCGCCGCGTGCGTCACCGCGCCCCTCTCGGCCCGGCATGCCGCGCGGTCCGCCTTCCACTCGGCCGCCGCCGCGGCGATGAGCATCTCGCGCGCGGCCGCGCCCGCCTGGCGCAAGGGCGCGTACATCTCGCGGATGCTGGTGCTGCCGCCGGTGCCCATGTTGCCGTACTTCTCCGCCGGAACGGCCTGCTCGAAGCCCACGTCCTTCCAGTCGGCGTCCAGCTCCTCGGCGACGATCATGGGGAGTGCCGTGCGCACGCCCTGGCCCATCTCGGTGCGCCCGATCCACACCGTCACGCGGCCGTCGGGGGCCACCCGCAGCCAGGCGTTGGGCTCGAGCGCGGCCGCCGCTTCGGCCTCGGCGTCGGCCAGCGGGATGCGGAACAGGATCACCAGCCCGGCGCCGGCCACGGCACCGGCCCTGAGGAAGCCGCGGCGCGTCAGGGTCGGGGGACCGGCGGCGCCGCTCGAATTCTGGCTCGCGCTCATCGCCCGCCGCCTTTCGTCGCGCCCGCGGCGCGATGGATGGCGCGCCGGATGCGCTGGTAGGTGCCGCAGCGGCACAGGACATCGGCCATGGCGGCGTCGATGTCGGCGTCGGCGGGATCCGGATTGGCGGCGAGCAGCGCGGCCGCCGCCATGATCTGGCCCGGCTGGCAGAAGCCGCACTGCGGCACCTGATCGTCGAGCCACGCCTGCTGCACCGGGTGCAGCCGGCCGTTGCCGAGGCCCTCGATGGTGACCACGCGCTTGCCGGCGGCGTCGGCCACCGTGACCTGGCACGAGCGCGCCGCCTCGCCGTCGAGGTGCACGGTGCAGGCCCCGCAGATCCCGCGCTCGCAGCTCATCTTGGTGCCGGTGAGCCCGAGGTGGTCGCGCAGCGCCCACAGGAGCGGCAACTGCGGGTCGGCCTCGACGGTCTGCGGCTTGCCGTTGACGGTCAATCGGAAGGTGGGCATGGGCGCACTCCTTGCGCGGAGAGCCCGCGTGAGGGAAGCGGGGACCCGCCGGCCTGCCGGGTGGGAGCTCGGCAGGCGGCGGGCTGGTCGTGAGGCAGAACGGACTGCGGAGAGCGCGCGGCGCCGCTTACAGATCCGCCGACGCCTGGACCCTCCTCTCCAGCGTCTTCCAGCGCGCATCCACCTGCTTCTGGATGCGCTCGACATCCTCTTCGGTGAGGTGGCGGAAGCGCCCCTGGCGCCGGATGTAGTCCTTCACCGGCGTGCCGGCGTGCTCCATGCTGAAGCGCCAGCGCTCGCCGTCCTCCACCTCGAGCAGCGGGAACACGCGGCTCTGCACCGCCAGGCGCCCGAGCTCGATGGTCTCGTCGTCGGCCGTCTTCCAGCCGGGCGGGCAGGGCGCCAGGATCTGCAGGAAGCGCGTGCCCCTGATGGTCTTGGCCTTGCGCACCTTGGCCATCAGGTCCGCGGGATACGCCACGCAGGCGGTGGCGCCGTAAGGGATGCCATGCGCCGCCAGGATCGCCAGCAGGTCCTTCTTGGGGTGCGACTTGGGCTGCCCGGCGGGCGTCGTGGTGGTCCAGGCGCCCCACGGCGTGGCCGAGGAGCGCTGGATGCCGGTGTTCATGTACGCCTCGTTGTCGTAGCAGCAGTAGAGGATGTCGTCGTTGCGCTCGGCCGCCCCGGACAGCGCCTGGATGCCGATGTCGAAGGTGCCGCCGTCGCCGGCCCACGCCAGCACGGTGGTGTCGTCGTCGCCGCGCACCGACAGCGCCGCCTTGATGCCGGCGGCGGTGGACGCCGCGGTCTCGAAGGCCGTGTGGAAGAGCGGCACGTGCAGCGACGACTGCGGCCACGGCCCGGCGATGATCGTCCAGCAGCAGGCGGGCAGCGACACCACCGTCTTCTCCCCCAGGCCCTTGAGCACCAGGCGCATGGCCAGCGCCCCGCCGCAGCCCGGGCAGGCGAGGTGGCCGGAGTCGAGCAGCTCCTCGCGCGGGATCAAGTCCTTGATGAGAGGCTGGCTCATGCCTTCACCCCCACCCACACGTCCTCGCGCTGCGGAGCCGACTGCGGCCCCGCGACGCGGGTGCGGTTCAAGCACTCCTCGATCACGGCCGGCGTCACGTCGCGGCCGCCCAGCCCGACGATGTAGCCGTCGATGCGCGGCCGCTTCTCGCTCGGCAGGTCGTAGAGCGCGGCGCGCAGCTCCTCGGCGAAGATGCCGCTGCGCCCCGGCGAGATGTTGCGGTCGAGCACCGCCACCTGGGGCACGCCGGCCAGCTGCTGGCGCAACAGCGCGGTGGGGAACGGCCGGAACATCCGCACCTTCACCAGCCCCACCTTCTCGCCGCGCGCCCGGCACTCGTTGACCACGTGGCGCGCCGTCGAGGTCACCGTGCCCGAGGTCACCAGGACGATCTCGGCGCCCTCGGTGTGGTAGCCCTCGATGGCCCCGTAGCGGCGCCCGAAGCGCTGGTGCCACTCCTCGTCGACGCGGCGCAGCACCTCGTGCGCCTCGTCCATCGCCTCCTGCTGGCGCAGGCGCATCTCCATATAGACGGCCGGCGTGGCCAGCGCCCCGAAGGTGTGCGGGTCGTCGACGTCGAGCTTGAGCTGGGCCTCGCGCCGGGGCAGGAAGGCGTCCACGTCGGCCTGATCGGGGATGTCCACCGGCTCCGAGGTGTGCGACAGGAAGAAGGCGTCGAGCACGATCATCACCGGCAGATTGACGGTCTCGGCCAGCTTGAACGCCTGGATGGTGCTGTCGAGCACCTCCTGGTTGGTCTCGCAGTAGAGCTGGATCCAGCCGGTGTCGCGCTGCGACAGCGTGTCGTTCTGGTCGGTCCAGATCGACCAGCCCGGCGCCACGGCGCGGTTGATGTCGGCCAGGACGACGGGCAGCCGGCCGCCCGCCGCCCAGTGCAGCACCTCGTGCATGAGCAGCAGGCCCTGGGCGCTGGTGGCGGTGAAGGTGCGCGTGCCGGCCGCGGAGGCGCCGATGCACGCCGCCATCGCCGAGTGCTCCGACTCCACCTTGATGAAGCGCGCCGCCAGGCGGCCGTCGCCGCACATCTTGGCCAGCTCCTCGACCACCTGCGTCTGCGGCGTGATGGGATAGGCGGCGATGACCTCGGCGCGCGCCAGCATCACGCCCCAGGAGACGGCGTGATTGCCCATGACCACCTTCTTCATAGCCCCTCCCGGGTCATGGCCATGGCGCAGCGCGGGCACTCCGCGGCGCACACCCCGCAGCCCTTGCAGTACTTGTAGGAGATCTGGAACCCGCCGTTGGAGCGGCGCGTGATGGCCACGTCCGGGCAGAAGATCAGGCAGACCTCGCAGCTGTTGCACACCCCGCAGTGGAAGCAGCGGCCGGCTTCCGCGAGCCCGTCCTGGCGCGTCAGGCCCAGGTTGGACTCCTCGAAGCCGGCGCGGCTGCGGTCGGCCGGGAGCTGGCGGTCGGGGTAGCGCTCCGCGTGCACGAAGTGCGCGGTGTTCAGCATGTCGTAGGTGACCACGTCGTTGACGGGGGCGACGCGGCGGACGGGATCGTCGCCGCGCCAGCGGGCCATGCTGACGTTGCCCTGCGGCCCGAAGCGCAGCGCCGCCGGCTCCTGGCCGTCGAGCTTCTCGCCCGCCTGCTGGCGCAGGAAGTGGTCGATGCCGATGGCCGCCCGCTTGCCGGAGCCGATGGCGTCGGCCACGGTGTGCGGCGCGTCGATGACGTCGCCGCCGGCGAACACCGCCGTCAGGCTGGTGCCGCCCAGCGGATGCACGCGCACCCGGCCGGCCTCGCGCGCCACCTCCTCGGGCAGGAAGCCGATCTCGGCGTCTTCCCCGGCGGCCACCAGCACGCTGTCGGCGGGCACCAGGAAGTCGCAGCCGCCCACCGGCGTCGCCTGGCGGCGCCCGGCGGCGTCCGGCTCGCCCAGCTTCAGGCGCACGCACTTGAGCCCGGCGACCTTGGCCTTCACGCCCGCCCCGCCCGCCTCACCGAAGCTCGCCTCCACGGCGTCGAGCGGCGACACGTCCGGCACGTCCTCGTCGCCCACGGCCGCCAGCGGCGCGGCGAGGAACTCGAAGCACACCCCCTCCCGCTCGGCCGCGGCGATCTCCTCCCAGTTGAGCGCCTGGGGGTCGCGCTCGCCGCGGTAGACCACCGTCACCTCGGCGCCCTGCCGCAGCGCGGCGCGCGCGCAGTCGATGGCGGTGCTGTCGCCGCCCACCACGACCACGCGGCGGCCCAGCTCCGGCTTCTCGCCGCGGGTCACGCGGCAGAGGAAGCCGAGCCCGGGCAGCACGCCCCGCAGGTCGCCGCCCTCGACCCCCAGCGGGCGGCACTGGCGCGCCCCGGTGGAGACGAACACGGCGTCGTGCCCCTCGACCTCTGAGAACGCGAGGTCGCGGCCGACCCGCACGCCGCAGCGGATGGTGACGCCGAGCCGGCGGATGCGCTCGATCTCGCCGGCCAGCACGGCCTTGGGCAGCCGGTACTCCGGGATGCCGTAGCGCAGCACGCCGCCCGGCTCGGGCTCGGCCTCGTACACGGTGACGCCGTAGCCGAGGCGCGCCAGATGATAGGCGCACGCCAGGCCGGCGGGCCCGGAGCCGATGACGCCCACCGTCTCGGCGCGATTGCGGTCGGGCGCGATGGCCGGCGGCGATTCCAGCGCCAGGTCGCCGAGCAGGCGCTCGACGGCGTGGATGGAGACGGCCTCGTCGTAGTGGGCGCGGTTGCAGGCGTTCTCGCAGCTGTGGTAGCAGACGCGCCCGGTGACCGCGGGCAGCGGGTTCTCGCGCAGCAGGAGGTCCACCGCGTCGCTCAGGCGGCCTTCCCGCAGCAGGTTCATGTAGCCCTCGATGTCGATGCCCACCGGGCAGCCCTGGTTACAGGGCGCGACCTTGTCCTGGTAGATGGGGCGGATGTACTTCCACGAGCCGGTGCGGTTGACGCGCGTCGAAGTGCTGCTCACCGCCACCGGCGGCACCCCGTGGGCGATGTCGGGGTTGGGGTCGTGGGGGACCGTCGGGCGGGGCTTAGGCACGGCTCACCTCCGGCTTGCCCGCCATGACCAGGGCCCTGGCCGCCTCGCGCGCCGCGGCGACGTTGTCCGCCGGGCGCTGCGGCACGTCCTCCTCGATGGCCTTGCACACCGACTCGAGCGATACCAGGCGGGAGAACTCGGCGAACGCGCCGAGGATGGCGGTGTTGACCAGCGGCTGCGCCTTGGAGCCGAGCCGGTGCTTGCCGGCGATGACGCCGGCGTCCACGGTGGCCACCCGGAAGCGCGCCGCCAGGTCGGGGTAGCCCGACGGCGGCCGCTCGGAGTTGATGAGGATGCTGCCTCCGGGCTTGAGCCCCGAGGTCACGTCCACGGCACCGATCAGGGTCGGGTCGAGGACGATGAGGTCGTCGGGCTCGGTGATCTCGCAGCGCAGCAGGATGGGGCCGTCGGACAGCCGCAGGAACGCGGTCACCGGCGACCCGCGGCGCTCGACGCCGAAGGCGGGGAACGACTGGACCGACTTGCCCTCCAGGAACAGGGCCGAGGCCAGGAGCTTGGAGGAAGTCACGGCTCCTTGCCCGCCGCGTCCGTGGATGCGTAACTCGCGCATCGGGAACTCCTTCGCGCACAGTGGAGCGGCTCGGAACGGCTGGAGCGACCGGAAGGCGTGTGGCGCGCTTCGGTCGCGCCAGCGGGCGGCCCGCCGTCGGTGGGGCAGCGCAGGGCCGCAACCCTCACGGGGCCTGCACTTCCCGTGCCACGGGAGGGCCGCCGCCGCCCGGCGGAAGTGCGCAAGAAATCAAGGTCTTGCGCGCCGATGACGGGGCGCATATGGGGCCCGGGTGTGCCCGCGCGCCGCTAGTCTGACGGGCGCGCGGTCGCTTTGTCTGACAGATTGGCGGGGGCGGGAATCGGGGAGCGCCGCGGGGGCGCCCCGGGCGGGCCCGCGTGCGGGGAGCGGAGCCGAAACCCTGATGTGATCCGCGACAGATTCGGCACGACGCGAGCTGCGCGCGGGGGTGCGCCGGACATGCAGCGAGGGGCGCCTGGGCGCCCCTCGTACATGCCGTTCCGCGGGGGTGCCGCAGCTAGCGATAGAGACCCTTGATGCTCCCCAGCGTCGCCGGCAGCGTCAGCGTCGGCCGCACATCGCCGACCTTGATCTGGAACGCCAGGCGCGACTGCGAGGGGCGGGCCCCCGTCCACGACAGGGTCGCATTGCCGGTCAGCGTGAAGCCATCGGAGAGCACGCCACCCTGGATGCGCAGGATGTCGAGCCCATCCCCCATCGCGCTCGACAGGTCCCCCACCGCCACGCCATCCAGCACCAGGTCGGTCACCACGATGCTCGTGCCGGCCTCGACCGCGCGCGTGCGCACGAAGACGTCGGTGAAGCCGAGCAGCGGCGCGTAAGTCAGGGTCTTGCCGCCGAGCTCGAAGGTCACCAGTCCGAGCCCAACGCCGTACACGAGCGAGAACGGCTCGACCGCACCGCTGACCCAGCCGTACTGCGCCGTGGTGGCCGGCGCGCCGGTGTCGGGGCCGAGGTCCAGCTCGAAGGTGGCCGCACCCGCGCCGTCCCCGATGCGTCCTTCCGCGATGAACGCGTAGGTCGGCGAGAGGGCGAACAGGTCGGCGTCGGAGGCGAGGTGGCTCACCGTGAGGGCCGCAGTCGCAGCCGAGGGGAGGACCAAGGCGATCACGGCCACGGCGGCCAGCGTGCGGATGGCAGCGGACATCGAAGGCTCCTCGTTCTGCGGAGCCCTTCCTTGGGATCCAGGGTGCGGGCGGCGGCCCCCCGGGGGGACCGTGAGAAACCGGAAGGACGGCAGGACACCAATCGCACCATGATTCTAGGCGAAGTCCGCCCGCGGGGCAACCCGGCCGGCGCGATCCGCCCCCTTGCCGCCCGCGACGGCGCTGCGCATCGTGCGCGAGAAACGCGGGCCGGCGGATCAAGGTTCCGACTGGGCGTCGAAGCTCGTCCCGGTCTTGCCGTACTTCTCGAAGAGCTTGCCCCAATCGGTGCCGAGGATCTTCTTCACCCGCGGCTTGCCGTGCGTCGGATACCAGTAGCCGTCGTGGTAGAGGCGCGAGGCGACGTACGACCACGGCACGATGGGGCTGCGCAAGAGCAGGTTCTCGAGCGGCTTCAGCGGCCCCCAGTAGATGAGCTTCTGGCCGCGGCTGGCCAGCGTGTCCTCGTGCGGCGAGAAGTGCAGGTTGACCCCGGACACGTCGTCTCCCACCAGCTCAATCTCGCGCGGGTCGCCCACCCCCAGGCCCTTCTCGTGCGCCAGCCGGATGAACTTGAGGCTCAGCGGGTCGAGGCCCATGAGCTTGGCGGCGATGGCGTCGATGGCCACCATGTCGCTCGAGGCCAGGATGAGGTTGGTGACCTGCGGGCGCATGGCGCGCGGGCCGGGGCCGTCGCCGGCGATGGTGCCGTCGGTGACCGCGAAGAGGCCCGGGTGGATCTCCTTCTGGATCTGCAGCAGGTCCACCAGCGTCTCGTGGATCACCGAGTGCGTCCAGTGGCGGTTCTCCTGCAGCAGGCCGCCGAAGGCGTTCTTCATCGCCCCGGTCATGGTGGTGAAGACGTGCGTCTTCAGGGTCGGCATGTGCACGACGTTGGCGCCGATCAGGCATTCGGGCACCAGGATGCCCTTGGGGAACACCTGGTCGAGCACCAGCATCTTCTGCTTGGGGCTGTAGACCTGCCACTGGGTCGGCTTTTCGTTGAGGTACTGGATCTCGACGCCGTAGCGGTCGAGCACCGGCTGCAGGTGGTTGTTCACCGCGCCGACGCGGCAGTCCACCACCACGGTGCGGTTCTGCGCCGCGAACTGGCGCTCCACCGGGTGGCCGGCGGCGGCCAGGCCGCGGATCACCGCCTCGAGTTGCCACGGCGTGGTCGAGCAGGCCGGCATGTAGACGTGCCAGGAGATGTTGATGCGCAGCGAGGTGCGCGGCCCGGCCGGCAGCGCCTCCTTCATGCCGGCCAGCGCGAACAGGCGCTGGTAGTCGTCGACGACGGTGGCCGGCGAGGCGTAGAGGACGGCGACTTTCGCTCGGCTCACGACGGCACTCCCCCGGACGCGGCCGGCGTCTCCGCCTCGGCGGCGCGCCTGACCAGCTCGCGCGCGATCACCAGGCGCTGGATCTCGCTCGTGCCCTCGTAGATCTCGAAGACGCGCGCGTCACGGTAGTAGCGTTCCACCGGGTACTCCTTCACGTAACCGTAGCCGCCGTGCACCTGGATGGCGCGGTGCGTCACGTAGGTGGCGGCCTCGGTGGCGTAGAGCTTGGCCATCGCCGCCTCGGCGGCGAACCGCCGCCCCTGCTCGCGCAGCCAGGCGGCGCGCAGGTACAGCAGCCGCGACGCCGTCACCCGCCGCTCCATCTCGGCGAGCATGGTCTGCAGGGGACCGTGGTCCGCCAACAGCTTACCGAATGTGCGCCGCTGGCGCGCGTAGCGCACCGACTCGTCGAGCGCCGCCTGGGCCACGCCGGTGGCCTGCGCCGCCACGCCGATGCGGCCGCCGTCGAGGGCGGCGAGCGCGATCTTCATGCCCGTGCCCTCCTCGGCGAGCCTTCGTGCGGCCGGCACGCGCACGTCGGTGAGCGACAGGGCCACCGTGTCGGAGCCGCGCAGGCCCATCTTGTCCTCGGGCTTGCCGATCTCGAGGCCGGGCGTGCCGGCCTCGACGATGAATCCCGTGATGCCGCGCGCCCCGGCCGCCGGGTCGGTCTTGGCGAAGAGGATGAGGATCTGGGCGTGCGCCCCGTTGGTCACCCAGTTCTTGGCGCCGTTCAGGACGTAGTCGTCACCGTCGCGGCGCGCCGTCGTGGTCAGCACCGCCACGTCGGAGCCGGCGTCGGGCTCGGAGAGCGAGAAGGCACCCAGCTCGCCGGCCGCCATGCGCGGCAGGAACTCGCGCTTCTGCTCCTCGCTGCCGAACTTGAGGATCGGCCCGGCGCCGATCGTGTTGTGCACGCCCACCATGATGGCCAGCGCCGCCGAGGCGTAGGCCAGCTCCTCCACCACCAGCGCGTTGGCCACCGCGCCGTAGCCGACGCCGCCGTACTCCTCGGGGATGGCCAGGCTGAGGAAGCCGAGCTCGGTGAGCTTGGCGAGCGCGTCGAGCGGGTAGGCGCCAGGCGTCTGGTCCCACTGCGCGGCCAGCGGCGCGAACTCCTCGCGCGCCAGCCGGCGCGTCATGTCGCGCAGCTGCTGCTGGTCTTCGGTGAGCTGGAAGTCCACGGTCGTCTCCCCTACCCCCGCGTCAGCGACGCCGCCACCAGGATGCGCAGCAGCTCCGAGGCCCCCTCGTACAGCTCGGTGACCTTGGCGTCGCGGTAGAAGCGCTCCACGCCGGTGGCCGTCATGTAGCCCCAGCCGCCGTGCACCTGGATGGCCGCCGAGGTGACCTGCACGCACATCTGGGAGGCCTGCAGCTTGGCGCGCGCCGCGTCGTAGGCGATCGGCTCGCCGCGGTCGCGCCGGGCCGCCGCGTAGAGCACCGTGAGGCGCGCCGCGTCCACCTCGGTGGCCATCGTGCCGAGCGTCTGCTGCACCATCGGGATGTCGGCCAGCGCCTGGTCGAACTGGCGGCGCCGGCGGGCGTACGCCACGGCGCGATCCAGCGCCCCGCGCGCGATACCCACCGCCTGCGCGCCGACGCCGATGCGCCCGGCGTTGATCGCCTCGAGGATCACGGCGAAGCCGTGGTTCTCCTCGCCCAGGCGGTGCTCGGCGCCGAGCTTGACGCCCGCGAAGCGCACCGGGCGCACATCCGACGAGCGCAGCCCCAGCGTCTCGTCGCGCGGCCCGCGCTTCACCCCGGGGGCATCCCCCGGCACCAGGAACGCGGTGAGCCCGCGCCCGAGCTTCCCCGGCTCGGTGGCGGCGGTCACCAGGAAGAGCCCGGCCGGCCCGCCGTTGGTGACCATCACCTTCTCGCCGTCGAGCCGGTAGCCGGAGCCGTCGCGCACGGCGCGCGTGGTGATGCGCGTGGCGTCGCTGCCCGCCTCGGCTTCGGTGAGCGCGAAGGCGCCGAGCACGCTGCCTTTGGCCAGCGGCTCCAGGAAGGCGCTCTTCTGCTCCGGCGTGCCGAACCGCTCGATGGGGTTGGCCAGCAGCGAGTTGTTGACCGACAGGACGATGCCGAGCGCCGGCAGCACGCTCGAGATCTCCTCGATGGCCAGCGCGTAGGCCACCGTGTCGAGTCCCCGGCCGCCGTGCTCGAGCGGGATGTAGACGCCGGTGGCGCCGATGGCGGCGAAGGCCGGCAGCGCCTCGGCCGGGAAGTGCGCCTCGCGGTCCCACCGCTCGGCGTGCGGGGCGACGTGCTCGCGCAGCACCGCGCGCACGTTCTCCAGGAAGCGGCTCTGCGCGGGAGTCGGGTCGAAGTTCATCGCGGGAGCGCGGCCTCGCGGGGCACCGCGGGCCGGGTGGCGTGCGCTCCCGGCCCGTGCGCTCTCGTCATGCGCCGTACTCGTAGAACCCGCGGCCGGTCTTGCGGCCCAGGTGACCGGCCGCGACCATCTTCTTGAGCAGCGGGCAGGGGCGGTACTTGGAGTCCGAGAAGCCCTCGAAGAGCACGTTCATGATCGCCAGGCAGACGTCGAGGCCGATGAGGTCGGCGAGCGCCAGAGGGCCCAGCGGGTGGTTCATGCCGAGCTTCATCACCTGGTCGATGGCCTCGCGGCCGGCCACGCCCTCCATGAGGCAATAGACGGCCTCGTTGATCATCGGCATGAGCACGCGGTTGGAGACGAAGCCGGGGTAGTCCTGCACCTCGACCGGCGTCTTGCCCAGCGCCTTGGCGTGGCTCTCCACCGCCGCGTAGGTGGCGCCGCTGGTCGCCAGGCCGCGCACGAGCTCCACGAGCTGCATGACCGGCACCGGGTTCATGAAGTGCATGCCGATGAAGCGGTCGGGGCGCCCCGTGGCCGCCGCCAGCTCGGTGATCGAGATGGACGAGGTGTTGGTGGCGAAGATGGTGGCCGGCGGGCAGACCTGGTCGAGCGCGCGGAACACCTCGCACTTGACCGGCGCGCTCTCCAGCACGGCCTCGACCACGAGGTCGGGCTGGCCCACCTGGGCGGCGTCGGTCACGCCCTCGATGCGCGCCAGCGCGGCCGCCTTGTCGGTCTCGCTGACCGTCCCCTTCTTCACCATGCGGTCGAGGCTCTTGCCGATGTTGCCCAGCGCGGCGGCGACCCGCTCGGCACTCACCTCGACCAGCACCACGTCGTTGCCCTGGGCGGCGAAGACCTGGGCGATGCCGTTGCCCATGGTGCCGCCGCCCACCACCGCGACGCGGCTCACGACAGCCGCTCCACGGCCAGGGCCACCGCCCCGCCGCCGCCCAGGCACAAGGTCGCCAGCCCCGTCTTGCCGCCGCGGTCTTCGAGCGCGTGCAGCAGCGTGACCAGCACGCGCGCGCCGCTGGCGCCGATCGGGTGGCCGAGGGCCACCGCGCCGCCGTTGACGTTGACGCGCTTCCAGTCCCAGCCCAGCTCCTGGCCGTCGGCCAGGGCCTGCGCGGCGAACGCCTCGTTCGCCTCGATGAGGTCGAAGGCGTCGATCTTCACGCCGAGCTGCTTCAAGACCCCGCCCACCGCCACCACCGGCGCGTAGAAGAGGTCCTTGGGGTCCATGGCGCCGTTGGCGTAGGCGGTGATGCGGGCCAGCGGCTTGAGCCCGCGCTGCTTGGCCGCCGCCGCACTCATCACCACCAGGGCCGCCGCGCCGTCGTTGAGGCCGGGGGCGTTGCCCGCCGTCACCGTGCCGTCCTTCTGGAACGCCGGCGCCAACCGGCCCAGGACCGCCAGGGTGGTATCCGCGCGCGGCGACTCGTCCTCGCTCACCAGGAGCGGGTCGCCCTTGCGCTGCGGGATGGGCACCGGGACGATCTCCTTCTTGAACTTCCCCGCCTGCATCGCGGCCACCGCCTTCTGGTGCGAGCCGAGCGCGAACTCGTCCTGCATCTGGCGCGTGATGCCCGACTTGTTCGCCGTGTACTCGGCCAGCACGCCCATGTGGGCGTTGTTGAACGAGCACCACAGGCCGTCGTAGACCACGCCGTCCACCAGCTTCTGGTCGCCGAGCTTGACACCGGAACGGCCGGTGAACAGGTAGTGCGGCACGTTCGACATCGACTCCATGCCGCCGGCCACCAGCACGTCGGCGTCGCCGGCGCGCACCGCCTGGGCGGCCAGCATCACCGCCTTGAGCCCCGAGCCGCAGACCTTGTTGATGGTGGTCGCCGGCACGCTCGCCGGCAGGCCGGCCTTGAGCGTCGCCTGGCGGGCCGGCGCCTGGCCGACACCCGCTTGCGCCACACAGCCGAAGATGACTTCGTTCACGTCCTCGCCCTCGACCCCGGCGCGCTCGAGGGCGGCGCGGATGGCGACCGCGCCCAGCTCGGGCGACTTGAGCGGCGCGAGCCCGCCGAGGAACTTGCCGATCGGGGTCCGGGCCCCGCTGACGATCACCGCCTGGCGGTCATCCATTGCGCATCCCTTTCATCTGGTAGCCGGCCTGCCGCATGCAGTCCCGGGCGATGACGATCTTCTGGATCTGGCTGGTGCCTTCGCCGATCTCCATCAGCTTGGCGTCGCGGTAGTAGCGCTCCACCGGCAGCTCGCGCATGTAGCCCATGCCGCCGTGGATCTGCACGGCGCGGTCGGCGCAGAAGGTGGCGGCCTCGGAGGCGTGCAGCTTGGCCATCGCGGCCTCGATGGCGAACGGGCGGCCGTGGTCCTTGAGCCACGCCGCCTGGTAGACGAGCAGGCGCGCGCACTCGATGCGCACCCGCATGTCGGCGAGCATCTCCTGGATCATCTGGAACTCGGCGATCGGGCGGCCGAACTGCTGGCGCTCCTTGGCGTAGGCCACCGCCGCTTGGTAGGCGGCGCGGGCGATGCCGAGCGACATGGCGCCGATGCCGATGCGGCCCGAGTCGAGCGTCCTCATGAACTCCCGGAAGCCGACGCCCTCGCCGCCGATGAGGTTCTCGGCCGGCACCCGGCAGTCCTCGAAGTGCAGCTCGACGGTGTCCGAGCCGCGCAGGCCCATCTTGTCTTCCTTCTTGCCGACCTTGAAGCCGGGCGTGCCCTTCTCGACGATGAACGCCGAGATGCCCTTGGCGCCGGCGCCCTTCTCGGTGCGCGCGGTGAACACCACGGCGCCGGCCACCGAGCCGTTGGTGATGTAGATCTTGGTGCCGTTGACGCGGTAGTGGCCGCCCTCGCGCACCGCCGTGGTCTGCGTGGCCGAGGCGTCGGAGCCGGCGTTGGGCTCGGTGAGGCCGAAAGCCCCGAGGATCTCGCCGCTCGCCAGGCGCGGCACGAAGCGGCGCTTCTGCTCCTCGTTGCCGGCGTAGTAGATGGGGCCGGTGCCGAGCGAGACGTGCGCGGCCAGCGAGATGCCGGTCGACGCGCAGGCCCGCGAGATCTCCTCGACGGCGAGGACGTAGGAGCGCGTGTCGAGGCCGGCGCCGCCGTACTCCTCGGGCCAGGGCAGCCCGAGGAAGCCCAGCTCGGCCATCTGCCGGAAGGTGTCGTGCGGGAACTCGCCGCGGCGGTCGAGCTCCGCGGAGCGCGGGGCCACGACGTCGTCGGCGAACTTGGCCGCCATCTCGCGCACCTGGTGGTGCTCTTCCGACAGGAACGGGTCGGCGACAGCCGTCTGCAAGGCCATGGGGAGACGCGTCCTCCTGGTGAAGGGAGCGGCGTCCGAGTCGGCTGCGGGCAGGAGGCCGGCTCGGGCGTCCGCGCGCGGCCCGCTCGAGGCGGCGGGCCGGGGTGCCGCCGGATGTCGATGAGCGGCTATCTAACCACTTTTGCCGGGCCGCGGACAAGGCGCGGCGGCGGCCCCCGGGGCGCGCGCACGGCCCCCAGGATGCTAGACTGGGAGGCGGACACCGGAGGGCTCCATGCGAATCTCGCGAGATACGCGTCACGGAATTGTCCGGCGGCTCGCCGCCTCGGCGCTGTTGGCCGCCGCTTCGGTCACGGGGGCCCTTGCCGCTGCCCCCGCCGACTCGCTGCCCGCCTGGACCGCGCAGCTCAAGAGCGCCGAGCCGGCCGCCCGTCTCGCCGCGGCGCGCGCCATCGGCGAGCTGGGCGCCGACGGGGCGCCGGCCGCTCTGGCCCTGGCCGACGCGTCGATCGACGCGAGCCCCGAGGTGCGCAAAGCCGCGCTGCACGCTCTCACCGTGCAGGGACCGGCGGCCGCGGCGGCCGCGCCGGCCCTGGCCCAGATCATCACGCATGAGGACCCGTTCACGCGCATCGCGGCGGCGGAGGCCCTGGGCCGCACCGGCCGCGCCGACCTGGCCGTGCCGGCGCTCGAGGGAGGCCTCAAGGACTCCTCCCCC
>Ga0315275_10003414_pt1 | contig 14612 bp, 11 predicted proteins | sample YL17G03_0_MG_FD_205557 | JGI IMG/M metagenome (GOLD analysis project Ga0315275, IMG submission 205557) | Sediment microbial communities from Yellowstone Lake, YNP, Wyoming, USA - YL17G03_0 | ecosystem: Environmental > Aquatic > Freshwater > Lake > Sediment | place: USA: Wyoming | collected... | reverse complement strand
TGCAATATTCAGCAAATCCTCCATCCCGGTTGTAGCCTGTAAAAATTGGCTGGTCGCAAAGATTTTCCCGCCCGCTTAGACAATACTGACAGGTTCCATCCGTCCCGCCCAACCAGGGTACACCGATACGTTCGCCTCCCTGAAATCGCATTGCGCCCGGTCCTCCCTGAATGACTCTCCCGACGATTTGATGCCCTAAAATTATCGGTAATTTCGGTTCGCTCAATTCTCCATCAACAATATGCAGGTCTGTATGACAGACTCCACAGGCGTGGACTTTGATCAGCACCTGACCGGGTCCCGGCTGTGGGATGTCAATTTCAGACAATCGAAGCGGCAAGCCGGGAGAATAAAAGAGAACTGCGCGCATCTTATCCATATCTATCCTTTTCAGGGAGATGGCAAGGGTGGCGTGACATTGTGACCATCCCGCCAGGCCACCAGGAGTAGGAATGGATCCACCTCACCGCGGCGGGTTCGCCAGTCTCCCGGGTAGGTGGGATGGGAAATTCCAAAGTGGACATGGGGGAGCGTGTTGCGGGCATTACCGGTGTGACCGATGTAACCAAGTAACTGCCCAGCAATCACCTGATCGCCTTCATTGATCCCGGTTTCTATGGCTGAAAGGTGGGAACCGTAGTAACGCACACCATCCATACCGATGATCGCGATGCTGATCCCGCCGCGTAAAGCCTGGTCATCATGCGCAGGATCCCAACGATCTTCGTAAGATACGAAGTCAACCACGCCGTTTGTCACCGCGACAAACCTGGTCCCTTCAGGAGCGAAGATATCCGTGGCTGGGAACCCGTGACTGGCAACACCTTCAGCGAAACCTGCCAGGCTGGCAGGTTGGACGGGAAAAACATAGGTCCACTCCACTGTCGGTTCCGGGACAACACTTGCAGGTGCCTGGCTTGGAATTAAGGACGGGACCTCGGTCACCGTCACAATTGCAGATGGGGAAGGCAATTGAACGGCTGTCGGAGGTTTACTGGTGGATATGGCACACGTGCAGGTTGGCGATGGTATGGCAGGAGATGGTTCCGGCGAAGGACTGACTTGTAAAGATGAACAACTTGTCAGGCACAACAGGAGAAGCATTAATGTTGGTTTTATAGCCATGATAGGTCAGTTCTTATGAAATGGTTCCGTATCAGGGAGTTCGTGGGCAGCCTGTTGGAGAATGTCAAATGCCATGGCTGTGAGCAGATCTATTCTACTTGCCGGTATCAGGTTCCCCTTTTCCACCTGTCCCAGGATTTTGATAATATTGCCGCGCAACCCCGCGGCACGCCGGGACCAGCGTGAATCAACCGAGAGTCGTTCCAGACGAGCAGCGAGCAGTCGGAGGAGATCAATGGACTGGTTGCCGGTCACGGGGTGATTATAGCGCAAGGCGACCCATCTTTAGGAAGGATCGCTACTTGGCAAATTCATAAGTTTCCCCTTAAAAAGCTATAACTTGATTGCTGAGAGTAATTTCCCGGTTGTCTCGATGAGTGCCTGACGAGAAGGTTGTACATCCAATCCTGCCTGTTGCATTCCCAGTATGACGCCTCCGACCACCGGGGGTACGGTCAGCCGGATCAATCTTGCTCCCGGCGCAATGCGGTGGATCGTGGTACCCATGCTCTCGGTCATGAGAGGGTGGCCGTCAAAAATGCTTCCGATCAATACAACATCGAAAATATCCTCTTGAAAATTGAGCTGGGATATTACACTCACCGCCATCATGCCAAGCTCATCCCCCGCCCACCGCACCACTTCCAGTGCCTGTGGATCCCCCTGCCGGGCAATTTCGAAAACCATCAGGATCAACGAAGGATCCAATCCATAACGCCCGAGGTAGATCCCCTCCACCAGATCATCCAGGTTCATCGCTCCGGTGTGTTGCAAGAAAGCAGTCGTGAGGGCGGTCGCGGGCCCGCGCTTGACCCATTCAAAGACCACGGCACGCACTGCCCGCGCTAGGATATCGAAGCCCCCGGCCGCTTCTCCAGACCAGGGACTGCCGCCTCCGACGACCCTCCCTTCCTGCAGGTGATCCCGACTCCAACCGCGGCAGTTGCAGCCAGTTCCCGAAACGACAGATACTCCCCATGCTTCCTGTGAACCTGCCAGTATCCCCAACAAAGCATCGTTGACGATACCCAGAGGACTTTTCAATTTTAGAGCTTGAAGCGCATCCAAGTGTGCCTGTCGCTGGCTGGGCCAATCGTACCCAGCCAATCCCAGCCCAGAACCTGAAATTTGAGAGCGATCTATCCTGGCCATTTCCATGGCCTGTGAGGTGGCTTCGCTCAGACTTCGGGTGAGGCCTTCGTAACCGACAACCTCCCAGCTGCCCGGACCTGATTCGCTGAAGCCGACCGCCTTGCCGGTCTCATCAGCGATCAGGGCATGTGTTTTGGTTCCGCCCGCATCCACTCCGAGGAAATACTTCAACGGTCATCCTTTCGTCAGGTTCCAGGACTATTTCATTTCCAAAATTGCGGCAGGTATTGTCGATAATCCTCAAGATAAGCATCCAGGATCTGTTTAGCCAATTCAAAATCGTTCACCACCGGGTCGAGTAGCAGGCACTGAAGGGCTTTCTCACGCGAACCTTCCACGGCAGCGTCCACGCTCAACCGGGCGACTGTGATTTCGCGGCGCATGATTTCAGCCACCGGTTCAGGGAATGCCCCCACATGAACCGGATGGATGCCAGCACCATCCACCACAACTGGAGTCTCCACAGTGCAATCTAACGGTAAATTGGCAATCTGACCTTCATTTCGTAAATTCGCCGCCAGATGATAGTGGGTCGTGCCACCGGCGATGTTCTCGATCATCTCCAGGGCACCCTCTGAATCGGTATCTTTCAGCCCGTCGATCGTTGCTTCGCCATCGGCCATACTTTTATGGCGCTCATGCTGGTATTCGCGTATCGACGCGTTGAGATCCCAATCGTACAACGGGAGGTGATACTTCTCCCAGGGCTTGGTGACAGGATCCGAGACCCAGGGCAGATATTCGCATAGATGTGAATCTCCCGGGACAGGGAGCAGTCCGAAGGCTTCAAATACCCGGCGGGTCAGCGGTTCGAATTCCGGGTCCAATTCGAAGAAACGTTTCCGGAAGAGTGGATAGAGATCTTCGCCGTTGGATCGATCACGGATGGAAAGGATCCAGGAGAAGTGATTCAGCCCGGCAGCGCGGATATCCACTCGCGGGACAATCTGTGTCTTTACCTGATTATGGAGGGGAGCCTGCATCGGGTCCGCATGCATCCCGATGATACCCTCGGGGACATTTATGCCCAGGTCTTTTGCGAGGGCGATACCAACCATCGCGTAGCCGATGTAAATCTGGTGGCAAAGGCCCACTGCCTTGATCTTCGAATGCCGGTTGACCGCATCACAAATGCGGATCATCGGATTTGTATAGTTTACGAACCAGGCATCCGGACAGGCTTCTTCCATGCCATGAACAATATCCATCACCGGACCGATGTTTCGTGCGGCATGGGCAAACCCACCAGGACCGCCATTCTCCGCATAAGGCTGCCGGACTCCAAAACGGAGCGGGATCTCGAAATCCTTTTTCCACAAGCCTTCTCTGGCACCGACTTCTATTGCTGAAACGACGAAACCCGTGTCAGCATCCAATGCATCCTTATAACTTGTGTGCGTGGTGATGGTGATGCCGGAATCCCACTCGCGATTGAGTCGCTCAGCCAGGCGCTTGACAATATCGAGCGTCTGGGGGTTGCTGTCGACAAGGGCAAGTGTGCTTCCCTGCAACTTCCTCGAACGCATCAAGGTGGCAACCGGAGCTTCTTCAAAACCTCCACCTGCATCCGGGCTACTTGAGTATTGGTCCATTGAAGGGGGTTTCTTTGAGCTGAGTCGTTTGGACCGCAAAAGGGCTGAGAGGGTATTCTCACCAAAAGATGAGCTTCCTGCACCAATGACAACAATCTTGGTCGGGAGGGTCATATTTGCCGCCGATTGATTATTATGGAATTTCCCTGAGTTTTTAGCATGTTTTTCCTATTCTTTGATGGTCTGCAAAGATTGCACGGTCAGATCGTAGTGATTTTCGCCAATAATTTTACCGCCTGCGGTGATGGTTGCGAATAGTTTGTATTTACCCGGGATGAGCGAGGGCAAGGTCAACCTGGTCTCTGTTGAGATGCCATCTGCTGGAATCTGCACCGGGAAGGATGCCGCGGCGATATCTCCCATCCCGCTTTCCAGGCGCCAGTCACATGTGGCGGTAAGGAAGGCATGGGCAAAATCGTTCACCACGCAAAATGAGATCAAAGGGGCTTTGCTAGGCACAATATTATCCGGCAACAGGAAACAGGGTAAAACAGGCTGCATACTGCGCCTCAAGGCATCGAAAGCAGTTTTGGGCTTCCGCCAGTAGTCAAGAACCGACCAGGTGATGGCAGGCCAGGGATCCGTGAGATCGAACTGAAAGAGACCGGTAACCTTGGTGTACTTGGCGCGACGGTAACATTCTGTCGCGAATTGGATTAACTGCTGCTGATAATCCTGGCTGTTGGCTATGAAATCTCCCAGCGAAGAGCCAAGAGAGATACCATTATCGAAGGTCTCTGCAGGCTGAAAATCATGGAAGCGCCAGGTTTCCCAGACCTGACGGGCTTTAAGCAGGTCATCTGGAGTATTTTTTGCAGATGGTATATTCCTGTAAGATGATCGCTCAACTTTGATACCCCAACCTTTCATCCATTTCTGGATGGTTTTCCAGCGTCTCCTTTCAGTCAACTTCCACACATTCGTTCCAAATCGGATCATGGACCTGGTAAGCGGGCTGATTTTCACCTGAGAGGAGAGCCATTCCTTGAAACGCTTTATTTCACCATAGCCAGCATCTGGTCCGAATTGCGGGAACATGCGCTGAAGAGTTTCCAGAGTCGGCAATCCTTGAGCACCATACTCAGTGACGAAGGGAGCAGCAGGCAGGTCCTGGTAATCACGCCAGTGACCCACATACCAACCGGGATATGTGTGCCCATCTCCGGTACCGGAGTTGCGGTGGATATACCGCACAGGGTCCAATTCACGGGCAACGATCTCCAATTCCTCATCCAGCGACCGATTTTGTTCCGGGTCGAAATGTCCACCTGCCTGACCTGCCATCCAGGACGCATCCCACGGGCTTTCGTTATGACAACACCATGCAACGATGGAAGGGTGATTGTAAAGCCCGGTGACCATCGCATGCATCTGGCGTTTGGCTTCGGTGTTGAATTCAAGGTCATCGGAATAACCCCACTGGAGTGGAAAATCCTGCCAGACGAGCATTCCTGCCCGGTCACATTCTGCATGGAATTCAGGAGGAAGCACATGGGCGTGTACTCGCAGGAAGTTCAGATTTGCCTGCCTGGCAAGGTCAACATCCCTGTGGAATACATCGACCCCTGGACCGCCTCCAAAAGGATGTTCCTTACCTCCTGCTGCCTCCCGGAAAAGTGTTTCGGATAGCCATTGTGAGGGAATATAATTCGTGCCGCGCGGGAAATAGGATTGTTCGTTAATGAACCAGCGAAAACCAGCCTCAACCCTGATGGAGCGAAAGCCAAATAGCTCGGAGTGAACAACACTCTCCTTGGGTAGAATCAGCCTTGCGGATATATTGTATAAAGAAGGAAAACCTCGATCCCAGGGCTGCCATCGATGAACATCATCGACAGGGATCTTCAAGGAATGGAGGCTGTCGCCTTCAGGGACATCCAGGGTGGACTTGGAAATCTGGACCTTACCGATGAAATTCTCGGGAGCGAGGCGGATCTCCAAACGGGCGTGGCGTTTCTTGCCTCTATTCTTGACTGCCAGCTCAACATCCAAGATTGCGGACTCAGATTCTAAATTTGCCCGCAGGAAAAGATGATCGATTGTTAAGGCCCCATGTTGTTCAAGAGAGACCCGGTTCCAGATCCCCCCTGTGTTATACGATTGACCGGTGGAGTCCCAGCCACCTCCAGGCCGGCAATCATGATGATTAAATACACCCTTGACGAGCCGCTTGCGCATATGCCAGCCATCTGGGCCTGGGGTTTCGTAAGGACTTTCGACACGCACTGAGAGGTTGTTCTTGCCAGAACGGAGAGCGCCGGTCACGTCGAAGGAAAAAGGGTCAAAGTAACCGGTATGGTGCCCAAGATGGACTCCATTGAGGTATACATCCGTGAAATAATCGACACCATCAAAATGGAGGGATGCAAATTCTCTGCGCTTCCGGAAAGTGAACTGACGCCGGAACCAGACTGTACCGTGATGATCAAGCCCGCCCAAAAACCAGTTTAATGGGAGTACCATTGATTTCCAGGCTGAATCATCAAATCCCGGATTGGAAAATTGGGGATTATCCTCGGTTGAATAATGCCAAAGACCGTTCAGGTCCAGGCAGATGGTGTCTTCCAAATTTGGCATGGTAGATTTAATACTATCCCTTGATACCAGAAATTACAACTCCCTGGATAAAGAGTTTTTGAGCAAAGAAGAACATCAGGATCGGTGGGATCACCATCAAAGTCGAGGCTGCCATCAACAGGTTTCCCAGGTTTGTATAGACGGCATTGAATGACTGCAGACCGAGTGCCAAGGTCCAATGCTCCTGGTTTTGCAGGTAAATCAATGGGGCGTAAAAATCGTTCCAGGCATAAATTACCGTAAAAATGGTGACTGTGGCGATCACTGGATAGGATTGAGGGATGATGATGTGCCAGAGAATGCCGAATGGCCCGCATCCATCGATCCTGGCAGCGTCGTCCAATTCTGTTGGCAGTGTCATGAAGAACTGGCGCAGGAGGAACACGTCCCAGGCATTGGCAAAGAAAGCCGGGATGATCAATGGCAGCAAGGTATCATACCAGCCGATCTTCTTGAAGACGATAAAAGTTGGTATCAGAGTCACCTGGGGTGGCAGCATGATCGTCGAGAGAAGTAACAGGAACAGGATGGGCATGGCTTTGGAACGGAAGCGGGCAAAACCGTATGCCACGAGGGTGCAGGAGGCAACCGTCCCTATGGTACCAAACACAACTACCAGCAATGTGTTCAATATATATCGCCCGAAGGGAACCTTTGTGACCGCGAGAACGAAATTTTCCCAATGAAGCTTGATCTGGGTTACGCGCTTTCCGGAAGCCACTGAAAGGTTATAGCTCTCCTCGGGATTCTGTGGATTTACAAATATCCCGATGGCACCATCTTTTTCCAGTAACGCAAGCTGGCGCTGCTCTCCATTCACCGCAATATCGTACAGGAAATACTCTTTGCCATTTATTGCCACCTTGACCTGGTCAGTGGGAATCCACTGAGGGGGGAACGTATTGACCGCATCGCGAGGCTTTAATGCAGACACCAACATCCAGACCAGGGGTGTGACGACGATCAACATCCCGATCGAAAGCAGGATAGTCGATAGAATCCGGACAATGCCTTCATTAATTCTTTTACTGGGTATCATCATCCGCCTCACTTGTTCTGTAATTCGCCTTCATAATACACCCAGGCGGCTGAACTTCGGAAAACAAGTAATGTCAATAACAATACGATCACGAACAACACCCATGCCAGTGCTGAGGCATACCCCATGTTCATATAGCGAAATGCATTGGAATAAAGATAGACATTGTAAAATAACGTTGATTTTGCCGGACCACCTGGTCCTCCCGTGAGACCGCTTGTGAGCACATAGACCTCGGTGAAATATTGGAATGTGCCAATGATCCCGATGATCAGGTTATAGAGGATTACAGGCGACATGAGCGGGATAGTGATGCGGAAAAATTGTTGCCAGCTGTTTGCCCCGTCGAGTTGGGCTGCTTCGTAGAAAGTGGTGGGAATGCTTTGCAATCCAGCCAGATAGATGATCATCCCGCCGCCCACGCTCCAAAGGCTCATCAAGATCAGCGCAGGCACTGCCCAATCGGGACTCGACAACCAGCCGGGACCATGGATACCAAATAGCCCCAGGAACCAATTCAATATGCCATATTTTGGATTGAAGATGAGACCCCATAAAATGGCAACTGCCACCCCAGCCAGGACGGATGGTATATAGAAGATCGTCCGCCAGAAAGCCAGCCCGGGTACTTTTTGATTGAGCAGATAAGCCAGTGCGAAACCAAAAACGAGATTAAGGGGGATTGCCAGCAATGCGTATGTAGCGGTGATCCCGAGGGAGTGCCAGAAATCCGGATCATTCGTGAAGAGTTTAATATAATTCGAAAGCCCGAAATTTGTTGGCGGGCTGATGATGTCATAGTCAGCAAACGAAAATACAAGCGAAGCGATCATCGGACCGATAGTGAAAAGGAGAAATCCGATGATCCACGGGCTGATAAAAAGGTATCCCCATAACGACTCACGCTTGCGCATGGATATTGATTTAGGGAAAAGTTTCATGGTCGAAATCCAATTATCAAGGAAAGGGTTGTTCCCTCCCCAGTAAGGAGAGGGAACAACAATTCTCGTTATGTTTTATGGGTGAGCGGCCCAGTACTCATCCAGATAGCCCTGTACTTCCGTCTGCAGGTCAGTCATCACCTGCCTTACATCACTGCTTTCACCGCTGAGAATGCGGCTCATGGCATTTTCTGTGGCATCCCAGACCTTTGAATAGGCTGGTACCCAAGACTCGTTATTGGGTGATGCATCCATGTAATCGATCGAGTCGATGAAAACCTGGAAATCCACATTAGGATATTCGGCTGCCATTGAATCAATCCATCCACCTGCAAGCGATTTCCGGGAAGGGATGCAGCCAAAGATGCTGCACAAGCGATTCTGCATATCGGGTTCCATCATCCACTTGGCAACTTCCCAAGCCTGATCCGGGTGTGTGGAGTGTGCCGGGATTGCAAAAGTATCTGCATTTACAGGTGAGACCACATCTCCATAAGGCCCGGCTGGAACAGATGCCACGTTCCAGTTACCACCGGTTGTGAAATTCGGGAAAGCATAACTTGCCCAGCTGAAGCACTCGAACATTGCCACCTTGCCGCTTTCGAAGGTAAAATCCATGCCGGTGAAAGTGGAACCTTCATCGATGCTGGAAGGGCGGATATGCCAGTTGAAAATGGAATCATAGAGGAATTGCATCCCTTCCAGGTAGCCTCCTGAATCCATTTCTGCAACCTTGAAATCAGATGACATGCCCAGAGGATTGCCTCCGAATTTCCCCGGGACCGTGCGGAAAGGTCCGCACCAACCGCCCCAACCCCACTGGGCGATCTTTGTCGGGTCGAAACTTGAGGAAGCAGCGTTGTTACCATTCTCATCCAGGGTGAGCTGCTGGCCGATCTCGACCATTTTTTGAAGCGTCCAGGAGGAATCACCATATTGTTGTGGGGGGTAGGCGACGCTGGCAGCATCGAAAAGATCTTCGTTGAAGAAGGTCACCGAAGGATAGACTCCCAAAGGAAGTCCAATGGTCTTTTCGTTGAAATTCAATAGCTGCAGAGAGGGGCCATAAAAGTCTGTGGTATCGTAGGAATCGCGCAAGATATACGGGCTGACATCGATCCATTCATCATAAAATTCAGCGATGCCCTGGATGCCAATCGGGAAAGCCAGATCTGGGACGAGATCGCCAGCCAGCAACGTGGAGAATTTCGTCGTATGTTCCTCCCAGGTGGAATACATGAACTCAACCTGCAGATCTGTATGGCTGGCATTGAATTCCCCTGCGATTGTATTGAGCGCTTCCTGAGAGTCTGGGTCTGAACCGGCTCCAAAGCCAACAAAAATCGTGATCTTGACAGGTTCAGTGACCACAGGCTTGGGTGTGCAGGCGGTGATCACCATCGAAATTGCCATGAGCACCGCAAGAACCGTGGAAATCCGTTTCCTTTGCATATACTCCTCCAATCGTGATTAGTAGTTAGGCTTAGGATATGTGTCGATAAGACAATATATTTGGTGTCCTCCTTATGTTATCCATGGCATCCGCATGATTCACGAATGACCAGTTCGGTGGGCAGAGATAGACGCGGCTCGGCGCGTTCCCCTTTTAATAGTCGTGCCAGTAAACGGACAGCTTCTTTTCCCACCTGTTCCGTGGGAGCGCGAACTGTTGTTAAGGCTGGGGTCAATGTATATGCAAAAACCTGGTCATCAAAACCCACCACGGAGATTTCACTAGGGATCCGTCGACCGGCCTGTCTCAATGCCTGGTAGACGCCAACCGCCGCATCATCATCACCCGCAAAGACGGCGTCAAATTCAACGCCGTCCAAAAGCATCTGCTCCATGGTTGACCGGGCTTGATCCCGGTTGAATTCGCCTCGTGCTACCAGGCATGGATTGAATTTAATCCCGTGCGCTTTCAAAGCGCTGATATAACCTTCTTCCCGCCAGGTGGAATCTTCCTGACCTTCTGGACCTTGCAAGAAAACGATCCGTCGGCGACCGTGTGCCTCGATCAGATGCTCGACAATCTGTCTGGCACCAGTTCTATTTTCAATTGTAATAACAGGTATTTTCAGGGAATTGGGGGGAGTCTGGTGAAGCAATACAACCGGAAACCCAATTGAATTCAACCGGGTCAACTCTTTCGCATCCAGGCTTTCGGTGAATACAAGCAAACCATCTGTATTATGTTCCCCGAGAGGACGGCGATGGGTATTCTCCAAACGGGATTGGGTTGTATGGATCAACAGGTCAAACCCGGCCTCACTGACACCGGCTTCCACGCCGCGCACCATCGGCTGAAAAAATCCCCCGCTTATTTCAGGAAGTAATAAACCGATCGTGTCAGTTCTTTGACTCGCCAGGGTGCGTGCTGCAGCATGGGGAATATAGTTTAATGAATTGATGGCATTCCGGACTCGTTCGGCTGTGACCTTGTCCACCGGGCCGGTGGCATTGATGACGCGGCTTACCGTGGCGGTAGAAACGCCTGCAGAGGTGGCAACATCCGTTATTGTGGGACGGGAACGAGGCATGAGAAGAAAGGGAAATACAAAGAAATGTAAGCGTTTACTGAAAGCGCTTACATAGTATAGCGAATTTCCTCATCAAAGTCAACCGGTCCAGGTATATCAAAGGATCTGGATTTAACAAAACCTGGCAAAAATTACTCTGACTTCTTTCTGGCTTTCCTCCCATTCCGGTATTCCAGTAAGCGCCGAATCCTTGCATGGCGCGTACGGGTGAGCGGGTAGAACCAGGTAGTGAGAATTGCTGAAAACAAGAGTATCGCTCCCAACGGTCCAATCAAAAACCGGATCGCACTTAATGTCCTTGGAGATTGGACAAAGGTAATCGCGCCGTCCGGCGGTGTTTGATACCCGAACCAGCCAAGTACCTGCAAGGCAATGAATACCGCCAATGCTCCAGTCAGTTTGCGGATGAAGTTCTTGACACCATAATAAATACCTTCCTGCCGGCGGCCTGTCCGAAGTTCGTCCCATTCGATCACATCCGGGAACATGGCATCCGGCAGGATATGCGCTGCAGAGACGCTTAAACCAGCGAGGAAAGCCATGAACAAGACCAATCCAACCTGACCTGGTTTAACGGAAAATATTGCCAGTTGAACCCCGGCCCAGAAGACCATCCCGATGATATAGGCAATATGTTTTCCCAAGCGATGGGATAGCCACAACCAGAAAGGCAGGGCAATGGTCGCCGTTACAAGCAGGAGGGCAAATACCATTGATTCAAGCGGGAGAGAAATTCCAAGAAACGCAACCGAAGCCAGCATGTTGCCGCGTGCAATCCAATAAAGAAGATAAAAAGGCAGGGTAAGCGCAACAATATCGAAAGTGATCCAATTGAGCATGTAGATGAGGGTGGCAAATCGAAAGGGAATATTTCCCCAGGCAGTGCGAACAGTTTCTATGAAAGTCACTGTCTCCTGAGGTCGATCAGCAGCCCCATAACGTTCACGAACGACAGCGAAGATGAGCAGAAATGGTATGGCTGCCAAACCGCCAAAGATCCCCGCCACAATCAAGTAGCCCTGTTGCTGGGAAAGACCAGCGGAGATGGCAGCATCCACGATGGCAGGAGCTGACACTGCAGTTACCAGGGAAGCCAAAAGGTTAAAGAAGATACGGAAGCTGGTAAGCGTGGTGCGCTCATCATAATCAGGAGTCAATTCAGGCAGCAGCGCGGCAAATGGCACGCCGCACAAAGTTTCGAGGGTATCGCTGATCATAAAAGCAAGCGTGATGGTTGCAGCCAGGGCAATCTGGCTTTTCCAGGGTGGAGCCCACCATAGAAGAAGAAAACTTGCCCCGAAGGGGATGGCAAAGAAAAGCAGGAATGGTCGCCTGCGACCCCAACGGCTGCGCATACGGTCGGTTAGAATCCCAACCAGCGGATCGTTGATCGCATCCCAGAGAATACCCACCAGAACAGCGAATGAAGCCAGGCGAGGCTCGAGCCCGACCACATCTGTCAGGAATATTGCATAGAAGATCTGGCGTAACGTACCATAACTGGCTTCACTCCAGTCTCCGCTGCCGTAAGCAACCTTTACCCAGAATGAAAGAACTGTACTTCCAAGTTCTTTTTTGAGTTTGCTCATCGATACTCCTCGTTGGATTGCTTTGTAACCATTAACACCACTTTTACCAGATTTCCTCGAGGCAGGTCAGAATGTTAAGGATATAATCATTTCGATGACACGATCAATAAAGCCTTCCATCGCAGAAAAGTTAAAGAGCATGGGCATCAAGATCGGGGTTGAGAATATCCAACCGCCCGAACCAAAACCACATGCGAATACCCCGATCGAGGCGGTGATGGAAGGATCGTTCAGGTCAACACGGCGCGGGGATACATTCGTCAGCGAACAGGATTTTCCTTCCACTTATCGGCATGGTCTCACTCCTTTGAACACCAGCGCACCTCTGCATGTGATAGCGGAATGGGCGCACGAACCGGATCTGACAAGTCTGCCATTGGAATCATTTACATTTATCGATACAGAGACATCCGGACTGGCAGGCGGGACGGGCACGTATGCCTTCCTGGTGGGTGTTGGGCGATTCATAGGCGACACTTTTCACCTGGAACAATACTTCATGCGGGAACCATCTGAAGAAGGAGCGTTGCTGGAGGCGCTGCTGGAGTGCCTGGCACCCTGCAAAGCCCTGGTCACTTTCAATGGCAAAGCCTTCGATGCACCTCTCCTGGTCACACGATACTCCCTGCACAATATCCCGAATCCTTTAAAAGACCTCGCACACCTAGATCTGCTTCCCTTAGCCCGGCGACTATGGAGAGATCGACTGCCAAGTCGCGCTTTGAAATACCTAGAAGAGAATATCCTGGAAGCACCCCGGACAATAGATGAAGTGCCGGGATACGAAATCCCACACCTTTACTTTGATTATCTTCGCAGCGGGGACGCATCCCCTCTGAAGGGGGTGTTCTATCATAATGCCATGGACATTGTCGCCCTGGCTGCTTTGATGAACCATATGGCCTCCATCCTGCATGCGCCGTATGAGGGAAAGATCCAGCATGGATTGGATTTCATCGCTTTGGCGAAACTTTTCGAAGGTCTCGATCGATGGGAAGAAGCGGCTCTGCTTTATGAGCACGGATTACAGGGAGATCTCAGCGAAGGTGATTTCGGGGCAGCAGTACAGAGGTTATCAGCTTTACATCGCCGGAGAGGCGATATTGAGTCAGCCGTGGCATTGTGGCAGAAAGCCGCATCCGAGGGTCATGTGTATGCCCATATCGAGCTGGCGAAATACCATGAGCATCGGCGGCGTGATTATTCTGAAGCGTTGAAGTGGACTCTCGATGCGGAAAACATGATACGTTCGCATGAACTATCAAAATTTGAACATCGTTATTGGACGCAGGAAATCACCCACAGAAAATCGCGGTTGCACGAGCGATTACGGAAGTAAATAATTATTGGATTCCAAAGTGAGAATGTCATGTCACAAAGACGATCTTGCCTAAAAGTAGTCAACTACCTGATTATCCTATCCATGCTGATTACCATTACAGCATGTAGTGGTGCTCCCGTCAGGACCGGAAATAAAATTATGGTATTGGCCACCACCAGCATCATCGGGGATGTTGTCAATCAGGTGGGTGGGGATTTCATTAATCTATCGATCCTTATGCCGGTTGGCACCGATCCGCATGACTTTCAGTTAAAGCCTCAGGATATGGCCATGATCAATGAAGCCAAGGTTATTTTCTCCAACGGAGGCGGACTGGAGGCTTTCCTGGGACCTATACTGGAGAATGCAGGCGCATCAGGCAAGAAGATTGAAGTTTCTTCAGGAATTTCCTACAGAACATTAACAGAAGGCGGTCAATCCAATACGGATCCCCATACCTGGATGGACCCAAATAATGTCATTATTTGGACCAAGAATATTGCAACTGCTCTCTCCGATCTTGACCCGGCACATAGTTCAAATTATCAAGCGAACGCAGAAACCTATACTCGTTTATTGAGGGATTTGGATTCCTGGATCCGATCGGAAGTGGCTCAAATCCCGCTGCAAAACCGTTTACTGGTGGCTGATCATGCCGTGTTTGGATATTTCGCCGCCCAATATGGTTTTTCCGAGGAAGGCTCGATCACCAGTTCTTTTAGTTCCGAAGCAGCCC
>Ga0315275_10003413_pt1 | contig 14612 bp, 10 predicted proteins | sample YL17G03_0_MG_FD_205557 | JGI IMG/M metagenome (GOLD analysis project Ga0315275, IMG submission 205557) | Sediment microbial communities from Yellowstone Lake, YNP, Wyoming, USA - YL17G03_0 | ecosystem: Environmental > Aquatic > Freshwater > Lake > Sediment | place: USA: Wyoming | collected... | reverse complement strand
ACCGACCGCAACCGCGACTATGAAGTGGCTGGCTTGTCAAGGGCACACGTTCCCCATGCGCTGCAATGATACCGGCGCGTAGGGAACGGAGACGTTGTGACCGAGGCGTGGACTCGAGCGATTCGATCTGTCTCAATCGACTATACGCGCTCTCGGTGACCGAGCCCGTCGACGACGACGGAAGCCGGTCGGCGCAAGGGTGGCAATCCGTTGGGGCGCCGTAATCGCGTAGACTAGGTCTGCGGTCGCTCGATGAAGTACGCGACCGCGCCTGGCGCGGTTGCTCGCGGTCAGCCCCGTGTGGACAGCTCGAATCGGCACGACGACACGCTTCGGTAGTCCGGTTTTGCTCTTTCTTCGTTTTCCTCCTTAGAGGCTCACAGGCTGCTGCAGGTGGAGGGGGCGACGCGGGCCCTTCGATGGAGCCAGGCGCCGCGGCGGAGGGGCGGGGAGCTCGTTCGCTTCCCACGCCGCACGTCTCGGATCGTAGCTCGTCCCGTCCCGCCACATCGCGAGAAGGATTCCCGAGAGCTTGCGCGCCAGCGCCACCACGGCGATCTTCTTTCCTCTTCGCCGCGCCACCTCTCTCGCCCATCGCATCATCGGATCGTTTTGATGCCGCCGGCTGCGCATTCCAGCCCATGCCGCCTGCACGAGTAGTCCCCGCATCGGCGCAGATCCCGCCTTGGTAATCGGTCCCGTCCGCCGAGTCTCTCCGGAGCTGTGCTCGCTCGGCACCAGTCCCAGATAGCTTCCCACCGAAGCTCCGTTGGCGAACCGACTCGCCTGGTCGAGCGTCGCCAAGTACCTGAGCGACGTCACCACACCCACCCCGGGCACGGTTTGCCAACGCCGCACGAGCTCGTTGCCCTCGCTCAGCTTCTCCAGCTCCAGGTCGAATTTCTCGATCGAGGCGTCCAGCGCCTCGAGCGCTTCGAACATCGGCTTCACGTCTGGCGCCACGTGCGCCAGCTTTTCGTGAAAGTTGGTGATCCACTTCGCGCCGTACCGCATCGGCGCCCGCTCGCCGATGGTCCGCAGGTACGCCTTGATCACGTTGACGAGCTTCGTACGGCTTCGCACCAGGGCGTCTCGCATCGTCAGCCGCGATTGCAGTCGCCGTGTCTCCACGGCCGGAATGTGCACCGAGGGGAGATCCATCCGACACGAGCTTTCGCTGAGCAGCCGCGCGTCGCGCTGATCGTTCTTCAACCCCCGCTGTCCCACTCCCAGTGAAGGTGCCAGCGTCGATGGCACCACCCGCGTCTCGTGTCCACACTCGATTGCGATCTGCGCCACCCAGAACGCCTCGGCCCCCGTTTCCACGATCACACGGCTCCTCGGCCGCCCCTCGAGATAGCGCCGCAGCGTTTTCGGCCGCGTGGCGATCCGTCGCTCCTCCAGAATCCTCCCGTCCGCCTCCCGCACGCACACCTGCGATTCCGTTCCGCCCAGATCGATGGCAATGTGTTCCATGGCTGGCTGCCTCCTCCTTCTGCGGCTCTGACCGCGTTTTTGCTTTGAGGCACGGTATCACCGCGACCTCGCAAGTGAGGTAGCCAGCCACTTCATCCAATCTCGGAGCGCGGAAGCCAATAACCCACGAGATGGTCTATTGCTCTGCGCGCTTGCGCGCGGTGGCTCGATTTTTCGGTCGACCCGAATCCCTGGAGAGTGCCAAGTTCTGTCATCGAGCAATCCCGTGCGCCACAGGCCCCGGAATATTGCGCGGGTGTTCCTTGGAACGTTCATCCTCGCGAAATTCTCCCAGGGCCTGGGAATAGAGCACAATTTGTCACGGCCTCAGTCTTCGTAACGAGGGCTCGTCCCCGTGAGGGCGGTGCCGTTTCCGATCGAGCCGCAGCGGATCGATCGGAAAAGGCACCCACCGCGCGGAGCGCGGAACGCAATCACGACGCGCTGGGAATCGAGATTTCCGCGCTTCGCGCGGTGCTGGCTTCTCCGGTCGACCCGGAACAGACCGGGTCGACCGGAGAAGCCAGCGCTGTTTTTCTGGCGATAGCGCTACCAAGACTGAGGCCTCACCAAAATTTGTCACGGCTGCCCCAGGTTGGCTCTCAGAACTTGGTACTCTCCCCGAATCCGGGCCGACCGAAAAATCCAGCGCTTCCGGATCTCGAGCGCCGGAGGCGAAGATTGACGCATCACTCTGACCCCCTTTCCTCGACCCTCAAGCCGGCCGCACGTGTTCGGCGCGAACGGATAGTCGCTGAGATTCGCGAAGCGCGATTCGGGGCTTCGAAGGACCATCATGCAGATGCCTCCCGCCGGTTTGGCGTCCCCGCCCTCGGGCCGCTCACGGCCTCGGCCCTAGAATCGCGCGTACGTAATGCGCTCGCCCAGCGAACACAAGTGGGGCCATCGCGTCGCCGTATTCTCGAAAGAGAGTGCCTAGCTCCCGCCTTGTGGCTTGCTTGTGGGTTCGGGCGGGGGGGCGCCGCTAGCAGGCGGAGGTACTGCCTCGGGGGCTGCGGTGGCGGTCGGTGTGGGCGCCGGGGCGGAATCGAGCACCACGTTGGCCGGGAACTCGCTGATCATCGCCTCGTCCGCCGAGAAGCTCTGGATCGGCCTCCCGTTCACCCGCACCGACTGGAGTGGCCGATCGAGCGGCGGCCGGATGACGATGTTGCCGGGCGGCATGCGGAGGTCGCCGGAGAGCCGGAGGCGCAACCGATCCGGTCCATCGCTCTCGAGCGTGTAGCTGAGCACTCCGAAGTACGTCGGCAATCGCTTGACCCCGACCGGGTGCCCCTCACCGAGCCACGCTCGCGGCACCCCTGCGGCGACGATGAGCGCGTGGTCGAACTCGCGCTCGTAGGCGAATAGGGTCCGCACCGCACGCACGAAGCTCGCACCCACCCAGGTGTGCGGCATGTCACCGATGAAGCTCGGCATCGTGGAATCTCGCCACACGATCTCTTGCCATTCGTTCCACCCCGTGGGTCGCTGATTCGCGAGCATGAAATCGAGCACCTCGAGGGCCTGCTGCCGTCGATCCAATCGCACCAGCGCTTCGGCGGTGCGAACTTCGTAAGGCGCGAACGCGTCCCAACCCTCCTCGCCGTCGCGCCGCTTGCGGAAGAAGTCGTAGTACTTGTCGAACGTGCGTCGGAGCCCGGGCTTCGGCAGGTTTTCGAGCTCGCCCCCGGGATCGAGCGCGATCGCCGTCGAGCTCGGGTCGAAATCACCGAGCTCCACCGAGCCCGGCACGAAATCGATCGCGTGCTCCTCCATCGTGCGCGAGATCGACGCGTAGAGGTCGCCGCGAAAAGCGTCGCGCAGCTTCGCGAAGCTCTCGGCGTGCTCCTCGTCGTCCATGGCGACCGCGAGGTGGGTTGCATCCTTGAAGGCGCGCAGCGCGAAGAAGTCGTCCCAGTACGAGTGGACGGGCCGCGAGGCGTAACCCTCGTGGCTGATCGATGCCGGCAGCAGGCCGAAGAATGCCTCCTTCCCCGGCGATCGATAGGTCTCCGTGGTGCGCAGACGGCGTAGACCATCGAGATATTCGACCCCGCGCACGACCCGCGGCCACATCTCGGTGAGGAAGCCGATGTCCCGGGTATAGCGGTAGACTTCCGCGACCCCATAGATGAACTCGCCCGTGCTGTCGTTCTCGGCCACCGGATCGGCGCCGCGATGGTCCACGCAGCAGGGAATCTTGCCGTCGGCGAGCTGATACGGGGCGAACCATTCGAAAAACTCGCGCGGCTCCTGCGTAAATCCCATCTGCAGCAGCGCCGCCGACGTGAGTGCGCCGTCGCGGATCCAGGAGCGGGCATAATTGCGCGGTCCGGGCTGGAGACGAGGACCGTCCCGATTGATGAGGATGTAGGCGAGCGTGCTCTTCAGCACGCGCGCGATCCCCTCGCCTGCGGCGGGCAGCTCGAAGCCGACGTGCGCGAGCCGCCGTTTCCATCGTCGCCTCGTCTCCTCCAGACGATCGCGCACTTCCTTCGCCGCGTCGGCGGACGGCAACGTGAACGTGCCGTCGGAATGGAACGGAATGGTGACCGCCACCTCTTCCTGCGCGCCAGGCGCAAGGTCGAAGGAGTATGCCATCGCGGCAGACGCGAAGCCGAAGCGATCCGAGGCCGCGGTCTGCGGCGGAACCTTCCCTTCTTGCATGAAGTCGCGGATCGAGCCGCCCTCGATCGAAGTCGCACCGAATTGCTCGGGTGGCTTGGTGAAGATCACCGGCTTGTCGCGATTGATCCACGCGGCGCCCGCGTCGTAGCGGATCGTATGGATCGGGGCCACGCCGCCCACCATGTTGAGCGATTGCCAGGGCGGATCGACCTGAAACGGACGAATCGCCAGGAACAGGCTCACGTGCTGCGGGTGGTCGCGGTGGTTCTCGACGCGATAGAAGGCGTTCAGCGTCGAAGCGCTGCGCTCGCCGGCGGCGAACGCGGTGACGTCGAGGCCGATCTGGTCGAAGTCCCAGTGGACGGACGGGATCGGCAGGTATCCTTCGTCGAGCGATTGACTCGTCCGCGCATGGCTCCAATCGACGAGCGTTCCGTCCAGGTAGAGGTAAGGCTCGATCGAGAAGCCTCCCTTCTCCACTTCCAGCATGCCTTCCTCGTTCAGCAGCGCGTTCTTGTCGTCGCCGTCCACTCCGACGACCGTCCAGTACGTTTGCTTGCCGTAGAAATATTTCGGATAGGCTCCGGGCGGCGACTCGGCGGCGAGTGCGCGGAAGAATTGATTCGGCGTATCGGAGAACTCCAGCGCGAGGATCGAGACGGCGACGATGCCGTAGCCCTGCCCTCGGCTCGACTGCTCGAGGCGGATCCGCACGTAGCGTGATTCGGCGTCCGGCATGTAGACATATTCGTGGCCCCCCCTGCCGCTGGCGGCGACGTAAGCCGCCTTCCAGTTCTCGCCGTCGTCGGACACCTCCACGCGGTACGCGGTCGCGTAATCCAGCGGATCCCAGTCGATTCTGAGGCCTCCGTAGTCGCGCTGGCGGGCGAAATCGATCTGCAGCCATTGCTCCTCGGGAGAGGGCTCGCTTCGCCAGCTGGTTTCCGCACCGTCGTCGAGCGCCCGCTCCGGCTCGTGATCGGCGACGGAGCTCGACGCGCGCACCTTCGCGGTGCGGCGATACTGGCTGGCCGGCTCGCGCTCCTCGAACTGGAAATCGTCGATCCACACCGACCCTTTGCCGCCGTTGCCGCTGGAGATCGCGAACTCGACCGCGCCCACGCGCTTCGGCGTCGCCGGGGCGCCCCAAGCGAGCGTGATCCTCGTCTTGCGGATCGTCACCTGCTGCCATTCGGGCGGAAACGCGAAGTCGCGTTGGACCCTCCACCATACGTTCTTGCCGGAAGGGTCGACCAGCTTGAATTCGAAGTTGTTGCGCGGCGTCTCGCCGCGGAGCTGGAACGCGAAGGCGTAGTTCTCCGGCATCGTCAGGTCGATGTCCTTGCGGACGATGACGAAGCCGCCGTTCTTCGGGAGGTCGAAGTCGATGCGCATCGCCATGCCGGCATGGCCGGCGTCCGGAACGATCTGGACGGTGGCTCCCTCCGACGTCGTCGCCGTCCAGCCGCTGAGCTGCTCGAAGTCGTCGAGCATCGTCTGGGCAATGACCGTATCGCTCCCCATTGCGGCAACGAAGAGCACGAGCGCGAGCCTCAGCCGTGCCGACGCCGTCAGCTCCATCCGCGCGCGTGCCCCATGGGAGTCTGCGCCACAGATCGCTCGCGCTGGTCGCGACTTGCTTCGGCCGTGCATCCTACCCCGCTACCCCTCGACCGCCCCGCCCCTACTCCTTCAGCGCCCCGCCCATGATCCCCGCGATGTAATATCTCTGGAGCGCCACGAACAGCCCCAAAACCGGCAACATTGTGAGCACCGATCCGGCCATCATCAGCTCGGTGTCCTGCACGTGCTCGCCGAGCAGGTTCGCGAGCGCGACCGGCAACGTGTAGAGGTCGTCGTCGGCGAGCACGATCAGCGGCCAGAGAAAGTCGTTCCACGTGCCGAGAAATGTGAAGACGGCGAGCGTCACCAGCACCGGCCGACAGAACGGCAGCACCAGCGACCAGTAGATGCGGAACTCGCCGGCGCCGTCGATGCGCGCGGCGTCGAGCAAGCTCTCCGGGATCGACAGCGCGAACTGGCGGACCAGGAAGATCCCGAACACGCTGGCCATGCCCGGGATGATCACCCCCCAGTAGGTATTGACCAGGCCGAGCTGCTTGAGCATCAGGAAGAGCGGCAGCATCGAGACCTGCGCGGGAATCACCAGCGCGGCGAGCAGCGCGCCGAAGAGGCGCTCGCGCCCCGGGAAGCGCAGCTTGGCGAACGCGTAGCCCGCCATGGAGTTCAGCAGGAGCGAGATCGCGGTCGTCGCCGAGGCGAGCAGCGTGCTGCTCAGCGCGTGACGTACGAGGTTCATGCGCGTGACCAGATCGCGGTAATGATCGAGCGTGAACCGGCTCGGCAGCAGGCGCGGAGGCACCGCCGTCGCCTCGCCGGTCGGCATGAACGACGCCGAAACCATCCAGGCGAGCGGCGAGAGCGTCAGCACGACCCCGATCCCGAGCAGGGCATAGAGCCCCGTGACGGTGAGGATCCGCTTCATCGGAGCCTCGTCTGCACGAGCGTCAGGCAGAGGATGATCACGAACAGAACGAACGCGACGGCGGCGGCGTATCCCATGTTCCACCACCGAAAGCCCTGCTCGTACATCAGCAGCACGATGCTGAGCGTGCGGTTCGCCGGTCCGCCCTGCGTCATCACGTAAGGCTCGGCGAAGAGCTGGAAGTAGCCGATCAGCGTGATCACGCTGACGAAGAGAAACGTCGGCGCGAGCAACGGCAGCGTGACGTGGCGGAATTGCTGAGGGAAGCTCGCCCCGTCGAGGCGCGCCGCCTCGTAGAGGCTCTCGGGAACGCTTTGCAGCGCGGCGATGAAGACGATCATGTTGAAGCCGAAATTCTTCCACGCCGCCATCAGGATGATCGACGGCATTGCCCAGCGCGGGTCGCCCAGCCAATCGATCGGGCCGACGCCGAGCAGGCCGAGCCCCTGGTTCAAGAGACCGAATCGCGGGTGATAGACGTAACGCCAGACGACGGCGACGGCGACCAGCGTGGTGACGACCGGCAGAAAGAAGAGCGTGCGGAAGACGCCTTTGAAGCGCACGAGCCGCGCGTTGACGAGCAACGCCGCGCCGAGCGAAACGCCCATCGACAACGGCGCCCCCACCGCCACGAAGTAAAGGGTGTTCTCGAGCGCGATCCAGAAAAGTGGGTCGCGAAGTAGTCGCGAGTAGTTGCCGAACGCGATGAAGCGCAGGTTCCGCCAGCTCGCGACCGCGTAGATGTCGAAGTCGGTGAAGCTGAGGAGCACCGCGCCAGCCACCGGCAAGAAGAAGAACGTCACGATCGCGCAGAGCGCCGGCGCGACGAACGCGATCCCGGGGCTCACGCGGAAGGGCGCGGAGGATCGCTCGGCGGCGGCCGTCATGAGGGAAGGCGCTCTCCGCGCTCGATCAGCCAACGCCGCTTCTCGAGCATCGCATCGACGTTCCGATCGAGCGCCGCGAGCGCCTCGTCGATCGTCACCTGCCCGCGGATCGCGGCTTCGGCATGGCGCGTGATCTCGTCGGCGATGCGCTCCCACTCGGGGATCTTCGGCGTGGGGCGAACGTGGTCGAGCTGAATCCGAAACGCCCGCGTCTGCTCGTCGCCCGCCGGTCCCTCCTCGGTCCAAGCGCTCTTCCTCGAAGGCAGATCGCCGGTCAGGCGGTAGAGCGCGATCTGCTGCGCCGGCTCGCTCAGGTATTCGAGCCACTGCCACGCGGCATCCTTGCGGGGCGAGCCGCGGAACATGGCGAGGCTCGCCCCGCCGGCGAGCGAAACGCCGGGATAGCGCTGGTCCGGCGCCGGCCACGGGGCCGTCGCCCATGTCACGGATGCCGGCAGCCGTTCGCGGAACTCGCCGATGTTCCAGGGCCCGCTCACGTAGAAGACAAAGGCGCCGCGCGCAAAGTCCTGATAGAGGTTCGCGACCTGGGTTTGCGTCGCCAGCGGCGCCAGCCCGCGGCGGAAGAGATCGACGTAGAACGTGAACGCCGCGCGGAACGCGGCGCTCTCGAAGTCGCCGTAGGTGTCGCGCTCGCGAAGCAGGTCCGCGCCGAGCTGGAGCGCGAGGATGACCAGCGGCTGCCATTCGTTCACCGGCAGTAGCGTCGGAAAGTCGCCGGGAGCCGCCCGCTCCTTCACCCGCGTCATCGCGTCGACCCAGGCCCTCCAGTCGCGCGGGGGCGCGGGGTAGCCGGCCCTCTCGAGCAGATCGCTGCGATAGAAGAGCAGCCGGGTGTCGACGTACCAGGGGAGCCCGTAGGTCGCGCGCTCGATCACGCTCGTGTCGAGGATGCCCGGGAAGTAGTCCGCGACCGCGATCACGGTCGAGCTCTGCATCCGCTGGTCGAGCGGCTCGATCGCATTCAGCGCGACGAATTCGGGGATCCACGTGTTGCCGACCTGGAAGACGTCGGGCATCGCCTCGCCGACGTACGCGGTGAGCAGCTTCTCGTGCGCCGCGCTCCACGGAATCTGTTGCACGCGCAGGCGAATCCCCGGGTGACGGCGCTCGAAGTCGGGAATCATGCGCTGCACGACCTCACCCTCGCGCCCGAGCGCCCAGAATTCGACGACGGTCGTGGCGGACGGCTTGGACCGGCAGCCCACGGTGAGCGCGGCCAGGGACGCGAGTGCCAGGATTCTCCGCCACGCTCGGCTGTCCCTTGCGAATCGCGTCTCGGCTTCCTCCCGACGAACCTCGCCAACACCCTCGAACCCGAGGTCGATCGATCTCTTCTTCGAAGCTAAAGCATTCGACCCCCTGCCGAAAGCGCTCCGGGGGTGGGGAATCCAGATCGCCCACAGAAACCCGCGCCCGCGGCGCCTGTCGGAAGTATGGATTCGCCGTCCCGATCTGCGGTTCTCGGAGACCGGGAGTCGGATCACAGCAACGATCTGTAGTGATTCTGGAAGAAGCGCCCTGCGGCGCATGGGTCGCTATGGCACCGCTCGGTGCGTGCTCCTCCGCTCCCGTGCGGATCGGCCCGCGGGCGCATCGGCGCGCCGCCGCCAACGTCTTCCACCGCCGGATCTGGCAAACGACAGCCCGCCGGTGAGAGACTGGCGTCGTGTCCGACATGAAAAAGCCCTTTGGCCCGTTCAGCCGTCTCTGCCATCTGCCCGGCGATCTCGAGTCCGTGACCGTTCGTGGCGAAGAGGCGGACCCCCGCGAGAGCGGAATCTCGCCCGAGGCCGTCGAGCGGCTGTGGCATGCGGCGCAGGCTCTCTACCGGAGCGGCCTCCATCCCGCGCTGCAGATCTGCATCCGTCGCGAAGGTCGCGTCGTTCTCCACCGTGCGATCGGCCACGCGCGCGGAAACGATCCCGACGATCCGCCGAGCGCGGCGAAGACGCCGATCCAGCTCGACACGCCGTTCATCCTCTACTCGGCATCGAAGGGCGTGACGGCATTCCTGATCTTGAAGCTCGACGAGCTCGGCATTCTGCACGTCGAGGATCGCGTGGCGGATTACCTCCCGGAGTTTGCGAAGCACGGCAAGGACGTCATCACGATCCGTCACGTCCTCAGCCACCGGGCCGGCGTTCCGAGCGTGCCGCCGGGCGCCGACTTCCTGAGCGATCCGGAGCGCGCGCTCGAGATGCTCTGCGACCTCCGCCCCGTGTCACGGCCGGGGCGATTGCTCGCGTACCACGCCGTCTCGGGCGGCTACGTGCTCGGCGCCGTCGTGCGCCGCGCCACCGGCGAGGACGCGCGCGTCGCGCTCCGCAAGCACATCGCGGAGCCGCTCGGGCTTCGCTGGTTGAGCTACGGCGTCCGGCCCGAAGAGGTCGAGGCGATCGCCTACGATTCGTTCACCGGACCGCCGGTCCTGCCGCCCGTTTCGTGGCTCGTCGAGCGAGCCCTCGGCGACAGCGCCGACGGCGTCGTCCGCACCGCCAATGGCCGCGCGTTTCGCACCGCCATCGTGCCCGCCGGCAACGTGGTGACGACTGCCGACGAGCTCTCGCGGCTCTACATGTGTCTGGCCAACGACGGCGCGCTCGATGGCTCGCGCTTCTTCGATCGCAAGACGATTCGACGCGCGACCTCCGAGCAGAGCTACTACGAGATCGATTTCACGCTCGGTGCACCGCTTCGTTGGGGACTCGGCATCATGCTCGGCGGACCCGTCAGTCTGTTCGGCCTCGGTACGCACCACGCGTTCGGCCACCTCGGCTTCACGAACATTCTCGGCTGGGGAGACCCCGAGCGGCGTATCGGAGTTGCGATCCTGAATAGCGGAAAGCCGATGCTGAGCCTCGGTGCGCTGCCGCTCGCAAATCTGATCCTGCAGATCAGCCAGACGTTTCGGAAGGTGGGGCCCGCCTGAGCGAGGCCGCTTTCCGCGATGGATTCTGCCAGCAACGTCGTGGGCGATACGGTCACGTTTCCATTCCGACTGATCGGCCGGGTCTTCAGCGCGCTGACCGTGAACCCACTGAAACCAGCGATCTCAGGCAGCAAGGCCGGTGAGTACCCGCCGCAGCGTCTCCTCGAGGCCATCCGCCGGTGATCGACTGCGGAAAGCAACGTGCCCGTCGGGACGGACGAGCACCGCCCCGGTATTCCCGATTCCGTAGCGCTCCTCGAAACGGCCGCTCGCTTCGGTGAAGTCGGCGCCGTTCGCGTAGGCGGCGAGCGGGACGCCGAGCCGCGCACGCGCCGCGTCGGCGGCCTCGATCCAGCTCCGGCCCTCTCGGCCAGCAACGACCGTGAACTGTGCCCCGAAGAGGTCGAGCGTCGAGCAGCGCTCGCCGGCGCGCTCGATCCAGATGTGCGGAGCCCGCTTGCCGGGCCGCGCGCTCGGCACATAGTCGATGACCTCGTCGCGGACGCGATCGGGCTCGCTGCCGTCCGCAATGATCGCGGCCGACTCGTAACGAAAGCCGAGCTCCATGCCGAGAAAGTTTCCGTAGCGGCGCGAGGCCGCGACCGCCTCCTTCGGGGAGAGCGAGCCGCCCTCAGCGGCCGCGTTGATCTGTTGTACCATTCGCGAGTTCTCGAGCGAGCGCTCGACGTTGTAGCGCGCAACCGCCTGCCGCTCCGTCTCGTACGTCGAGAGAAGCGCCGGACCCGCGAGACCGGCGCGCGCCAGAGCGAGCTTCCAGACGAGATTGTGCACGCCCTGGATTCCGGTGTTGACACCGAAGCCGCCGGTCGGCGGCAGCTGATGGGCGGCATCACCGACGAGCAGAACCCTCCCCCTTATGAACTCGCGCGCGACGACGCCGTTCAGCGTCCAGTTGCCGATCGACAGGATCTCGGGCGTCACGTCCGAGTCGCCGACAGCCGCGCGAATCCACTCGATGCAACGCGCCGCGGTGAAGCTCTCGAAGGTAGACGGAGAGCCGTCGTAGGCGATCTGGCAAAGCCAGCGGCCGCGCGCGTCGAGCGGTTGAAAGACCCCGCGCACGTCGCTGCTCACGACCCAAAAAAGCAGCGCCGGGCGATCGGCAATCCAGCGATCGAGATCGGCGCGGAAGTAGACGTTGACGAAGTGGCCGAGGCCCCGTGGTCCGTCGAGAGCGATCCCGAGCTGCTCGCGGATGCCGCTGGCCGCCCCATCCGCCGCGAGCACGTATTCGGCCTCCACTCGATACCGCCGGCCGCTCGCAGGCTCGCTGACGTCGACGACGACGCGGTCGTCGTGGACTTCGAGCCGCCCCACCTCGTGCCCGAAGCGCAGCTCCGAGAGCCCCGTCGCTTCGGCGCCGCGGCGGAAGATCGGCTCGAAGACGTCCTGCGAAGAAAGCAGCGGGACGTCGGGGCTCACGTCGGCGCCCGGGCCCGTGAAGCCGGCGGTCGACATGCGTCCGAGCTCGTCGCCGGCGAGCGTTCGCGTGTAAATGATCTGGCTCGTCCACGCCCGCGGCAAGTTCACCGCCGCGAGCTGGTCGTGCACCGCCCGTCCCCACCCGCGGGCGATCTCCATCGTGCGGGTGTTCAGGTTGCGCGCCTTCGGATGCCAGGTCGTGCTCCCGTGTCGCTCCAGGAGCAGGGAGCGAACGCCGCAGCGCGCGAGCTCCAGCGCGGCGACGAGCCCGACGGGTCCGCCGCCGGCGATCACGACGGGGTGGGACGCCTCGCTCATGACATCGATTACCACGGCTCGCCCCGCCGGTGGCAAGATCGGCGCCGGGATGGTTGACGACCGTCGTCAGCCGGCTGAATAAGGACGCACATGAAACCGAGCGCGCCTCCCGCCCCGCCGTTTCGCGCCGAGCACATCGGCAGCCTGCTGCGCCCTCGAGAACTGAAAGACGCGTTTCGCGCACGAGCCGAGGAGCGCCTCGGCGATGCCGGGCTTCGCGACGTCCAGGACCGGCTGATTCGCGATGCCGTGCGGCTCCAGGAGGACGTGGGTCTTCAGTCGATCACCGACGGCGAGTTTCGCCGCATGGCGTGGTCGGCAGGTTTCATCTGGGCCCTCGAGGGGCTCGTGCCGCGCGACTCGCTCTTCCAGTTCAAGGACGAGCACGGCGATACGATCGGGTGGCAGACCTGCTACGCCGAGCGTCCGGTGCGGAGGACCCGCGGTATCACCACCGAGGAGTTCGCCTTCGTTCGCACGCTCACCGAACGCACCGCGAAGGTCACGATGCCGGCACCGAGTTTTCTGCACTTTTTCCGCGGCCCGCAGTGCGCGGATCGCGCGGCCTACGCCGACCTCGAGCTCTTCTGGCAGGATCTCGTCGAGATCTACCGGGCGGAGATCGCCGACTTGGCGCGCCTCGGCTGCACCTACGTTCAGCTCGACGAGGTGCCGATGGCGATGCTCTGTGACGCCTCGGTGCGCGACAGGGTTCGCTCCAGAGGCGAGGACCCCGACGCTCTGATTCGCACCTACGTCTCCGTCGTCAACCGCGTGCTCGCCGCCCGCCCGGCGGGGATGACGATCGGCATGCATCTTTGCCGCGGTAACTTACGCGGCCACTGGATGGCCGCCGGCGGCTACGATGCCGTCGCCGAGCGGCTTTTCAACGATCTCGGGGTCGACGCCTTTTTCCTCGAGTACGACACGCCGCGCGCCGGCGACTTCTCGCCTCTGCGTCACATGGCGAAGGACAAGCGCGTGATCCTCGGGCTAGTGAGCACGAAGACGCCCACGCTCGAGGAGGCCGAGACGCTGAAGCGCCGGATCGACGAGGCCTCCCGCTACGTTCCGATCGAGCAGCTCGGAATCAGCCCGCAGTGCGGCTTTGCCAGCACGATCGGCGGCAACGCGCTGCGCGAGGACGACCAGCGGGCGAAGCTCGCAAGAATCGTCGAGGTGGCGAGCGCGGTCTGGGGCTGATCGAGTAGGATGCCTCAAAGCGAAGCCCACCGAGCGACCATCGGGAGCGAGGCCCCACCAACGCTAACTGGGTAGTATACCCCGATCGAAGACGGTCGCGACCAACAGGAGCGACCTCTGGGGCAGTCGTCCCGGGTAGAATGCTCGGTAGGAGCGGCCCCGCGACCAACGGGAGCGCGCGTACCGTTAGGTTCGCAACCAACGGGGGCGATCTGTTGGCGCAGACTCTCGTGATGGCGGTCCACGCAACCCCGAATTACGCAATCCTCAGCTGTCCCGCAAAGGCTCCGCGGCCGGTGAGCGCAGCGGCCCCGCAGCGGGCCGCGCATGCGACGGCTCCTTCGACCGAACCGCTGGCCGCCAATCCATACGCGAGCCCCGCCGCGAAGCTGTCGCCTGCCCCATAGGTGTCCACCAGCGGGCCGGGAAGCTGTGCCGGCGAGAATCGCCGTGCCGGACGGCCGCGCTCCCAGATCTCTCCGCCCTTTTCGCCGTCGGTCAGGACGACGAGCTTCGGCGGCGGATGGAGATCGCCGTCCTGGTAGCGCTCCGACGGGTCGCGCAGGCTGCCGACCAGCGCGTCGATGACGATACCGGCTTCGCGGAGGACCGGAAGGATGCGCGCCGTGGCGACCAGCACGCGGGCGCGCCGCGCGAGCCGGATCGCTTCGGCGTCCGCCGCGCAGAGGTAGACGGCGTCCGTCTCGGAGAGCTCGCCCCAGGGAAGCGGGTCGCTCGCGGCCGCGGCGATGCGGTTGCCGATCACCGTGATCGTGCGCTCCCCAGCCGCGTCCACGAACGTGACCGCCCGGCGTTGCGGCTCGGGTCGCGTCGCGGCTTCGACGCGCACCGCAAGACGCACGAGCGCCTCCCGCGCGCGCCGGCCGCGCTCGTCATTGCCGAGCGCAGTGTAGAGCGTACACGAGCCGGCGAGCTTGGCGAGCTGCACCGCGGATACGCCACCGCCCCCCGCCGGCTCCTCCCATGCCTCCACGGCGCGGACGATCTCCCCCGGCTCCGGAACGCGCTCGACGCGCACGAAGTCGACCCATTCGATGTGGCCGAGGACGGCCGTCCGCATCGCGCGACTCTCTCTCGGGGACGTTCTTGACCTTCGGAACCTTTGTCGCTCTCTCTCCTTACAGGATTTCGCCGACGCGAGGAACGCGACGAAGGTTACGAAGGTCAAGAACGTCCC
>Ga0315275_10003407_pt1 | contig 14626 bp, 16 predicted proteins | sample YL17G03_0_MG_FD_205557 | JGI IMG/M metagenome (GOLD analysis project Ga0315275, IMG submission 205557) | Sediment microbial communities from Yellowstone Lake, YNP, Wyoming, USA - YL17G03_0 | ecosystem: Environmental > Aquatic > Freshwater > Lake > Sediment | place: USA: Wyoming | collected... | reverse complement strand
TGCTTCAGCGCCGCATAGGATGCTGCCGAAATCATGGGAAAGAAGATAAATGAGATATCCTGGAGATTAGGGAGCGAACTGGATACCCAGGTTTCAGTGATGCGCAGGTACGCCGAGGAAATGGAGTCCTGCTGCAAGGGAACCAAGGCAATGGAAATATTCTGCAAGATAGGCGACATATACGGATCGTGCGGGTTCTTCAGCCTTGCAGGGGCGTATTACAGGAGGGCAGAGAAGTGGGAAAGCGCAGGCAGCGCGTTCATGCAATCAGGTGACTTCATGCTGGCAGGCAAGATGTTCTCTGCGGCAGGGAACGGAGGAATGGCGAAGAAGGCGTTCGTCATGGCAGGGAAGCATGCTGAAAGCAACGGCGAGATATGCCACGCCAAGAGGGCATATGAGCACGCAGGCAGAAGCCTCAAGGTCATGGAGCTTGACCACAAGATAAGGATAGAGGAAGTGAAGGTAGCTGCCATAGCCAAGGCAAAGGAGGAGGAAAGACTCAGGAAAAGGCGCCTTGGGCTTTGCAAATGAATGAAACAGTTGGCATGGTGACTAAGAAAGAGTTCACTGCGCCGCTTGTTTATAGGGGCCTGCCTGCGAAAACCGCAGTCATGCTTTCAGATAGCGGAATAGCGTTTGAGCCAAAGGGCTCTGTGCCATATCAGATATTCTTCGCGCTTTCGCATGGCAAGAAGGGCAAAGTTATTAGGGATCTTGTCAAAAGAATCAAGCCATGGCAAAAGAAGAGGATAGGGAAAATCCTCCACGAATACGTAAGAAGAAGGGAAATACTGACCTCCTTATTGGACAGGCTGAAAAAAGAAGGGAGGAATGACGATGCCAATAGGTTGCCGATATCAGCAATATCGATGACCGAAAAATGCAACAGGGGATGCCCGCACTGCGGAGTCCTGGCAGACATGAGCCTTCAGACAATGCCGTTCAGCGATTTTGAGAGGTATCTTGGGCTGATAGACATCAAAACAAGGAACCTTACCTTCAGCGGGGCAGGCGAGCAGTTCATGTATGACAGCGAAGGGAAAAACCTGGGGGACGCTATTGCAAGGATCCTTGAAAAATTCCCTGGCATTTTTGTGGAGATCGTGACTTCAGGAGTGTCATTTTCAGACAAGAACTCGATAGAGACAAAGGCTGCGGAAAGGATTGCAAGATTGAACGAAGCAGACAAAACCAGGCTATTGGTCCTGGTCAGCGTCAGGAGCTTCATGAAGGAGAGGATGGAGGATGCGAAAAAGACAGTGAAATTCTTCATTGAGAACGGGATAAAGGTCATGCCGCGCCTTGAGGGAGTCACATTTGTCCTTGACAAAAACGGAAAATGGACAAGGAACTGGCATGAAAGGACCAAGATATTCTCCGACCTTGTGGAATGTTTCGGAATAAGGCCTGAGGATGCGGCGAAAATTCCCACGCAGGTGAAATACAGCGGAAGCCTGAGCTATATGGGAAGGCTGATAGGAAGGAATGTAACCAGGGCAATGAATGAATATTATGGCGATCAGCCAGAGACTGTTGGCAGGCACATCGCAATCACGGAATGGGACAGTAGGAGGGGGATATGCAAGATAGACTCGTTCGGCCTGGAGCCGGACGGATCAATAATACCTGGATGCTGCCACCTTGCCTCGGTTTTCCTTAGGCTCGGTTCATTGAAGGAAGCCAATCAAGACAATATTAGAGAAATGGCCAGGCAGATAAAGGAGGATGCAAAGGAAATGTATGGATCAATAGCAAGAAGCAGGAAAAAAGACTCCTGCGTCCCATGCGTAGGCTGGTTCAGGAAAAGGGGCAGGGAAGGGGGATGCATCGGAATACGGGATCCTGAAAGGCTGAAGAGAGCGATTCCCACACTGAAGCAAAGCAGTGCCATCAAGAAGCTGAAGATCAAGATCCCTGCCAAGCTTGCCTTGGAATAGTAATTGTGTTTTAAACGCTTTCCTTCATATGGAAACCATGAGGGAAATCGAGGTAAAGTTCCTGGAGATAGACAGTGAAAAGATCATTGAAAAGCTCAAATCCCTGGGAGCGAAAAAGTCCTTTGAGGGGAACATCGAGGCAATCTATTTTGACACCAGCAGGAAGGAGCTAAAGAAACGGGGCGTCATACTGAGATTGAGGAGAAGGGGAGACATCTCAGAATTGACGCTGAAGAAATGGATGAGCGCAGCCAACGCGAAGGTCATGGAAGAAAAGGAAAGCAAGGTTGAAGATTTCCAGGAGGTGAGGAACATCCTCCATAACCTGGGCTATAGGGAAATCGTGAAAAGGAGGAAATACAGGACAACCTACAGATTAGGGGACATCAGCTTTGAGCTGGACAAGATAACAGATCTTCCCCATTATCTGGAGATTGAGGCCCCGAGCATAGAGAGGATAAGATATGCTGTAAATCTTCTTGGATTGTCAATGGAGGACTCAAAGCCGTGGTCAGAAGGGGACTTGAGGAGGCACTATAGGAACAAGAAATAAACTATTTTCCGCCTTTTGACATTGACTCTGTCGCAATGGCGTTTATCTTCGAAACCAAATCCCTTTTCTCCTTGTCGCTGACTAAGTCAGAAGGGTGTATGAATGACACGTAGAAAAGCTTCATCAGCTCCTTTGTCCTTGCTGAATCCATGTTGTACGCAGAGCGTATGTATTCCTTTGATGACATCGGGTCATTCATGAGCAGGTATGCGATGCCGAGCATGAAAAAGTCGTCTATCGCCTTTTTCTTTATGCCTGCAAAATAGGGTATGGACTCGTCCATCTTGAACAATGAGAAATATGAATATCCTAGGGACCTTCTGACATAGTCATCATCCTTGCCAAGGCTCTTTGACTGCATAAGATATTCTATCGCGCCGTCGTAGTTCTGCCGCGACAGGGAAACAAGCCCCTTCAGGAACCATGCATCGGGATTTGACTTGTTTATCTTTATGGTTTCCTCTATTATAGATTCCGCGGAATCAAGCTTTCCCTTGTTTATCAGATCCACTATGTTGGCAATATCCATGTTTTCATAGCATTGAAAAAGTTTAAAAAGGAGACATGAAATGCAGCAACAATGCGGCACATCTTTTACCATGCAATTTCAAAGCCTTTAAAAATATGAGGCGAAGATAGAGGATGAGATGGAAATAATAATGGTAGTGCTATACATCTCCGCATTCATACTGCTCTATCTTACGATAACATTCGTTGTCCTTTTTGCATTGAAGCACAACATACTCCATTTCAAGCCAAAAGACCTTGAGGACAAGGACCTCAAAACACTCTCGGTGGTCCTGCCCGTATACAACGAGGGGGAGGCGCTGAGGAAAACCCTTGATGCCATCCTGAACTGCGATTACCCCAAAGAAAAGCTTGAGGTTTTAATTGTAGATGACGGGTCAAAGGACAATAGCCATGAGATAGCAAAGGAATACGAGAAACACGGATTTGTCGCAATAAGGAAGGAAAAGAACTCAGGCGCATCGGATTCCAAGAACACCGGTATATTCAGGGCAAAGGGGGAGTTGGTGGCAACGCTGGACTCAGACTCGGTTATTGAAAAGGATGCCTTCAGGAAGCTGAGCTGCTATTTTGAGGAAGAGGGGGTTTCTGCTGTCACTGCGGCGATAAGGGTGAGGGAACCGAAAAACATAGTCGAAAAAGTCCAGGCGATAGAATACGACTCGATACTTTTCCTTAGAAGGCTGATGATGGCGGTTGATTCAATCTATGTCACTCCAGGAGGATTGAGCATGTTCAGGACAGAGGATATCAGGAAGATAGGCGGATTTGACATCAACAGCTTAACTGAGGACCAGGAGATCGCATTGAAGCTGCAGAAGGCGGGGAAGAAGATAAGGTGCGCGCTTGACGCGTTTGTGTATACCTCAGCAATGCCAAACCTGGACATGCTGGTCAAGCAAAGGATAAGGTGGGTGAGGGGAGGGATCTGGAACAGGGTGAAGCACAAGGACCTTTTCAGCTCAGACTACGGGGATTTCCTTTATTTCGGGATGATGACTGACATCCTGGTCTTCATACCCTCGATAATAATGATCTCGTCCATAATCTACAGCTTTTTCAAGCCCCAGATGATGTGGATGGAGAGGATAGGGGTTGACAATTTCGTATTAGGATTCCTTTCAGATCCCCTGTTCATAATAACCGCATCGATGGTAACGGTTACTTTCCTTTGGCTGGTCTACATGGTCAACAGCATAAGGGGCCATGCGAACGAGAAAAAACTCAATATTATAAAGGAATTCCCGGAAGTATTTTCATACCTGTTCCTTTTCGGCTATCTTTGGCCCTATATCTGGGTTGCAAGCCTGCTCAAGGAGATAACAGGGAGCAAGAGGACATGGAGCACAAGGTGATGTTATGAGGATCTGGACATGGGAGATATACATAATAACGTTTGTCGCCACGGCATTGATATTCTTTTCAGGGGCAGCCATCGGGTTCTATGTTTCAAGCACGGTAAGCAACCCCATCATATCGCAGATAGACAGCGCAAACGACAACATGCTCAACATGCAGCTGCTCCTCAATTCAGAGTCAAATCCAGAGCTTTTCTGCAGCATGTATAACGGCCTTTATCCGAAATTCGACAGCGAAACCTGGGCGATAGGGGAGAGGCTCGAATACCTGGAAATGAACAAGAAGGCGTTCGATCCCAGCATAAAGTTCAAGTATTACCAGCTAGAATACAGGGACATGCTGATGGCGAAGAAGGCTGTGGAGATCTGCAACGAAAGTATAGAGAACATAATCTACATTTATTCAAATAAGGAAGGCGAGTGCCCGAAGTGCAACGAGCAGGGGAAGGAGCTCTGGTATTTGAGGAACGCGTACCAGAACAGCTCAGACAAGATAAGGATCTATTCCTTTGACGGATCCTCTGCGAATGATTCGATGATAGTGGATATGCTAAGGCAGGCCTACGGCTTTACCAGCTATCCCACAATAATAGTCAATGACAGGGTGAACGGGAAGTTCATGACCGAGCAGGAGATCAAGGACCAGATAGAATGACTTTATTTTTTCACAAGGTTTTGGTATAATCTTTCAAGGGCCTTTTTCGCTATCTCCGAATCGCTTCCCTTGAGCGCTTCTTTTATCATCTCAACATTTGAATCATACAATTCCCTATCAACAGGATAGGGAATCCCGTCCTTTCCTCCATGAGCAAAGGAGTATTTGACTGGATCCTTCCAGTCCAGCTCGTTGCCGTAAACCAAGGAGGAAATCAAGGCCAATGACCTGACCTTCTTTGGCCCCGCATTCCTCAGAAGCAGGAACTCCTCGAATGAGGAAGGCTGGTACTCGTAAACGCTCTTGAAGAATTCATAGTCCTTCTTTGTCAAATCCTTTTCTGTTATGCCATGATGCTCAGGATATCTCATCACCAAGCCGTCTTTCGCAGCATCAAGCATCGTCTTCCTTGTGTCAAGATTCTGCTTTCCAGAGACATTAAGAACGCGATTTTCCTTAAAGCCGATTATCCTGTCTTCTTCAAATGAGAAAAACTCCCTGGGATTGTGCCAGTGGTATCGTCTTGCGTATCCTATTGAGTCATTGAGTCCCTGCTGGACAACAACGGAATTCCCTTTCTGGTCAAAGAACATGGTATGATGGTAAAGTGAATATCCGTCCTGGATGCAGGATGTGTCTATTTTCGCGCAAAGCCTGCTCTGCCTTACAAGATTTTCTGAAAAGGAGGATGACAGGCTCAAGCGCTGGCACTCGTTCCCAATCTCCTCGGGAGTCTTCATCGCCTTTTTTCCCTTGCCTCCTGCCCTGCCTATTTCCGAACCCTCAAGAGCAATAGAAAGAGCTCCTGTTGTTGTAGTGGTGCATCCTGAGGAATGCCAGTCAAATCCCAAAGTCAGGGACAAAGCCTGGAACCAGAGCGGGTCTGAAAGCCTCTGGATGAAGACGGAGGAAGAATGCTCCTCGATTATCCAAGTTGATATGACTTTGCTGAGCTCAACCATCCTTGTGAAAAGCCAGCGCGGGGCCTTGCCTGGATGCAGAGGTAAATCAACATAGCCCATGAGAAGATTGAATTTTCCTTGTTTAAAAGCAAAAGCAGACCTCATTGCCAGAGCCAGCAAAAATAGTCGCTAGCGGTATATATTTCTGTATGAAAATGCATAACAATAAAAGCAAGGAAACGCAAACATCAGATGGGTAATTGAATGGCCTATATTGGAAATCTGAAGGAAAAGCCGGTGATAACCGGAGTGGGTTGTACTAAATTCGGAAGCGTTCTTTCAACACCTGAAATAAAGGGGATGAGCTTCCAGGAGCTGGCATGCGAGGCCGCCTTTGAGGCGATGGATGATTCAGGGATAGATCCCAAGGATATAGACGCGTTCTATATAGGGAACATGCTGAGCCATAGCACCCATATGTATTCATACAACACCCAGATGGCAGACTGGTTAGGCCTAAACCTTAAGGGAGGCGTGCATTTTGCGACTGCATGCTCGACGACAAACACTGGAATGGGGCTTGCCGGAATGGCCGTTGCCTCAGGGAAATGCAGGAACGTGCTTGTTCTTGCATGCGAAATCCTCTCATCATATGCAACAGACGATCCAACGATAAGGAAGCCGCTGGACCCGACAACCCTTTGGTATTGGACAGACTTCGGGGTTGACCAGGCATATGGATACCATCATGCATACGACATTGCAACAGCATACGGCGGACTGCCGACGTTGGGATATGCTAAGAAATACAAGGTCCCGATGAACAAGATGGACGATGCCATGTGCGCGATACACAAGACAATTAGATTGCATGGGTCAAAGAACAAAAAAGCATATATCCAGACAACCCTGGAGCAGGAGGCAAAAAGCGCAGGGTTCAAGAACGTAAATGAGTTCTGGACAAGCAGGAAGAACCCGTTCCTTGCATGGCCAACAAGGGTGAAGAGCGCGCTCAACACTGTTGACGGAGCATCAGCATACATAATCAGCACCGAGAAGGCAGGAAAGGACTATTGCGACAAGGAGATGATGGGTATTGAAGGGTTCCACTGGAGCTCAAGCAACTACCCTTGGTATGGAAAGGATCCAACTGACTGGGCGATTGACAAGACCGCATTTGACGGAGCAATGAAGATGGCGGGAATAACCGCAAAGGACATTGATTACCTAAGCGTGCACGACTGCATGCAAATCTACCATCTCATAGAGTCTGAGACATGCGGATACTTCAAGAAAGGGGAAGCATGGAAGGCAGTCATTGAGGGAAGGACAAGGTATGACGGCGACAAGCCGATGAACACATCAGGGGGAAAGCATGCAAAGGGCCACGCCTTCACCGCATCCGCAGGCGCAGACGTCTACGAGGCGGTCAAGCAGATGAGGGGAGAAGCTACAGGAAGGCAGATCAAGGACATCCCGAAGGTCTCTGTCCTGCACAACCACGGATACGGCATGCATACCGCGGTAACAGTCTTGAAAAGGTGAAAAACATGGAAAACATGATAGCAAAATTTTACAGCTCCCTGGCAAAGGGAAAGATATACGGGTCAAAGTGCAAGAAATGCGGGCATTTCATGTTCCCGCCAAAGGCAGCATGCGAAAAATGCAGCGGGCACAAGACGGAGATGAAGGAGATAAGCGGGGACGGCAAACTGCATTTCTTCTCAAGCGGAAACCTTCCTCCAATGAAGTTCGCGAAATACCATCCTTATGCCTATGGGGTCATAGAACTCAAGGAGGGGCCGTGCTTCTTTACGACAATAGAGGGGCTTGACGTTTCCAGTGTCGAGGCCATAGAGGCGCAGAACAAGAAGCTGCCGAAGAAGGTCAAGGCAAAGGTCAAGAAAATGGCGGGCATGAACATCGTGGTCTTCAAGACAGTTGAATGAATATGGACAGGAAGGAAGTGGCAAAAAAGGTAAGGAAGGTCGTTGCCGACGTGTTCAATGTCAAGGAGGCGAAGCTAAAGGACAGCACAAGTTTCGTAGACGACCTCCATGCCAAGTCCATAAACATAGTCGAGCTGCTTGCCGCGCTTGAGATGGAATTCAAGACACGGGTTCCCCAAAGGGATGTTAGGCAGAACAAGACGATAAAGGAAGCCATAGACTATATGTGCAAGAAGGCAAGGAAATTGAAAAATTAAGCATACCTTTCTGCTAATGTACGCATCAACAGGATTTCCCTCCGGCGTACCTAACAACCTTTGAAATAGTAAAGGTATACTCTCACCAAAATAGCTCCATATTAGCCGTAAATATCATAGAACCAGGTTATCGTTTTTCACATTAACGATATGTTTATAAATAATCGTTTTTATAAAAAACGTTATGGAAGAATCATATCTGCCTATTCTGGCGAAACAGAACGTCTGGTGGGAAGGGAAAATCGAAAGCGACCCGCATCTGGCCCAGTGGAGGGAGCATGAAAGGAGGTGGGTTCCGCTTGATTTGGATACGCTGCCTCTAAGGGCGTTCGCACTCAACATAATAATAGGCCCTAGGCAGGCGGGCAAAACCACGCTGATGAAGTTTGCCGTGGAAAAACTGATTAGCAAGGGAACGCACCCGAAGGCCATCCTATATGCAAGATGTGACGAAATAATGGAGGCAGGCCAGCTCAGGAAAGTCCTGGAAACGTTCTTTGCCTATTCTGGAGCAAAGGAGAACTTTATTTTCCTCGATGAAATAACAGACGTGCCCAATTGGGAAAAGGTCATAAAGGGGTTCATAGATGACGGGGATTTCAGAGCATCGGTCGTTACCGTGAGCGGCTCGAACGCATTCCAGCTTCAGAAAGGCAGCGAGCTTTTCCCAGGAAGACGCGGTCATGGATTGGATATCCGCATCCTCCCTCTCAGTTTCCGGGACTATCTTAGAGTGACAGATCCGGCACTGGCAAATGCAATCCCGGCTCTTGAAGCGCCTGACAGGATTCCAGAGATGGGTCAGCTGCTTGTCTATCTGCCTGCATTGCAGAAACGCCTCCATGATTATTTCATATGCGGAGGCTTCCCGCTTGCAATCCTTTCATATTTGAGCAATGGCAGGGTTTCGGAATCGGCGAAGGATGCTTACCGAAGCTGGATTATAGGCGACATTCTCAAAAACGGAAAAAGTGAAGTATTGGGAAGGGAAGTGCTCAAGGTAATCCTTTCAAAAGCCCCTTCGGCGCTGAGCTGGGAGGGCATTGCGCAGGAAACGTCCATAAAATCCCCTCCTACAGTAGCATCCTATTTGGAACTGCTGGAACGCCTTTTCGTTGTCCTCCCTCTTTATGCAGTAAACCCAGATACAGGAAGCAGGGAATTCGCGAAAAACAAAAAGCTGCATCTTATGGACCCCTTCCTTTGGGAGCTGTGCGAGGAATGGTGCATGCAGAGGATAGAGCATAAGACAGAGGTCATTGCGGAGGCCCTGTTGGCGTCCCATCTTGCACGCTTTCTTGCCCATAAATACGGGGGGAAACGGCTGAACGACTATCTGTCGTACTGGAAAAATAGCCATGAGATAGACGCCGTCGCGCACCTGCCACACGGGCTTGTAGGGTTTGAAATGAAATGGAGCGATCGGGAAGCTGCATTCCCTTTCAAGACAGGGCCGGTGAAGAACCTTGTCTATGTCTCTAAAAGCCTTTATAGGAATAAGAGGCCAATGATAATCCCACTGCCATTGCTCCTGGCAATGATGTAATTCTACATAGAAGTGAGGCAATGAAAGATATTATTAGACAAGCATCGCTATTGCGATTGCATTGTTTTCAGTAAAGGATAAGCTTACCAGCACTTTTCTTATCTTCCTTTTTTTCGCTATTTTCCCTATTTCCCCATGAAGCCTTATGCTGGGAGACCCTTCTTCTTTTGTCCTCAACACTTCAACGTCCTTTCCCTCAATCCATCCTGTGCCAAATGCCTTGTAGACTGCCTCCTTTGCCGCAAAGGAAGTGGCAAGCTTGTAGAGGTTTTTCCCTTGCTTTGCGCAGCAGATCTCATGCTCCGTGAAGGTATTTTTGACAAAGGCCTTGCCTGCCTTTCCCCTTATTATCCTTTCCAATTTTTTGATGTCAACAATGTCAACCCCTATGCCCCTGATTTCCATTCAACCGCCTATTGCCTCTGCAGCCTCCTTCGCCATCATCAGCTCCTCGTTAGTGGGAATAACAAGAACCTTTATCCTTGACCCCTTTTTGCTTATGTCTGTTTCTTTTGCTATGGCATTGCTGTTCTTCCTTGAGTCAACCTTAACCCCTAGGATTTCCAAATAGCCGCATATTCTCTTTCTTGTTTCAGGGGAATTTTCCCCTATCCCTGCAGTGAACACTATCGCGTCTGGCTTTCCAACCGCGACCGCATAGGCGCCGATGTATTTTGCTATCCTGTAGCAGAACATCTCTATCGCCAATCTGCATCTTTCATTTCCTTTCTTCGCCCTTCCCTCTATGACCCTCATGTCCTTGCTTATCCCTGAAACTCCAAGAAGCCCGCTCTTGTTGTTCATTGTGTCAAACAATTCATCGTATGAGAAGTTGTGCCTTTTTGCCAGGTATTCCATTATGGCCGGATCCATGTCCCCTGTCCTTGTGCCCATCATAACGCCTTCCAGAGGAGTCATTCCCATGCTTGTGTCGATTGATTTCCCTTCTTTTACTGCAGTTATGCTTGACCCTGCCCCAAGATGGCAGGTTATTAGGTTTGGCTTTTTCCTTTTCAGGATTTGCGCAGCCCTTCTTGAGACATATTTGTGCGATGTGCCGTGGAACCCGTATTTCCTCACTGCATACTTGTCAAAAAAGCTGTAGGGCAAACCATACATGTAGGCCTTCCTTGGCATGGTCTGGTGGAATTCCGTGTCAAAGACAATCACCTGGGGGATATGCGGCATTGCCTTCTTCATTTCTTTTATGCCCTCTATGTTGTGCGGGTTGTGCAAAGGAGCCAGCATCTCAAACGATTTCAGGTAATTGACCATCGCATCAGAAACAAGCGCCGTGCTTGCCATCTGCCCTCCATGGACCATGCGATGCCCTATTACGGATATCTCGTTTGCGCTTTTTATCCCGCCAAGCTTCCTGTCATGCAGCATCCTTATCATAAGGGCGATCGCCTGCCTGTGGTTTCCTGCCTTGACATGTTCATTCAAGGCAAGCTTGCCCCTGCTGTGCGCAATTGAGGTGTTCTTCTCCCCTATCCTGTCTATCTTTCCTATAAGGATAGTATTGAATCTGTTGTCAAAAAGCCTGTATTTTATTGATGAGCTTCCGCAGTTGAGCACAAGTATCTTGTTCATTTTTTCATCCTCTTTGCCCAGGTGCTGAGTATCGCGATTGTTCCGACTATGTCCTCCGGCTTAGCGCCCCTTGAAAGGTCGCTGATGGGCCTGTTGAAGCCCTGCAGTATCGGCCCGTAGGCGTTCGCCCCTGCCAACGTCTGCACCAATTTGTATGAGATGTTCCCTGAATCCAAATCCGGGAATATCAGGACGTTTGCCCTTCCTGCGACATCGCCTATCTTCCCTTTCATTTTCTTGATTGCGGTCTTTTCAACAAGAGCGGAATCTCCCTGTAATTCTCCGTCTATGAAAAGGTTTGGGGCTTTCCTGTTGGCGATCCTTGTCGCGCTGATCACCTTGTCTGCCTTTGGATGGATTGCGCTTCCCTTTGTTGAAAAGGACAGCATCGCAACCCTTGGGATCCATCCCATCAGCTCCTTTGCAGTGTTTGCAGTTGTTATTGCAACATCTGCAAGTTGTTCCGGATTGGGATCAATGTTCACAGAGGAATCCGCAAAGAGCAAAAGGCCTTTTTCCCCTCCAGAATATTTTGGGATCTCCATTATGAAGAAGCTGGAAGGGACTGAAACTCCTTTTTTCAGCCCTATTATGCCTTCTGACGCGGTTATGACGTCAGCTGAAGTGAAGACAGCGCCTGCGACCATCGCATCCGCCTCTCCCATTTTCACAAGAAGCGCAGACAAAAATAATGGGCTTTCAAGCATCCTTTCAGCAAGCTGTTTTGGAACTTTCCTTATCCTGGAATACTCCTTGATATATCTTTTGCCAACTCCTTTTGAAATGTCTATAATTTCAATGTCCGAAACCTTTATCCTGAGCCTTTTTGCGATTTTCCCTATGGCTTTCCTGTTTCCGACAAGGATTGGGATTGCAAATCCCTTGTCCTTTGCCATCCTTGAAGCCAAGAGTATCCTATCGTCCTCAGGCTCTGGAAGAAGTATCCTGCACTGTTTCCAAGCGGATTTTCCAAACATGGAAATTACGGCCATAAGGCAATTGGGAATCAGCTGTTTTTATATATGAGTGTGGGGTTGTGGCCCTTATTATATAAAAAAGAGATTTAGAACTCGTCAATCAGGATCTTGCCCATGTTTATCGGGTTGAATTCCGCAGCCATCTTCAATGCGAAATCTATGTTTGCCTCGGATTCCGCATGGAGGTCAAAGATGACATCCCCTGCCTTTATCGAGTCGCCTTTTGACTTGTAGAGATAGACCCCTGCTGCCTTGTCTATCGGCGCGCCTGTCGCCCTGGCTATCCTTGAAATGCTCTTGTTGTCGATGTGCTCGATCTTCCCGTCAGATTTTGCCTTGACAGAATACTTGTATTTGGCAGTCGGAAGGTCGTCAACCTTGACATTGGGGTTTCCTCCCTGGGCCGCGATTATCTCCTTCATCTTGTCAAGCGCCTTTCCTGATTCTAGGAAATGCTTCGCGACATCGTATCCCTCGTCCCTTCCCACTTTTCCGCAAAGCTCAAAGAGCTTTCCTGCTAGTAGTAAGCTCTTGTCCCTAAGGTCGGCTGGCCCTTCCCCGTTAAGCACGCCCAGGACATCCTTTGCCTCCAATGCAGGCCCCATCCCGTTCCCTATCGGCTCGGATCCGTTTGTGACCACGCAGCCGATGTTCATGCCAAGCTTCTGTCCGATTGTCTTGAAATCCTTCGCAAGGTCCTGGGCAGTCGCCATGTCGCCTATCTTTGCGCTCATGCCGATTGGAATGTCAATGAGAACATGCTGGGAACCGACTGCTTTTTTCTTTGCAAGGATGCTCGCCAAGAGGATGCCTTTCGGATCCAGCCTCAGCGGCCTCCTCAGCTTTATCATCTTGTCATCAGCAGGCGCTATGTTGATTCCCCCTCCCCAGACGATCGCCCCGAAGGTTTTCTTTACCATTTCCCTGAGCTCGTCCATCCTGATGTTGACTGGGGCGAGTATTTCCATTGTGTCCGCTGTCCCTGAAGGCGATGTTATCGCCCTTGACGATGACTTGGGAATGTAGATTCCAGCTGAAGCGATTATTGGGACCAGGATCATTGTTGTCCTGTTTCCTGCAACGCCCCCTACGCAGTGCTTGTCCACGATAGGGGATTTCCCAAGGTTCAAAAGCTCCCCTGAATTGACCATCGAGTCTGTAAGCGAGACTATTTCCTCGTCGTTCAATCCCCTTATGAAGGAGGATGTCATCCATGCGGAAATCTCCGATTCAGAAAGCCGGTTCGCCATCAGGTCAGTAATTACGGATTGTATCTCCTCCTTGCTTGTCGGCTGGCCGTTTATCTTCTTGATTATTGTCTCAAGGCTTTGCGGGGTTTGGATGTGGCTCACTTCCAGGATGTCGCCTTCTGTTATGCCAAAATCCCTTGAAATGTCCGCATAGATGCCTATCTCCCCTTCCTTGACAAGGCTGTGCGAAAGGTTGACAAGGACGATGTGGGTCTTGTCCTTCACCTGTATCTCCACCCGTTGGCCCTCAAAAATGTCGTTGACAAGTGCTTCCTTGTCGTTGAGAACCACGATCTTGTTCCCAGTGCTTATGTCGATCATCTTGGCCTGGGTGATGTATTTCTTCTTTTTGTAGATTTCAATCTCTTTTCTTGAATCCCTTCCGTTTCCGTTTGGCATATGGTCCCACTGGAAAAATATTCATGGAAAGAGTTTAAAAGGATGAATTCAGATCATGGAAAATAAAACATTGCTTGTCTTTTTTTACAACTTAGCGCGGAGGTTGATTGAACTCAGGGAAAAACAAAAATTATTCAGTTGCGCCTGCCTGCTTCAGCAATTTTGCATATTTGCCAAGGGCTTTTTCCTTGCTTATCAGCTTGCGCTTGCCTTCCTGCAGCTCCTTGTCCATTCTCTGCATCTTCGCAACCGCAAGGCGATCCATTGCGATTTTCATGTTCATTTCCTCGGCACAATCTGTTCATAATTGAGGTTGTTTTTGTCAATTTCCTTCTTGACTGTCTCGACGCAGTATTCCAGGACCTCATCCAAAGGCGCGAATGCGAATGCCCCGGATGCCTTGGGATGGCCTCCTCCTGAACTCTTGAACTTCTTCCCCACTTCCTCCATCACCTTGTTGAGCGGAATCGGGAATGTCGCGCTTGCCCTTGACGAGATCATTGACCTTTGCTCCATCCTGTCATATCTTCCTACAAAAACAACGTCCGCCCCCTCTGAAATCAAAGAAGAAGATTCGGCTATCTTGGTTCCTGTCTGCGAAACCGCTATCAGGAATCCCTGATGCTCAAAGAACTCGACCCTTTGCATTGCCTTGAGTATCGCGATCTTCTCGTCTAGGGGCAATGGCGGATAGGCAAGGTTCAAAAGCTCCTCATAGG
>Ga0315275_10003405_pt1 | contig 14631 bp, 18 predicted proteins | sample YL17G03_0_MG_FD_205557 | JGI IMG/M metagenome (GOLD analysis project Ga0315275, IMG submission 205557) | Sediment microbial communities from Yellowstone Lake, YNP, Wyoming, USA - YL17G03_0 | ecosystem: Environmental > Aquatic > Freshwater > Lake > Sediment | place: USA: Wyoming | collected... | reverse complement strand
CGGCGGCGCCGACACCGTAGCCGTGCGGCAGCGCGACGGCGTAGTGGAGCCTCCGCGGCGTCTCGGGAAGGTTGAGCGTCCGGGAGAAGGTGAAGGAGCCGCCGCTCACCGGCTGGACAGCGTCGCGGAGGACGTAGGCGATGCTCACCCTGCACTCCCTGCACGCAAGGGGCACTATGACGGTATTGTTCTCCGCCGCGGCGGCGGCGCCGTTCACAGAGACCGCGGCTGCGCCCTCCGGGAGGATGAAGCTGAAGGAGGACTGCGTGTTGTTGAGCAGCTGGAGCGTCACCGACTCCTGGATCGAGAGGTCCTCGAAGAGGGTGTCGTTGATGGCGACATCGCCGATTGAGGCTGCGTGGCTGAGAGGGAGGAATGCGAGGATGGTTATGAACCATGCGGCGAAAAGCCACCTCCCCGTCATCTTCAACCCTCCGTTTCCTGTGATGGTTCTGAACCGTCAGGAGGCCTGAGAAGCGGTCCCTGGCTTATATAGGTTATGTTTAACCTCTTCAGTTCTCGTCGTTCGCAGAGATATTTAATATATTTTTCCGCCTTCCCCGCAGCCGTGACGGAAGGGAACGAGAAACAAGACAGAATGTCGAGGTGAAGAAGATGGGAATGAGGAACATGGTGGCGATGCTCGTCATCGCAATGATGGTAGCAGGTGTCGCGCGGAGCGCCTTCGCGGAAGGCGACGGCGGAGAGAGCGGCAGCGGTTCCCAGGAGAACGCGTCGGTGCAGGAGAGCCACACCACAGTGAACGAGACGCAGCAGCACAGCGCAGAGCAGCAGGCGGAACTGCAGAAGCATGACGCTGAACAGAGCCAAGGGTCGGAGCAGGAGACGAGCAGCGAGGCCTCGCAGGAGCACGGCGACGAGAGCGAGAAGGGAGGCAGCTGGGACTTCAGCCACGATTTCGGCGAGAAGGAGGAGCACCGCTTCAATGTAACCGGCAACCTGACGGGGAGGACGGAGGAGACGAACAGCTCCACTGAGACGGACTTGATGACGGATATCAACGCGACGGACGTCAACAACCTTAACTATACTGACCTCAACGACACAAGCGCCACAGGGAACGAGAACGACCTCTCCGGCGCCGACCTCCGTATCGACAGGTGGTCGGGCAGCGCGGCGGAGCTCAGGAGCATCCAGCAGGCGCTGAGCGCGTCGCAGGCGAGAATCACGGCAGCTGAGCGGCAGCGGCGGGACGCTGAGCAAGCGCTCGCGACGATAGGGACGGCGGACAGCGGCGCGAACGGGACTCCCTCGCCGAGTGGCGGCGCAGGGACTGCCGTTGACATGCCGTTCTTCACAAAACTCCTTACGTGGCTCGGGATACTCCGTTGAGAGAGGTGGTGGCGATGGACGAAGCGTACGCATACGATGAGATGGACGCCGAGAGCAGGGCGATCCACGGATATGAGGAGGACGACGATGACTGGGACGAGGCCGCGGTCTTCATGCGCGGCTATCTCGGCATGGGCGAGATGTGACCGCTGGCCGGCGTGAAACGTTTTTCCTCTTATATTTTAGCGTAGTTTTTTGTATGACAGGCACAATAGGAGGAAGGAGGGAGGCGAATGGCGAAGTACAAGATCATCTTCACGAGGAAAGAATGCATCGGGGCCGCGGAGTGCGAAGCTGTCAGCCCCAGGCTCTGGCAGATGCAGAACGACAGCAAGGCGAGCCTCAAGGGCGCGGTCTTCAATGAGAAGACGGGCAATTTCGAGCTCGAGATCGACGATGAGCTCCTCAAGGAGCAGGAGGCGGTCGCAGGCAGCTGCCCCGCCGGCTGCGTCACGATAGCGAAGGCGTGAGGGGACTGCGATGGGTGATGCCACGCGGGTCTTCCCTCTCCTCGGCGGCTCGGTGACGGTGACGCTCTACGATGTGGAGCCCACGCTCGCGGCCCTCGCGTTCGAGGAGACTTACCGCGAGGGGCGCCGGCTGCAGCGGATCTTCAACCTCTACGACCCGGAGAGCGAGCTCTCCAAGCTGAACCGGCGGCGCGAGCTCCGCGCCTCGGAGGAGCTGCGCCTCGTGCTTGCAGTAGCGCTCCGCTTCGGCCGCCTCACCCGAGGGGCGTACGACGTCTCGAAGGGGAGCGAGTTTCTCGCGAGGAAGCGCGGCGAAGAGGTGCGGGTCGGCTGCACCTATGAGGACATCGAAATCGATGGTGACATCATCCGCCTCATCCATCCGGACGTCCTCGTCGACCTCGGCAGCATCGCGAAGGGGTACATCGGGGATGCGCTCATCGACTTCATCAGGGGAATCGGCGTCGAGGGCGCATTCGTCGACGCGCGGGGCGACATGAGGGTCTACGGCCCCCGCCTCGAGGTGGTGGAGATCCGCCACCCCCGCCAGCCCGGCGCCGCTGTCGGCGCTATCGTCCTCGAGGAGGCTGCGGTCGCGACCTCTGGCGACTACAAGCAGTTCGCAAGTAGCTTCGACCGGTCGCACATCGTCGGCGCCAAGGATTTCGCCTCCGTGAGCGTGGTGGCGAGGACGCTGATGGAGGCGGACGCCATCGCGACCGCGCTCTTCGTCCTCGGCAGCGGCATGGCGAAGGCCCTCCTCCACCAGTTCCCTCACGTCCGGGTCCTCGCGATCGACAGGGCGCTCAGGAGATTCTCGTACAACGGCTTCGAGGAGCTCGCCCTCGCGGAGCAGACGGAGGAGGGACGCGATGGAGCGTAAGACGCTCGTCCTCATCATCGCCGGCGCAGTCACGGCGCTCCTCTTCCTCGCCTTCTCCACGCTCATCACCGACACCGCCGCCATCTGGTACGAGACGCGCATCTTCGGCCTCCTCTCCTTCGCCGCGCTCTTCCTGACAGTTGTCATCGGCGAGCTCCGCGTCCTCGCGAAGAACAAGGCGAGCTTCCCGCTCTTCAGGTACCACAAGCCGGTCGCCATCTTCGCGACGTTCCTCGTCGGGCTCCACTTCATCGCAGCAGCGAACGACAACTTCAAGTGGGGCAAGGGGCTCTCCTTTGCGCAGTACTTGGGATTCTCTTTCAGCAGCAAGTGGCTCGTCCTCCTCTCCTTCGGCGCGCTGGCGTTCTACCTCATGCTCCTCGTCGGCCTCACGTCGCGAACGAAATCCATCCAGAAGCTCGGGTTCAAGAACTGGAAGCTCATCCACTATCTCAGCTACGTCTCCTTCGTCATCGCCTACATCCACAGCGTCAATCTCGGCACCGACATCAAGACGTCGTCCCTCAGCCCTCTCCTCTCGCCGCTCTTCGTCGCCTCCTTCCTCTTCGTCGTCGCGCTCCTCCTGACACGGATGGCAGGCAGCTTCGGCCTCTTCAGCGACCAGTGGGCGGTGAACCTCGCGGCGGTCTTCTTCATCCTCCTCCTCGGAGGCGCAGCCCTTCTCGGCTGGATGGCTGCTAAGAACGATGCGCAGGTCGCCTCGCTGCAGCAACAGGTCACTGCGCTGGAGGCGACGACACCCTCTCCGCCCCAGATTGCGACGACAAGCACCATCACGGTCAGGAACGTCTCCCAGCCGGCGTTCGCGGGGGTGGGACCATGAACAAGACGATACTCTTCGTGGGCATCGGCCTCGTCCTCGCGTTCTATCTCGTCAGCGCCCTCTACCTCGGGCAGTCGGCGAACGACAAGGTCAGCAGGCTGGAGAGCCAGGTGGCGCTCGCGAGCAGCCGGAAGGAGCAGGCTCTCCAGGCGCAGGCCCAGAGCCTTGCTGCGATCCAGCAGGCGCAGCTCGCCCTCCAGCAGGCGCAGCTGGCCATCGCCGAGGAGAAGGCGAAGCAGGCGGAGCTGGAGGCGCGCCTCAACGCGCTCATGCAGGCCAGCGCCCAGGCAAGCGGCACTTCGCTCTCGGCAGGCACAGACACCGCCGCATTGCAGGCGCAAATCGACGCGCAGGCGCAGCAGCGCGCGCTCGCAGCGCAACGACAGGCGGCGCAGCGGCAGGCACAGCTCGCGGCCCAACAGCAGGCTGCGGAGCTCGCGGCCCGGCAGCAGGCGATCGCACAGGCTGCGGCGCAGCCCAAGGTGACGCAGGCGTCGTGAAGTCCCTCCCTCACGAGGGCGGGCGGGGTTGGTTCTCTTCCCGCCCGCCCTCACCCCTTCTTCTCTTACCGCAACCATAATTAATAATAAACTCATTATTGAAATGAGAAATTAACTGCTAATTATTGGTAGAGAATTCATGGGCCTGAGAGGATTCGAACCCCTGACCTCCCGGTCTCTCCACAGCCTCTCTTGGCATTTCGCAAAAGGCTGCGCCGAAGCCGGACGCGCTATCCAGGCTGCGCCACAGGCCCGCAGAGGAGGGAAATACGATATCCTTTTTAAAAGGGTTGCGCCCATCATTCTGTCATCACTGATTAATAATTAAATCAACAGAAAAATATATAAAAGAGGGGCTCCAGCTAGGGCGCATGCAGGACGGACCCATCCTCACGGTCGACGAGTACAATATACGGCAGTATCTCACGGACCCTAGCCAGGAGCTCCGCGACCAGCAGCAACGGCAAGCGATGGAAGCGAGCCGCAAGGCGTCGGCGAAACAGCATTTCGGCCACTTCTTCGCGGAAAAGGTCGGCATGCTCAGTCTCAGGGAACGCATCGAGGATATCGATATGCTCGAGGAGCGGCCTGACGGGGTGGGGATCAGGCTCGACCTGAGAAGGGTCTACGGCTCCCCTATCGAGGAGCTCCTCGCCCGAGTGTTCGACGGCCGCTACGTCGGGCCCGACCGCCACGAGACGTGGTATGCCCTGGCCGAGCCAGGCGGGCCCAACCACGACGGATTCATCCCGTACACGACGCTTCGCGTCGAGAGAATTGAGCATGCTCCTCTGACGGCTTCAATTTACGGGACGCTGCTCGACGACCCGAAAAAGCTGAAGCGGGTGCAGGCGGCCAGGGGCGGCCTCAGACCTTCTCGAGGACTATCTCGATCGTGGAGACCCTGACGAGCTTCCCTTCCTTGTTGGTGAACTCCTCGGAGTCCGTGAGGATGTCCTTGATCTTCATCTGGCCGTGGAGGAACCGCTTCCGCGCCACCTCGACGACGTCCACTGCGCGGCTGATGAACTTGCCCCGCGCCTTGACGATCACCTCTGGCGCCTCCTTCGTGGTGAACTGGATCACGACAGAGGTCACGTAGTTCATGAAGGGCTTGTTGCCGATGAAGATGACGTTGTCCTTGACGTCTTCAGGAGGGAGAGCGCTGTCGTCCTCATCCTCGTGCTGTTCCACCCTGCACCACCCCCGACTGCAGGCCTCATGCCCGCCGTTTCGCCTTCTTCGTCAGATAGCCTGCAAGGACGTTCCTGATCTTCTTGGAGCGCACCTCCGCGAACCTGGGGAGGACCTCCTTGTTCTTGCCGAAGTCCGGGGCGAAGCTCTCACCATACCTCGCGAAGAGCGCATTCCCTGCGCTCTTGACCCGCTTCGTCTTGATGCGTCCCATGGCGATAATCCTCTTCTTTGCGAGAAACCGAACGCGGTTTATAAAGGTTATGGGTTGGGGGAGAGGCGCTCCCGGACAGATTATTCTCTCGCACATCACCTCGTTTATCATCATTTTCCCGTTCTCTTCCCGTTGTCCCGTTTCCAAAAGATTAAAAAAGGAGGTTGGAGAGGGGGGACCCATGAAGCTCGTCCTGCTCCGCCACGGCGAATCCACCTGGAACAGGGAGAACCGGTTCACCGGCTGGATGGATGCCGACCTCTCCGAGAACGGCGCTGCCGAGGCGCGCCAGGCAGGCCGACTATTGAAAGAGAAGGGCTACGTCTTCGACATCGCCTTCACCTCTGTGCTGAAGCGGGCCATCAGGACCCTCTGGCTCGTCCTGGACGAGCTCGACCTGATGTGGATCCCGGTCCAGAGCAGCTGGCGGCTCAACGAGCGCCACTACGGCAGCCTCCAGGGCCTCAACAAGGCGGAGGTCGCGGCGAAGTATGGCCTCGACCGGGTCCAGCTCTGGCGGAGGAGCTACGACGTCCGGCCGCCGCCGCTGACGGAGGAGAGCCCGATGTATCCTGGCAAGGACCCGAGGTACGCGGCGCTCCGCGGGAAGGCGCTCCCGCTCACGGAGAGCCTCAAGGACACTGAGAGGCGCGTCATGCCGTACTGGAACAGGGCCATCGTGCCGCAATTGAGGAGAGGGGAACGGCTCCTCATCTCGGCGCACGGCAACAGCATCCGTGCCATCGTCAAGCATCTCGACCACCTCTCAGGGGAGGAGATTGCCGGCGTCAACATCCCGACGGGGGTGCCGCTCGTCTACGAGCTCGACGAGAAGCTCAGGCCGGTGAAGAAATATTACCTCGGCGACCAAGCTGAGATAGAGCGGCGGATCCGCGAGGTCGCCGAACAGGCGAAGCAGGGATAAGGTTTCTCAGTTACGCACAAGACGTTCAAGTCCCGCCGGCTGCGACAGCATGTAGCTCGCTGCGACGAAGCTCTCGGCTCGTTGCGGCGCGTAGGCGTGCTTCGGGGAGCATCCCCTGCCGCACGTGGCGCTGAGGAGGAGGTGGCCGATGAGCCCTGCGGCGACGTACTTGAGTATCTTGTGCCTCGTCGATTCCGGCTGGCGCTGCCCTGACCCGAATCCCTGATATGTCCGTGGCTCGTAATTGGCGAAATCCATGGCAGGGGTGAGAAGCAGACAAGTTAAAGAGCGTTTCTCGAGAAAAGACGGAATGATTCCAGAAGAGGACGATGCTTTTCCGGTTCATGTCTTGGGAAGAGAGAAGCGTGCGTACCTCGCCCTCTTCCCGAGGCGCTCCTCGATGCGGAGGAGCTGGTTGTACTTCGCCGTCCTGTCGCTCCTGCACGGCGCGCCGAGCTTGATCTGGCCGCAGCCCAGAGCCACTGCGAGGTCTGCGATGAAGGGGTCCTCGGTCTCGCCGGAGCGGTGGGAGACCATGACGTTCCACCCCGCAGCCTTTGCGAGCGTCGCTGCTTGGAGCGCCTCTGTCAGGGTGCCGACCTGGTTCACCTTGAGGAGGAGGGCGTTGCAGAGCCCCTCGTCGATCGCCCGCTGAATCCGCCCGCTGTTGGTGACGGTGAGATCGTCCCCCACTACCTGAAGCGGGAGCTTTTCCCCCTTTATGTCGTCGAGGAATATTTTCCATGACAAGAAGTCGTCCTGCTCGAAAGGATCCTCGAGGGAGATGATCGGGTATCTCTTCGCAAGGCCCTTCCAGTACGCGACAAGACGCTCAGGAGAGAGCTGCTCCCTGCCCAGGTCATACCTCCCTTTGTCGTAGAACTCGCTGGCGGCAGGGTCGAGCGCGATGACGACATCGCCCTGGTGGCCCGCCTTCTTGATGGCGGCCATGAGGAGCTCCAGCGCCTCTTCCGGCGCGTCGAGAGGAGGGGCGAAGCCGCCCTCGTCGCCGACGTGCATCGAGGCGGGTCCATATCGCTCCTTGAGGAGCGCAGCGAGGGCGTGGTAGGTCTCCGCGACCATCTGCGTCGCCTCCGAGAATGTCCGGGCGCCCGTCGGCACGACCATGAACTCTTGGACTTTCAGCCTCCCTGCCGCGTGCCTGCCGCCGTTGATGACGTTCGCGAACGGGATGGGGAGGAGCGGCTTCTCGCCGGTGAGGCGGCAGAGGTACTCGTAGTGCATGAGGCCTTCCGCCTGCGCAGCTGCGCGGCTGGCCGCGATGCTCACCGCGAGGAGGGCGTTGGCGCCGAGGCGCCGCTTGTCAGGCGTCCCGTCCAGGACCAGCATCGCGTGGTCGACCGCCTCCTGGTCCCGGCAGTCCATCCCTTTCAGGGCCTTGGCGATGGCGACGTTGATGTTCGCCACCGCCTTCAAGACGCCGAGGCCGCCGTAGGTCTTCGTCCCGTCGCGGAGCTCCACCGCCTCATGCTTACCCGTGCTGGCGCCAGAGGGGACTGCTGCGCGGCCGACGGTGCCGTTCGCGAGCGTCACCTCAGCCTCGACTGTCGGGTTGCCCCTGCTGTCGAGAATCTCGCGGCCGTGGATGGAGACTATCTTCGTGGTGCCAGGACCGCCCCCCTTCCGCCGTCCGCTTCCCATACGAGATGAACACCCCCTGGCTCTTTATAAAAGTTTATCGTGACGCGGAAGAGGTGAAAGGGAGGCGGCTGAGGACTACGACCGCGATGAACAAGGTAATCGCGGGGAATCCGAAATGAAGAGCGATGAAGAGGACAAAGAATGGCTAAGGCTTTACCTCTCGACGCCGGACAGGATGGTGCCGGTCGTCGTGTGGCTCAGCGACTCGCCGCTCTTCACGTAGGTGATGCTGAAGGTGCCCTTCATCCTCGTCTTGCCGACAAGGTCGCAGGTGAAGGTCGGCAGGGCGGTGCCGTTCACAGGGGCGCCGTTCTGCACCGCGGTATAGGCGAGGACGGCGGGCGCGGGCTCGCCGCTGCCAGTGCAGTCAGCCGAGAAGAGGCTGATGCTCACCTGGTCGGCGTCGACCCCGAGGTTGTTCTGGATGCCGAGCTGGACCTGCGTGGCGGTCACCTTGTACTGGAGGCAGCTGAACCCGCCGCTCACGGTGCAGCGGCCCGGAAGGAACATGCTCGGGTTGATGACGCCGAAGTAAGCGAGCGCGCCGATGGCGACGAGGATGACGAGGAAGGCCCAGCCGTAGGTGACGAAGAACTCCATCGCCGCCTGGCCGCGGATGGAGGCTATCTTTGCGCTGCCGGGACCGGTTCCCTTCCGCAGTCCGCTTCCCATACAGGGTAATCACCTCCCGCCCTATATAAAAGTTTATCCTGACGGGGAAGAGGTAAAAGAGAGATGGGGGGAATGCAATAAAGAAGAACGATTATAGATTATGGGGAGTTCATGATGAAGAAAGAGAAAGAGGATTAAAAAAAAATGGTTAGGGCTTTACGTCTCGACGCCGGACTGGATCATGCCAGTCGTCGTGTGGCTCAGCTGCTCGCCGCTCCTCGTGTAGGTGATGTTGAAGGTGCCCTTCATCTTCGTCTTGCCGCTCAGGTCGCAGGTGAACGAAGGCATGGGGAGGAGGGGCTGGCCGTTCGAGATCGCGGTAAAGGTAATCGGAGCCCCAATGGCGCCTACACAATCGGTGGAAGTGAAGCTGACCACAGCGCTGTCAGCGTCGACCCCGAGGTTGTTCTGGACGCCGAGCGTGACGTTATCGGCGGTCACCTTGTACTGGGTGCAGCTGAACCCGCCGCTCAGGGTGCAGCTGTTCGGGAGGAACTTACTCGGGCTGAGGATGCCGAAGTACGCGAGCGCGCCGATGGCTGCGAGGACCACGAGGATGGCCCAGCCATATGTCATCAAGAACTCCATTGCCGCTTGGCCTTTTCTATTCATGCTTTCCACCTCACATTTCCCGACAAGTATCGAGGAAACTGAGTTATCCTCTCGACCACGATTATTTATAAAGGTTTCGATTTGCAGGGCTGCACTGACATCATCGCCGCGGCCTGCTCGCTCTTCGCGGGCGTTCTTAGGGGCGCGGCGCCTCGAGAAACCCGTAGGGTTTCTGGGGGCCCAGAAACGTTCCGTTTCTGAGGCCCTCCCCGGAGGGGCCATCCCCCTCCGCGCTCGCTTGTCGCCATGCTGCAAGCTGCAACGCTCGCCCTGTGAAGGCGGCGGCGATGATTGCAGCTCTCCCCGTGGCTCAGATGAGGGTCGAGAGCATGGCGTTCAGGACGGAGGAGGCGAAGAAGTAGAGGAGGAGGCTCACCGCCAGGAAGATGGGGAGGTTCCGCACCCCCTCCTTGACGCGCCCCTTCCGGATGACGCTGACGATCGAGGCGCTCATCAGGGCGCTGATGGAGAGCATGATGACGCTGAACCACCGGAAGTTGGTGATCATCTCCGGCGACGTCTTGATATTGAGGGTGAGGAAGTTGCTGGTCGCCCCGCTGAGGTCGAGCGACGAGGTGATCTTCACGATGATGACGAGCAGCTCGGTGGCGAGGGCGAAGAGGATGGGCGCCATGACGACCGAGGCGAAGGTGATGAAGATCGCGTAGGTCGCGACGTTTGCGCTCATCTCCTTCCGGAGGATCTTCGTCTCCTGGATGTTCAGCGCGATCTTGGTCAGCAGCTCGGCGATCTTCCCTCCAGCCTCGACGCCCTCGAGGAGGATGCTGATGGAGCGGCGGAGCGTCAGGGAGTCGTACTTCTCGGTGAAGCGGAAGAGGCTCTCCCGCAGCTCCTCGCCCGCCAGGGTCGCCTTCGCCACCTCCTCGATCTCCCTGGCGAGGACGCCGAAGTTCGGCCGGACCGCGAACCAGAGGGCGCGGTCGATCGGCATGCCTGCGCTGATGTTGGCGCTCGCCAGCTGGAGGAAGTCGGGGAGGACGTCCTCGAGCTCCTTGGTGCGCTGGAAGATCCTGATGTCGAGGTAGAGGTAGATGACCATCCAGATGAAGAGGTAGACGAAGGCGAAGATCGCGGTCCAGAGGCCCAGGGTGAAGAGGAGGTAGCCGCCCGCGGGCTTCCCGGAGGCGGCGGCGATGATCAGCGTGAGGAGCGAGCCGAGGGCGATGACGATCAGGGCGATGTAGAAGACCAGCTTGTGGAGCTTCTCCGGCCGCTGGGAGAAGCCCGCCTTGACGAGGAGGCTGGCGAGCACGCGCCGCTGCTGCTGCGCTGTGCGGCGCTCGCGCCGCCTCTTGGAGGGCCCTTTCCACTTGAGGCGGTGCTGCGCCTTGGCCAGCTCCGCCTCTTCCGCCGCCCTGCGCCGCGCCGCCTCCTTCTCGAAGAAGCCCTCCTTCTGCGCGGGGAGAGGCTGCGCCTTGGGAGCCCCGGACGGGGGCGCCGTTGGCTTTGAAGGGGTCGTTGGTTTCGAGGAGGCCTCTTTCTGCTTCGCAGTGGTGGCTGTCGCCTGTGCAGAGGGCTTCTCTGGAACCGCGGGGGTTTTCAGGGGCGGTTCCGTGGGCGGTGCCGTTGGCTGCCCGGCGGGCGCCTTCTCAGGGGGCGATGGTTTCGCCTGCGGCGCCTGCTCCTGCCGGGGCGCGCCCTGCTTCACCTGCTCGAGCATCCGCTTCTCCGCGAGCTTGTGGAGCTTCACAATCTCGGCTTGGTCGGTCGGCTGCTGCGCATCAAGCGCCGGAGGCGTGATGTCTGGCCTGGCTTTCCGGAGGAAGGGGAGTCGGAACTTCATGGGGTCACATATCCATGGCTGGCCTGCTGCTCCTGATGACGGCGAGGAACATGTACTGGACGAAGCCGATGAGGAGGGCGATGATGACGTAGGCGAGGAGGCTCAGGTTGAAGCCGAGGAAGCTCGTCAGGATGATGAGCATGATGGTGCCGAGGGAGGGGATGATGATGGCGATCATCATGTAGAACATGGCGAGGGGGTTGAGCTTCCGGCCGTACTCCTTCACCGCGATCTCCTGCTCGCGGACCACCTGGTCGATGACGGAGCCGAGGGCGGAGGCGACCTCGCTGCCGGTCCTCATCGCGTTGAGGACCTGCCAGAGCACCTTCCGGAGCTCCGGGCTCGGCGTGAGGATGATCATCTCGTTCAGGGCGTCCTCCATCGGCGTGCCGAGGTCGACGCGCTCGACGAGCTCGTGGAAGTAGACGCCGATCGCCTCGTAGTTCTTGGCCACGTTCCGGAACGCCTGGTAGATGGGGACGCTGGACTCCAGCTCGATGATGAGGAACCTCCCGGCGAAGACGATCTCGCGGCCGATCTCCTTCTTCACCCTCTCGATCTTGAGGTCGACGTAGCCCATGAAGTAGACGAAGGCGAGCGCCATGAAGAGAGGGGAGAAGAGGAAGACGACCCATTTGGAGATGAAGGTGAAGACGACGAAGCAGAAGCCGAGGCCGAGGAAGATGCTGCTGAAGAAGGTCTTCCGCACGTAGTACTCTGGCGAGTCCGCCATCCGCGCTTGGAGGAGCTTCAGCTTCAGGCCAGGCACCCAGCGCGCGATGATCTTGTAGAGCTCCATGCGGATCCACCGGCCCTATGAGGAGAGCTTGGCCCTCGCCGTCTCCGCCCCCGACGTCTCCTCCGCGAAGGGCTTGTTCGCCCGGACGTAGCGGAGCAGGTTCTCCTTGTTCGTGTAGTACTCCGCGATGATCCTGCCGACCGGGTCCACCCCCATGATCTTCTGGTCGACGAGATAGTCGATGATGCGCCGCTTCTCGTCAATCTCTTTCTGGAGCTCGCTGTCGCTCATCCCCGTGTAGAGCTTCAGCGTCTGGAAGAAGCTCTTGGACTTCGCGATCTTGACAAGCTTGTCCGCCTTCGGGTCGTACTGGAGGATGATGTTGAAGGTCGAGTCGGGGAGGATCTCCGCGACCTGGAAGGTGCGCCGCTGCCCGGAACGCCTGTTCCGGAACTGGACGATGACGAGCGAGATGGCGGGGAGCATGATCTTCGGCACGTCGATGGGCGGGTTGGTGAGCCGCTGGATCGCCTCCTCCGCGGTGTTGGCGTGGAACGTCGCGTAGACCGAGTGGCCGGTGTGGATCGCCTCGAAGAGCGTCTCCGCCTCGCGCTTCCGCCTGACCTCGCCGACGATGATCCGGTCGGGGCGCATGCGGAGGCTGTTGACGAGGAGGTCGCCCATGGATATCTCGCCCTTCCCCTCCGCGTTGGGCAGCCGCGTGTTGAGCGGCACCCAGTGGAGGAACCGCGGCAGCTGGATCTCGCGGGTGTCCTCGATGGAGATGACCCGCTGGTTGGGCGGGAAGAAGTTGGCGAAGCAGTTGAGGGCGCTCGTCTTGCCCGAGGCGGTTCCGCCGGCGATGAGGGCGCTCAGCTCGTAGTGGATCGCCATCCATATCCAGGCCGCGGCCTCGCTGTTGATCGTCCCGCAGTCGACGAGCCGGGTGATGGTCCAGGGATCGCGGCTGAACTTACGGATGGTGATCGTGTTGCCCGCGGTGCTGATGGGGGCGAGGGTCGCGTTGACACGGTCGCCTTCGCTGAGGTGCGCGTCGAGCAGCGGCTCGAGGACGCTGATCTGCCTCCCCACCTTCCGGCCGATGAGGGCGGCGTAGTGCCTCGTCTGGTCCTCGTCCTTGAGGAAGATGTTCGTCTTGAGCCAGCCGTGCTTCTTGTGGTAGACCCAGACCGGCTCGTCCGCCTCGTTGATGACGATCTCCTCGAGGAAGGCGTCGTCTATGAGGAGCTCGATGTTGCCGAGGCCGAGGGAGCGGGCGATGAGGTAGCTGGTGAGGAAGCTGGCGGTCTCCTCGTCCGCGTCCGGGAAGTACTTGTGGATCAGGTCGCCGATCGTCTCGGAGAAGAGCTCCTCGATCTGCCCCACTTTCTTCAGGTCGATGATGTCGGCGACGCCGAGGTTCACCTGGCGGATCAGCTCCTGGCGGATCTTCTCGAGGAGGAACTCGGTCGTCTTGGAGATGGAGCTGATCCGCACCTCGTAGATGGGGACGAACTCGCCCTTCACCCTTGAGATGGTGATGGTGATGGGGATGTCCTTCGACTTGTACGCGTACTGGTCGATGTAGCCGGCTGCCCCGCCGGCCTTCTGCTGCTTCCCTTGCGCTATCGGTCTTTGTGCAGAATCGTTATTCGCTGGCACGTGGCCCTCACCTCTCCTGGAGCCTCCCGGGAAGAGGGAGTTTATAAACGTTTCGCCATCGTTCTCCTCTGAGACGCCCGATTCCGCTTCTGCGCCGCCACCTGCCTGTTTCGCAGGCGTTACGGGGAGGGTCCGCACGACATAGTTAATAAAAAAGTTATAAATAGGATGATTACCCAAAAAAGTTAATGTTATAAGAAAAGTTCATAGTTAATAAGAAAGTCATAAATAAGATAATAATAAAAAAGTTGGAGTTATAAGAAAAAAATATGTTCTAGAATCAGTAGTTTTGTAAATGAGAATATCTACCCTTTCCCGCCGATGAGGTTCCGGAGCTTCTCGAGCTGGTCCTGGAACGTCGTCTTCTTCCGGTCGAACTCGTGGTAGTCCTTCTCGAGCTCGGAGACGTGCTTCCGCACGTCCGCAGCCTTGTTGAGGAGGTTGAAGGCCAGCGCCTTCTGCTTCAGCCCTTCGAGGTCGTGGGCCATCTCCGCCTTCTGCTGCTCGAGGTCGTTGAGGAGCTTCTCCGTCTCCATCCGCTTCTTGAAGAAGATGTCGAACTTCTGGACGATGTCGCGCGCCTCCTTCTCATAGGAGGAGACGGTCTCCTTCCGCTCCCTCACCTTCTTGAGGATCGACTCCTGGACCTGGAGTATCTTCTCGCCGTGCTCCTTCGAGGAGACTATGAGGGGGTCGAGCTCCTCCGTCTTCTTCCGCCGGATGTCCCGCTCGATGGTCTGCGCGATCTCGTGGAGCCTTGCCAGCCGCCCCTCCTCGCCGGTGATCGACTTCGAGCTGGTGCCGATCTCCGCGTCGATGCCGCGGACCACCTCCTGGAGGGCGTTGAGCCTCGTCTTGAGGGAGTTCTCCTTCTCGTCGAGGGTCTTGAACTCGACGCGCTCCTGGTCGAGCTTCGTCTCCTCCTCCTTGATCTCGTGGAGGAGCCTCTCGTACCGCTTCTCCTCGGCGTAGAGCTTCCGGTGGACGTCCTCCACCATCTTCTCGTAGTCCACCTTCTGCTGGATGATGTCCTGGTCGATGGACTGCTTGAGGGTCTCATAGTGCTTCATCTGGTCGAGCTCTTCCTTCACCTGGTC
>Ga0315275_10003402_pt1 | contig 14639 bp, 26 predicted proteins | sample YL17G03_0_MG_FD_205557 | JGI IMG/M metagenome (GOLD analysis project Ga0315275, IMG submission 205557) | Sediment microbial communities from Yellowstone Lake, YNP, Wyoming, USA - YL17G03_0 | ecosystem: Environmental > Aquatic > Freshwater > Lake > Sediment | place: USA: Wyoming | collected... | reverse complement strand
CGTTGGATTATGAGTAGAGTTCGTAAAGACCCTGACTCATTGATTGAGATGCAAGGGTGGACAACAAAAATAACAGATGCAGAAAAAGAAGCACTCAAACGATTGGAGGCATGAATGAGTGAAGAATACAAAAATATGGATTATTACGAATTGTATGAATATATCGAAAAACTCCGCAAGCAGTTGGATATTGCGATTAGTACATTGTTGTACTATCGGGCAAGTGGGACTAACGATTGGGCTGAAAAAGCACTTGCAAAAATTGAGAAGATTGGTAATGGAAAATGAATAATGATATTTTGTGTCCTGAATGTGGTCATTCAATGGCTTTTCATGGTTGGTATGGTGGTTGTGAATGTCCGATTAATGGAGTGAATAAGAGGTGTCGATGTACACAGACACATTATAGCCAGTACAGTATCCTCCGCAAGCAGTTGGAGGATGTAAAGGATGTAGCGTTGAGGGTACTAAATAAACTAAATGAATTCGATTATACCGAAAGTGGGATAACCTGGGAGATAAAAAGCGCAATCACCGAAATCAATCAGATTGGAGGCATGAATGAGTGAGTTATTATGCCCGATATGCGGTAAGAATGTGCAGAGCGTAAATGTTACGCCTGATTGCCAGCATACAAGCAGGGAGATATTCGAGTATATCTATTCCATCAAAGCCGAAGAGGAAATGATAATAGCGCTGGATGAGATAAAAGCAGAATTGAAACAGATGGGCGACTATGCAGATGAATTGTTTGCGGATTGCGCTACATTTCTGAATGAACGTGATGCCCTCCAAGCAAAACTGGACTTCGTAATACGAAGTCGTGATGGATGGGAAAGAGATGCTTTTGTATGTGCTCAAAATTCAGCTAAATATGAAAATGAACGTGATGCCCTCCGCAAGCAGTTGGATATTGCGGTGGATGCGTTGATATATTATTCCGATAGACACATATACGATTGGATTGCTGATGAAGCCCTTGCCAAAATCAAGAAACTGGAAGAACTATTATATTCACTTTAAGTGATAATAATAGTATAAATGAAACTGGAGGATAAAATGAATACATTTATAACTTCTGACCACCATTTCAAACATGCCAACATTATGAAGTATTGTCACAGAGATTTCCCTGACATTGCAACTCATGATGATGTTCTAATTAATGAATGGAACTCTGTAGTTGGGGAGCATGATAATGTATTTCATCTTGGGGACTTCACACTTAGAGAATCCATAGCTGACCTTATTTACAGGTTGAACGGGAATATTTCTATATTGAGCACTTCTTGGCATCATGACCATAATTGGTTGAAACATTCATCTACGAAGCAACTAGTAGAATTTGGAAAGATTGATTTGATGGAGAGTATTGTAGTAATAGAGTCTAAGAAACTCCATCCCAAATTAGAAGTTCCAATCGTGATGTGTCACTACCCATTTGAGGTATGGGACAGGAAGCATTATGGTGCAATACATTTTCATGGTCATTCACATGGAGAATTGCACAAGATAGAGGGCAGATTAGATGTTGGTGTAGATTCAGCCTACAAACTATTAGGAAGTTACCGTCCATTTGAACTTAGTGAAGCCATAGCTTATTCTAAGTATTTATATGCTGTATAGTGACCCACTTTGTAGTTTAAGTGACTTATTATGTATATAATGGGTCATAAGTGATACACAAGCAAGCTGTTTTTGAGTTATTTTCTCAAAAACACCTTCTAAAATACAAAAAAGGAGTTTATTATGAGTGATGAATTATTATACATAAATCGTGGACTTCGCCATAAAATAGACGAATGTGTTGATAACACTAGCTTTTATATTAAGAAAGGTGAAAGGTTAGAAAAGGAACTTGATACCCTCCAAGCAAAGTTGGATATTGCGGTGGATAAATTCCATGAGATTGACAATTGGGCAAAAGCATATCCGCTTGATGTATTTCCTGAACCAGACTTCAGACGCGTTCGAGAATTACTAGAGGCTGGCGGAATAACGCTTGATAGTGTGAGTGCCAGTAATATGCGTCATGCTATCGAGGGGGTATCAAATATTGTAAGTGATGCACTCAAGAAACTGGAAGGTGAATAATGTTCAAGGGTAAAACAGACAGCATCTTGGGGTGGTTGATATTAGTTGTAATCTTATCCGTTCTTGGTTGGTTTATTATTGGTTTAGCATTTGAAGTTTTTGAAAGGTAGGAAAAGATGCCCACCTCTTATGAAAGACGAAAAGAGTATTTCAAGAAATATCGTGCAGAACATAAGGAACAGATGAATGAAAACAAAAATAATTGGGTACAGAAACAATTACAGAAGAAGATAAGTATATTAGAGGAAGTATTAGGAGATAAGTTGAACAAAGATAATGTAGTAGTCAAGACACGATAACCCATATTCTGAAAGAATCCACGAATCGGTACATAAGATACAGTAGTAATATATAGATAGTCTATATTTAATTAAATAGGCGATATTTCTATAAAGACTAAAACTGCAATAGGATTTTCATTTATTGGAGTGGTTTCAGCGTTGGTTGAAAGTGGGGGATATTTTGAAAAAATTAAAAAATATTTCTAGGATGCAAGGCCCGACAGTTTTTTGGGGTCTATTCGTTCCTGAATTATTGCGTTGGGGGAATGTGGGGGGGATGTAAACAATATACCCAAACAAACATACTATATTCTGTATATAAATATTATATAATCATATTATGCAAACATGTTATTTATAAAACATGTAAAACCCATAATTTATCCCTAATTTACCCCTATATATAGGGGATAACATACAATTTATCCCCCACATATAGGGTATATAATAACACTAGTGTTGTATTGTCTAGACAAGTTATTAATAATTACACGTCTATTACATTAAAAACATCATTGTTTAGGTTGTTTTGATTAACGTTTACTCATAAATCAAAACAATCTACGAGTGTATTAAATGTATATCTAATATAATGAGTATGTTTGGGGGATTCCAAACAATTTGTGGGGTTTTTGGTACACGCAAGCGACAATTTACACGGGGGAATAAAATACTCCCTAAGTGAAACGATAGCGTTGTGGGGAATCCTGGTATAAGATAACGGGTTTTTATCCCGTAGAATTGTAACAAGCCGGTGAAACGGGAGTAGATGTAAAACATAGTAAGATAAACATACAGGTGTAAATGTGTCACCTGTAGCGTAGCGTATTAAAACCCCAAACCATAAACGAATACCAGATAAATAAAAAGAGGATAAAAAACAATGGATAAATATAAAAAGTATTCGGGTTATATAAAACAAACCCCGAATAAACAATACCACTTGCAAGAAACAAATCAAACATCGTTTGAATATACCCTGGGTTTGGTTTGCGATATTGTGTTTATTTTAATTGTCTTATACGGGTTATATCGTATATTCACACTTTTTGGAGGATTATAAAACAATGAATACTCATACATGTTTACGATGTGGACGGGAATTTACTGCGGATTCATGTAATTCTATCAGTGGTAACGTTGATTCTGAAAACCACTCTAATTATGATTGTTTATGCAATCAATGTTATAGACGGTTTGTTAATTGTGCTATATGTGGGGATTCTGTTTATGGAGGGAATGTTTATTCCGCTTATAACAATAATAATGATTCGGTTTACATCTGTTATGAGGATAAATATAAACTTTGGAAATGTTTGGAATGTGGGAATTATTATTTACCAGACGTTGAATCTCATGAGGTTATAAGAGGGAATAGCGAGGGGTTTGTTTGCATAAGATGTAAAACAGATTATTATCATTTATGTGGAATGTGCGATAAATATTTTAGGAACGGGAATTCAATTTACCTTAATAAAGTACGTATAGATGATTTATGCAGTAAATGTGCAAACACCCATTATAAAACGTGTGGATATTGTGGTAATTATTTTACGTCAGACCATTTAAACCCGATAAACGAAAACACATCTATGCGATTTTGTGATGATTGTATTCTGCGTTATTCTCATGTTTGTGATTCATGCGGAAAACATACTTTTGATGATTATGAAACGGGGAACGGGGATTATTTATGTAAAACGTGCGCCCAATATTCAGGAAAATATACATTTTGTGATGAATGTGATAGATATTTTCTCATTTCAGTACATCATTTTCATTATCAGATACATTCCGCATCTTATAAACCGAATCCCATTTTTCATGGAAAAGAGAAGAACGGGTTATATGTGGGAATCGAAATTGAGGCGGAAAATGAAGGAGATTATAATAATGATAATATCGCAAAAGAATTGTTAGAATCGTTTAGTGATAATGAAAACAATTTTTATATAAAAAACGATGGTAGTTTAAATCATGGTTTGGAGGTAGTATCACACCCGTATACTATTACCAAAATTCTTAAGTGTACATGGTTATCAGATGTATTAAATATGCTTGATTCCCATGGATTTAAATCTCATAATACAAGTACTTGTGGTCTGCATGTACATTTATCACGTTCCGCTTTCATTGATTCGATGCATCAAACCCGTTTTGCATGGTATATATACGAATCAGGTTATACCGTCCCAATAGCCAGACGGGGTTTTAATTCGTATTGTATTAAAGTGAATAAACATCTATCTGATAATCACCCCGATAACGATTCACAATCTCGATATGAGGCGGTAAACTTTGAAAACACCCATACAATTGAAGTGAGGGTTTTTAAAGGGACGTTAAAGCTTGAAACAATTTATAACACTCTATTGTTTTTGGATGCTGTTTTTCACTGGACGGAAACGGTACGTTTACCTATATTATCATCTATAACACGTGATAAAGAATTCTTAAAATTTATCACGAACAAACCAAAGTATACAAAATTACATTATTTATTAACCCATAGCATACACTCATAGGAAAAGAGGATAAAAAACAATGTGCGTTATAGTCTTTAAACCCCAAAATATAAATTTACCCGAATCTGTTATTAATGATTGTTTTACCGAAAACCCAAATGGTGCGGGATTCACTATCAATTAAAAACAGCATTAAACGAATACGGGCAGCTTGATTCTTTGGGTTTGGTTTTACATTTTCGTATAATGACAAGCGGAATTGTAAACCCGATTAATACTCATCCATATCCCATTACAAACAAACCCGCATTATTCACCCAATTAGAATTAAATGACATTCCAGTTATATATCATAACGGGGTATTGTTTGGCAAACAAACATCATATACAGAGGATATTGATTTATATTCGGATTCGTTTTTGCTTGCACGTGATATATTATCACGTACAAACATAACGGGAATCCAAAATACTTTGGGTATGCTTGCAAGTACTACGAATAATAAATTTTGTTACATAAATAAACATGGAACTGTTTATTTATACGGCACATTCCCATTAACAGACGGGATTTATTATTCTAATATGTTTTGGAAAAATCCCATAAAACGTTTATATTCTGTTACGGAATACTCGAATCACTGGTATACAGGGGTAAAACAGGAAACAGGAATCATAACACCCAAAATTGAAACGGGAATCATAACCCCTGATAAAACCCGATGTATAAAATGCAATCAATTTCTATTCACTTATGAAAGGGAATCTAATATATGTGGGGAATGTGAATATGAAGAGATTAAAAAACACGTGAATCAAGATAAACGAATCACAAAACGTGATGATTGTTTGTGGTGTGGTGTAAAATTGCATAAACACGAATCCGTATATTGTGATGATTGTTTAAACTGGAAAACAAACCCCTATTCTTATAATGCAGGATAATAAATATGAAAACCCATAATAAATACTTATTTATAATCATCTATAAAAGAATAACGGGTTTTCATAACCCGTTATTCTACTATTATATTAAAGCTCTCCATAAACATGATGCAATTAAGGAATTTACCAGAAAAACAAAAGACGAATCTTTTAAGATAATAAATGTGAAAATGGAGGTTAAAAATTGAGGTACACCCATGAGAATTTAATGAATATTTTAAACAATCCTCATATTTCAAAAACAATACACCCAAATACAATTATCATTCCCACGTGTGAAAATTGTATAAGAATTGTTTTACACGGGAATCCGATATATGATGTATTTAAAGATAATTATAATGGATTTATTTATATGCGGATTTTACCCGATTCATTTTCATGGTTTACAAATACCACGCAAACCCGAATCGGGTTACTTTGTACTGAATATGGATTCCATATAACCCGTAGTAGTAAACCCGAAAAACGATATATTTTGGAAAAGTTTTATCCTGAGAAGAGCATTTACTCTAATAAGTTAAGATGTATACATGTAATTTATGAGGATTCCCGCCCATTTCCATTAAACGATATATATAGACGGGAATTTAAAAATAATGAATATACACGGGGTTATGCGGGTAATTTAATAGGGGATTATATTTATAATCCGTCTTAATAATAAATCCGTCAAGTAAAACCTTAAAGGTTTATACGGGGTTTATATCCTATAACGGGATATAAACCCCGTTTTTTTATTTAAATACATAATCCGCCAAGTAAAACCGTTAAGGTTTATACGGGGTTATATATCCCAAAATAGGATATATAACCCCGTTTTTTCGTTTAAGCACATTGTAAACCGTTACAATGTATATATATAATGAAAAGACCATAGCTTATATATGAGGGTTTTACATTGTTTGATTTATGAGTAAAACACTTAAACCCATAAACACGGGATTTATGAGTAAAACCCAAAAACGGGAATCCCATGATTTATGAGTAAAACATGGATTATATCAGAAGGGGAATTATAGACGGGAAAAGAGGAAAAATAGGGGGAGAAGGGGGAAGGGAGCAATTTTGGGCGGGAGCAAAACTGCAAGAGACTGCAATAAATTTTTGACTGCAATAAATTTTTGACTGCAATAAGACTGCAATAAATTTTCTAATCTTCTATTAATCTTCTCATTATCTCGATATCTTATAATAATAACACAATGTTAGAAGGAGGTGGATTATGCTTGACGCTTATACTTTGGCACGTCAGACCGCATTATATGGGATGTATAAAAAGAACCGACTAGGAGGTTTATTTCGAGTAGGTAAAGGTTCTATTCATTTAATCGTGACAATCACTTCTCCAATTTCAACTCAGGTTACAGCACGACACTATGATAAAAACAGCAAGTACGTCTTATTACAATGGCTGGAGGTTCGTAAGGTCAATGGTAAAGAGACAATCACAGGATTCCAGGAGCGTTTTCCTAACGGAGGTGAATTATGATACCAATAGATATTTTTATTTACATCTTAATCGTGTTCGCAGGGGGATTCGCAATAGGCTATTATACAGCAAAAAATAAACGGAGGTGAAAATATGATTGAACAAACAACAGCATACTCATGCCAAACACCTGAAAATTTTCGTTATCGTGTGATACTTTGGAGTACCGAGTATCATTTGAATGGTGATTTTTGGTGGATACACGATACAAAACGGAATACATTCCGTAAAATTGGGCGTGTTAAGTTACATGGAGTAAATTATTATGATAAAGCAGTAGAATTTTGTAAAAACAAGCAGGAGGTGAATTATGAGTAAACGACATGCTAGGAAACACATGAAAAAGATGATGAAGAAACAAAAAGATTATGCGTTTTATAATCGCAATGACCAGTTAGTCTCACATCAATGCGAGAATGTTACTGGATACACCCCTTTACCTTATGGGACTTATGGGTTGGGTACTCCAATTCGTTGCAACCGAGACTCTGAGATTATTGCGTTTTATGTAACTGCATCAGGTCGTCACGAAAGTATTCATTTATGCGCTCGATGTGCTAGTGAATGGGAAAGGAAGGAAAAATGAGTAAAACATATATGGCTATTGACCAGTATGGAACTGTCTATCATGGTCTAAAACACCCACGTAAAGACTTAATGGATAAATTGGGTATAAAACACGTCGAAAAAATGTATCAAGACGATAAAGAAGGCAATAGTTATCACACAGGTTATGTAATTGGTCACTTGTGGCTGAATATTTTTGAAGTTATCTCATTACGTAAACTGCAATCATGGAGGTGAATTATGAGTAAAACGGGGTGTATGTCCAGTAAAGAATTTGCAGAACGATTATTTAAAGCTATTACAGGGAGTATTCTTCCTCCCGAAACTAGTGAAACTCCAGAAAATCCATTCGAGGTAGTTTTGTCCCTTTGTAGATATTGCCACCGTCCAATTCCAGATAAACAGATACATCATTGCGAAGAGGGTGGATACTGTCATAAAGGTTGTTGTCCAATTTGTAATGAATATGGAGGTGAAATATGAGTAAAAAATTTGAAGTGCAAACCAATACTATTTGTGATGGTTGGGTAAATTGTTGGCACGATGATGAAGAATACCTGTACTTTGATACAAAAGAAGAGGCACAAGCTGAAATTGATGATTTTATTGAAACAATGGAAATAGGAGTGGCTGAGGGATATCTAGCTAGTGCAAACACTTCTGAAGATTATCGTATTGTGGAGGTGGAAATATGAGTAAACAATATATGGCAGTTGACCAGTATGGTAATACTTAATTATTTTTTAATCAAACTCTCATGCTAATTTATATCCAATTAAAGTATAATCCATAAATAAATAGAATAGGAGAAGATAAATATGAGAAAACAAACCAATAATGGTCGAATTGAGGCAGAGGAAGTCCGACATTCCGTACCCGCAGTATTTGTGCAAGTCCGTGACATTGGATATGGATGTCCAGGCATCAAGATATACTGCAATAAATCTTCACACCAAAGTTGTCTGGATGAATTGAGGACTGCAATACGGTCAGGTGGTCGTATAGTGCAACGGGGTCAAGCATGGTATGAGTTAATCAAAAAATTTGAGAATGAGGATAAATTCAATGTCAGACATTAAATTTACAGTAGATAAGGTAGATTATGTTGCTCATTTATCTACGGGATATATAACAATCAACGGTAAGGATAGGAAAACATGCAATTGCATTATCTCTATGATAAACCCAATCCGTACATTTTCAGGGGTTGCAATCAAAAATCCAAACGATGATATGAAATTTGAAGAAAACTGTGGTTATCACCTTGCGTTCAAACGTGCAATATTCCAGACATTTTTAGTGGTTGAGGTGATTAAAAATATCTCAGTTACAAAAAGAGGATTGCAAGATAATGTTGTAAAAGGATGGGTTACTTACTGGCATAAATTTCGAGTACCCTTTGGTAAGGCTTTACATGAGTGGTATTTAGAAGATAATAACTTTCCATTTTAGGAGAAAAATATGAAAACAAAAATAGTAAAGCCATGTGGGTTCTTAATTGTGAATGACATATATAAATACTTTTTACTTTCACCTGAACCTGTGGCAAAAGATAGTTGGCAAGACAATGGAACATATCGTTTTGTATGTGTTCCTTGTGAGATAAAAACCTTACGTGGGGATGGATTGCCACCAATTTATTATTACAGTAGACACATTGTTACCAATAGTTTCACAATTGATTACCAAACAGACATTCAACCAATCGAAATAGAATTAGACGAAGGAGAAAACTATGAGTGATGAAACGAAAGTACCTACCATTGTAATGTACTTTAACTGGAAAAGTTTCCAGCCTGATTTACGACCATATAAACCATCTAACCCTGTGCTTGAAGTTGGTGGATATTTTATCGGATTGGATGTTCCATTGACCCCTGATATTATACGCAATGCAAGTGCAATATGTGGTCAACAATTGACTAACCAGACTGAGGAACAACCAATACTGACACCTTTGGGTATGCGCTATATCATTGACCAATTTGAAAATGTGATGAGCAACGTATCAAATAAAACCGAATCAACAGATAAAGATGAATGGGCAGATACGGATGAAGAAACCCCGTCTAAGCCAGCAGAAGATAGTTGGGATGAATCGGAAACCGATGAACCAGCAGTTGAAAAAAAAGATTCAAATTGGGATAATAACTGGAGCTAACGGAGGAAAATACTATGAGTTATAAACCGCAAATCAAAAAATCAGAATTTGTACGTGGCCCGTCTGGTGTTGCAACAGTTGAAATATCACCTGACAAAAAGAAAGTACGCATCTCTTATAAAGACAATGAAACAGATAAGTACATTCTGAATATCAAAGATTGTCCAGAGAATATCCGCAAAGGTACGTGGTTTGTTACCTTATCTGAGGACAAAACCAAGATATTGAATTTCCGTCCTGCAAATGGCGTATTCCATGCCAAAGTTATCAAGTTTCCTGCACCTGAGGGTGAACCACCCACCCCCAAAACTAAGATTGGGACTGATGGTAAAGGAAAATCATGGGATTATCAATTTTTTATTGTTATTGCAGAGTTGATAAACCCTGAAGTCAAGGGCATGGAAATCCCTCTCATCTTGCGTTATCACTTTAGCGAGGCTGAGGAAGATGGAAAAACTGTGGTTGCGTATGCACATCCAAAGTCTAAATACACACCTCAATTGATTGAGTTTTGTGATGTTACGGGGATGTGGAATAAAGGCGTAATGGCATATAAGGATAATATCCTACCTATTATGGAAAAACGCATCTTACATGAGGGTAAAGTTTTCCAAGTGGTTATCAAGAATGGATATGCTGATACCTTTATGGAATTGGATGGAGAAGTATCTTACGAATCAGATAATGAAACGGATGAGTTTGTTCCTATATCCGAAGAATTGACTGAGGAAGATTAGTGGTAAAATATCATTAGTACCACCTCTCTCACCCCCTTTATTATGGGAGGACAGTCGAAAGATTGTCCTCCCGACTTCTCTCAAAAGGTGAATATGGCTAAATACACAGAACAATTATTTTGTATTACTTGTGATAATCCAGCATCATCCCTTTGTAAGAAGTGTGGGTCGCCAATATGTAGTATGTGTAATACACGGTATCACGGATACTGCGATATGTGCGAAGAAGATGTGGTAGATGATGAGAATAACTATGACAATAGACTATTCTACTTACGACATAATCGAGTTCAAAGACACATCATCCAATTGTCCAAAGAAATGCCGAGGTATAAAGATAGGCACATCTTTGATAGTAAGCGGAACAGAGAAACGATGGAAAATATTTCTCATAAATTCTGGTAAACCAATCATTAATGTTTTATTCATAAATTGTGAAGATGCAGTACGGATTGCAGAATGGATAGAGGATGTATATCATGACTTTCTACAATTATTCGATGAGTATCCTAACATTGATATGTTTGGAATGGTCAAATGGACAGTCAAAGATGGAATTAGAAATTATGAGGCAATGAAGCTAATTAAAACTAAACGATTGATTAGTATGCAGGACTTCAAAGAGTCATTGAGAGAGGCAAGGAAACATGTTCGATTCTGGACACGTAAACCTAGACGAAATAGCTGAAGTCTTAGATTATAGTCATAGATATGGTCATTATGTGAGTGGATTATGTCCGTTCCATGATGACCATAAGCCATCATTCTTTGTTTATCCTGATAGTTACATTTGTTTATCATGTGGAGCGCATGGGAAGTCATCTACATTATTAGAAAAGCTAAAACCAGGACGTAACTTATTCATTCATGTTAAGACAGAGCAATATTTTCATAATCCTTGGACTAATTGGGTAAAAAATGTCGGATTAGATGCTGTATTTTCGATTTCATTAAAACACTCCCCTAGTCAATATTTGAACGATAGGGGGATTGATAGAACTACACAAAAAACTATAGGAATTGGGGTATTAGACGGTTGGATTTTGTTTCCCATCAAAGATGAGAATGATTGGATAGTAGGTGGAGTTGCGAGGGCAGGAGAAACAAACCCATCTACTCATAAATATATTCTACCCGCAGGGCAAGACCCTAATCTTTTGTATGTTCCTAGTTGGGAAAGAATTATGAGTAAAGATTATGTAATGGTTACCTTTGGTATTTTGGATGCTGTGACCCTTTACATGTTAGGTTTTAGTGCCCTTTCCCTTACAACTGGAAAAAGATGTAATCCTTTGGCATTTGAATCAATTAGAAAGAGAATAATAATCGTTCCTGATTTGGGTGAAGATATGGAAGCAAATGTTCTAGCATCTAAATTGGGATGGAGAGGACAAGTATTAAGACTGCATTACCCTGAAAATGCAAAGGACATCAATGATTTATCATGGAAATCTGGATGGTCTAACGATAAAATAAGAGAGGTGATAAATGAACTGGTCTGAAGCCTCGGAAGTTGTTGTTGGTCTTATATTGAAGAATAAGGTCTTTACCACTCAAGTCAGACCAGAATTGTTTATTCCTCCTTATGATAACCTTGTGAGGTTACTAAAATCAGGAGAGACTCAAATTGAGAAACTAATTGAAAAAGTTGGTTTATCCCCTGTGCAAGCATCAATTGAGGCGGCAAAACGAGTCAATGGACTTGGAGATTCAGATTGGGTTCAGATATTAGAAAATACCGCCTTATATTATGATGCTGGAAATAAGATGGAACGACTAGGACGTAAGCTCCAGATGGGAGAAAGTATTGACTGGTCAATTATCTCATCTATTGCTCATAATGCACAAAGCGGTATTGGAGGAGAGTTTGTACCTCTATCCGATATAGAACCAGGGGAAATACCATTCAAACTTACAGGGTTCAAAGCTCTTGATGTTCATTTTGGAGGACTTCCAGAGGTTGGTCAGGTTGTGGTTGCCGCTCCACCAGGGACAGGCAAGACTACATTCATGGTTGGATTGGCTGGATGTTATGCAACCAAACACCCAACTGAACAGGTTGCAATATTTACTTTGGAAATGATGAAGCAAGAGATTGCAATGAGGTTTCAGGAAGTTACTGCCTTATCTACTGATGCAAGAAATAGAATACAAATCAATGATGCGGTACTCATGCCCGAAGAAGTAATTAGCAAAGCGGCATCATTTGATAATCTTGGGTTGGTTTGCATTGACTTTGCAGATTTACTCATAAAAGGGGAGACTACTGAGTCTACGATGGCGCATATTTATAGGACATTTATGCTTGGTGCAAAACAGTTGGGATGTCCAATTGTATTGTTATCACAACTAAACCGAGGTTATACAGGAGGTATCCCACGACCAACTGATATTCGCTATACAGGATTGGCTGAGGCATTGGCATGGATGATACTCATGCTTTATAACCCTAATAGTGATTTCTTTGGAGAAGAAGAAAGCGATACATTACCAATGATAGGTGGAAATGCGTATATTATTTGTTGGAAAATCAGAGGTGGATTTAGGATGCACCCTGATGATAGTCCAGGTGCAATATTAGTCCCGTTCAAAGGGAGTTTGGGTTGGAGGACAGACCACTCTGGAAAATGGAAAAGTCTAAAGAAACTATAAATTTGGAGGTGAATTATGAATATACAAGAGATGATAAATACCCCATGTAGAGAATTGAAGAAGTTGAATGATGCCGAGAAGTGGGTAATTGCAAGGAAGGTCGCTGAATATTATCACAATGAGGGTTTTCCATTCTTTAGTTTATCAAGAGAACAAGAAAGCAAAGTAGCTCTCCAACTATGGAATTATGATGTAGATAATCTTGAATTACCTAATGATGAGTTACAACAGAACATGCTAGGATTGAATTTAGCTAATTTTCATCACCCTCAGATGTGGTATGTAAAGTGCAATAATTCTAAAACTCCCATCGAGGTTTTTTGGGATATGGAATTGTTGACCAAAGCAATTTTCAAACGGATAAATAATTCAGATACAAAATTGCAACCATTCAATATAAGAAAAGCAATTCAAGTATTTGGTGGGTATAGAGTTTCAAATTTCAAACCAACGATTGCAAAATATATTTATGAGAAATATTGTCCAGAAAATGCGGTGGTCTTAGACCCATGCGCTGGATATAGTGGTAGATTGTTGGGTGCAATATGTAGCAAGAAAGTGTATGCTTATGTGGGGATTGACCCTGACATGAGACAAATAAAAGGTGGTGGAGAATTAGCAAATGGTATAGTTCCAGATTTGCCTAAGAAAGATATGGATATACAATTGATGACTATGCCATTTGAAGATTTTAGTTTTGTTCCTGAGTTCGATTTGGTATTTACAAGTCCACCATATTTTGATAAAGAAAAATATTCAGATGAAGATAATCAATCATATAAACGATTTCCAACTTACGATGAGTGGAAAGATGGATTCCTATTTACCTTGATTTCTAATTCGTATTGTGCCTTGAAGAAAGGTGGGCACTTTGCAATCAATGTAGCAGGAGATAAAATAATCGAAGATACTCTCTCATTTTCTACTCATATATTTGGAATACAACCAATAATCAAAAAGATGCGCTTGAGTAAGATTCTTGGACATGGAACTGCTGGCACATTCAAGCTGGAGAATATCTACATCTATCAAAAACCTTAATTGTATGTTAATGTGTTTTAGTGTATAATAACACATGTAGCATCTTAAAAAGAGAAATTTTAAAAAATTTTCAAACCGCTTGAAATGTAGAATTGGAGGATAAAAATATGAATGATGATAACATGCAGATAAATGAATACTTGCCACCTAGTTTTCCAGATAATACTTATGTATCATTAGATTTAGAATTGGCTAATGCAAACG
>Ga0315275_10003399_pt1 | contig 14645 bp, 14 predicted proteins | sample YL17G03_0_MG_FD_205557 | JGI IMG/M metagenome (GOLD analysis project Ga0315275, IMG submission 205557) | Sediment microbial communities from Yellowstone Lake, YNP, Wyoming, USA - YL17G03_0 | ecosystem: Environmental > Aquatic > Freshwater > Lake > Sediment | place: USA: Wyoming | collected... | reverse complement strand
TAGTAGCCGAGCAGCTCCTCCGGCGTCAGGGGGAGCGGCTCGAGCTCGTGGCGCTGGCGCTCCCACTCCTGTCGGAACAGCTCGTTCAGGATGACCTTCATGGTGAAGAGGAACCGTTCCCAGTCCTCGGGCACGTTCGTCACGTCCACGTCGAAGAACTTGTCGAGCACCGCGTGGACGATGGTGCCGCGGACGAGGTGGATCGACGGCTTGGTGGGGAGCCGCGCGACGTATGCGTACCAGTACTTCCGCGGGCACTGCTTCCAGGTGTTGATGCTGCTCGGGCTCTGGATGCGGGAGATGCCGTCGGGAAGGGCGTGCTCCGTCATCGCGCGAGAAGCCATGGCAGGGCAAAGAAAACCGCCTCTTAAAAAAGATTGTGTATGGCCGGCGAGTGGCGGAACAAATGAGCCGCGGGACGCCCCTCTGACAGCACGGTTCGAAAAGATTTTTAAGCCGAGGATGGGCTTCGAGCAGCTGTGGTGGAGGCTGTGTCGTGAGCGACGAGTTCCCTTTCAAGGAGCGCGACATCAAGGGGATGATGGAGCGGAACATCAACCTCTCGAAAGGGGATGCCGGCAGGGTCCTCATCATCGGAGGCACCGAGCAGTACGTCGGCAGCGCCGTCCTCGCAGGCCTCGCAGCGCTCCGTGCAGGGGTGGACAGCGTCGTCATCGCCGCCCCTGAGACGAGCGCGCGTCTCATGAACGCCTTCTCTCCCGACCTCGTCACGGTGAAGCTGCCCGGCCATGACCTGAGCACCGACCACCTCCCGAGGCTCGCCGACCTCTCGGAGACCGCGACAGTGGTTCTCATCGGCCCGGGGCTCGGCGTCTCGAAGGAGCGCGAGGAGTGGCTAGCCAAGCTGATTCCGCTGATGCGCGCCCCTCTCATCCTCGACGCGGACGCGACGAAGCAGGTGCGGCTCGCCTCGCTCGAGAAGACGGTCCTCTTCGCGAACAGGCGCGAGTACGAGTGCCTGAAGGAGTTCAACGGCTTCACGGACGAGCACGTGGCTCCCGCTCTGGGCTCGAACATCCTCGTCATCAAGGGGCGCGAGGATGTCATCCTCACCATCGACGGCAGATGCGTTGTCAGCGGCGGCCATCCCCGCGCCACCGTCGCCGGCACCGGGGACGTCCTCTCCGGCCTCGCGGCTGCGCTCTACGCCCAGACGAAGGAGCCGCTCAAGTCAGCCTACGCGGCCTGCGTCATCGCCAAGAAGTGCGCGGAGCAGCTCGGCGACTCCCACCACTTCTCCTTCCTCGCCAGCGACGTGGTCAACGCCATCCCCGGCGTGATGAAGGACCTCCGCGTCTTCCGCATCACCAAGTACGAGCTGGCGCCGAAGAGGCCGGAGAAGCCTCAGCAGCCTGCGCAGGAGAAGAAGGGGATACGGCGCCGCCTCTTCCGGAGGAAAACTTAAAAACTGCATCCTCGCTCTGCGCCTCCGATGACCCTCCTCTACGAGAGGCTCCTCAAGCCGCTCCTCTTCACGCAGGACCCTGAGCGGGTCCACGACGCCTTCACCTTCTGTGGCCAGGTAGCCGGCGCGCTCCCGCCGTGCCGCGGGGGGCTCAGCCTCCTCTACACTTATCGCCATCCCGTGCTCCGCCAGACAGTGGCAGGCATCAGGTTCGAGAACCCGGTCGGCCTCGCGGCAGGGTTCGACAAGGAGTGCCGCCTGATGAAGGTCTTGCCGTCTGTCGGGTTCGGCTTCGCGGAGGTCGGCTCCATCACCGCCGAGCCGTACGGCGGGAACCCCGGCCCGCGCCTCGTCCGGCTGCCCGCCGACAGGAGCCTCATCGTCTACTACGGCCTGAAGAACAAGGGCGCAGAGGCGCTGCGGGAGAGGCTCGTCGGCAAGCGGTTCAGGTTCCCCATCGGCGTCTCCGTCGCGAAGACGAACAAGCGGTTCAAGACAGAGAAGGAGAAGCTGGACGACTGGCTCAAGGGGATCACGCTCCTCAAGGACGTCGGCGACTATCTCACCATCAACGTGAGCTGCCCGAACACGTACGACCCGAACAACTACTGCGACCCGCGGCTCCTCGAGAAGCTCCTCTTCCGCATCGAGAACGAGAAGATATCGTTCGGCAAGCCCGTCTTCCTCAAGGTCACTGCGGACGTGACTGAGAAGCAGGCGGAAGAGATCATCCGGATAGCGACGCCGAGGAAGTGGATCACCGGCTTCGTCCTGAGCAATCTCGTCAAGGACCGCTCCACGGTGAAGCTACAGAGCCCGCGGGAGCTGCACGAGCAACGCAAGGGCGGCCTCTCCGGCAAGGTGCAGCAGCCCAAGGCCCTCACCCTCGTCAGGCACTTCCGCAAGCGGACGGGTGACAGGTTCGTCCTCATCGGCTGCGGCGGCATCTTCACCGCTGAGGACGCGTACGCCTACATCAAGGCAGGCGCGAGCCTCGTGCAGCTCATCACCGGGATGATCTACCGCGGCCCCGGCACCATCAAGGAGATCAACAAGGGGCTCGTGAAGCTCCTGAAGAAGGACGGCTACGGGAACATCTCGGACGCAATAGGGGCTGAGTTCGGGAAGAACTGATTACGTTTAACTTTACTTTTTCTCGTGAGTGCCGCCACAGTCACTTACGTTCTTGTGCCGCTCACTCCGTTCGCCGGCACCGTCCTTACGGGCGAAGCGAACGGGCGAATGAAGAAGTCCGTTGCGGAGGGGGTTGCCCCCTACGGGGAGGTGCCGCACCATCGAAGAAAGGTACGAAGAGCGAGCAGCCTGCGCCGCACCCCGACAGAGCGTAGCAGGACGTGACGGCACGACGGGAACGGGACGGGGACGCGCCTTGAACATAATATTTTTTAAGTGACGCCGGTTTAACCCTCTTCATGCCCTCCCACGGCCCCCTCGGCATCCACCTCGGCGTCGGCCAGAAGTTCGACCAGGCAGTCGCAGAGGCGAAGGAGCTGAAGATAACCTGTTGCCAGCTCTTCACCCACAACCCGCGCGGCTGGGGCTTCGCCGAGCTCGACGAGCCGGCGCTGAAGAAATTCAGGGAGGAGATGAAGAGGATAGGGATTGCGCCCATAGCCTCGCACAGCAATTACCTGATTAATCTCGGCACGAATGACCCTGAGATCCGTTCTAAATCATTAGAGTGCTTGAAGAGGGAGTTCCCGTATGCGCGCGCCTACGGCTGCAGCCACTTCGTCCTCCACGTCGGGAAGCACAAGGACGAGACGCTGGAGCAAGGAATAAAGAACGTCGCTGACGGCATCAACAGCATCAAGGAGACCATGCTCAAATACAAGGACGTCATGCTCCTCTTGGAGACTGTGGCCGGCCAGGGCTCGGAGATCGGAAGGGACTTCGATGACCTGGCGAAGATCTTCGCTCTCCTGGACAAGGAAATCAAGCCGCTCGTCGGCGTCTGCGTCGACACGTGCCACATCTTCGCAGCCGGATACGACATCCGGACGCCGGAGAAGGCGGACGCTGTGGTGAAGGCGATGGAGAAGGCCTTCGGCATCGGCAAGGTGAGGTTCATCCACCTCAACGACGCCCTGAAGGAGCTCGGCAGCCACGTCGACAGGCACCAGCACATCGGCGAGGGCTACATCGGCGCAGCCGGGTTCCGCGCCTTCCTCAACCACCCGAAGATCAGGCCCATCCCGAAGGTGCTCGAGACGTCGGTGGACGAGGAGAGGGGCTTCGCGGAGAACCTCGCGATAGTCAGGAAGTTGCAGCTGTAATTTCTCTCTGAATTCTCTTTTTTTTGGCCGGCTCATAACGATACATTTTTATATCATCTGATATAACTTTATATCATGTTCCTCCGGTCGTCCAACCGCTACCGCGTCCTGCAGCTCTTCTTCGACGAGCCGAGCGCGCCGCACCAGCTGCGGGAGATCAGCCGGAAACTGAAGCTCGGCCTCCCGTCCGTCATCAACCACGTCAAGGCCTTGGAGAAAGAAGGCTTCGTGAAAAAGCAGAGGATTCTCCATACCTTCGCCTACGTCGCGAGCGGGGACGAGCGGTTCCGGCTCTACAAGAAGCACGACCTCATCCTCCGCCTCCACGAGTCAGGGCTCATCGGGAAGATCGTCGAGCAGTCGCAGCCGAACTGCATCATCCTCTTCGGCAGCGCAAGGACGGGCCACGACGTCGAGTCGAGCGACGTCGACCTCTTCGTCCAGGCGGAAGAGCGCCGGGACGACTGGAGCGGCTACGAGAAACTTATCCGAAGGAAGATTAACATCCTCTACGAGCCTGAGCCGTGGCGGATCAACGAGGAGCTGCGCACCAATCTCGCCAACGGTGACGTCCTCTACGGTTACGCTGCGGTGGATGAATGGAGTTCAGGAGCATCACGCCGGACAAGCGGCTCGCCCGGAGCCTCGTCAGGAACGCGGAGGAGCGTGAGCGGGCCCTCGCGCAGCTGAACCCGGAGGAGTTCTCCACCACGCTCGCCGAAGGGCGGTATGAACTCCTCAAGGAGCTGGTCACTGCACTCATGGCGCTCGAAGGCTACAAGCCTGAGACGCATGAGTCTCTCGCGCTCTACCTCCTGTCCCGGGGCGACTTCTCGCCCAAAGAGACCGAGTTCCTCGATGAGCTGCGGAAGGTGCGGAACAACATCAGCTATCGCGGCTACCGGGTGACGCCTGACTATCTCCGCAGACGCGAAGCTCTTATCAGGCAGCTCACAGAGAAGCTCCGCGCCCTCATCACCCAATACCAATAAAAAGGGGTGTCCTGTTCTTCCTTCCCATGAAATCCGTCCCCGGCGCGTACGACTTCCTCCCCCACACCGCGGACGCGAAGTTCCGAGCCTACGGGAAGACCCTGGAAGAGGCCTTCCGGAACTCCGCCAGGGCGATGTTCGCCCTCATCACAGACATCGAGAAGGTGAAAGGGAAGAAGAAGGTCGCGGTGAGGGTGAAGGCGAAGCGGCGCGACTCCCTCCTCTTCGACTTCCTGGACAGGCTCCTCTTCCTCCTGGACACCAAGGGGCTCCTGCTCCACGACGTCGAGGACGTGAAAATCAGGGAGGAGAAAGGGGTTCTTGTCCTTACTGGGACGGTGGTCGGCGACCACTACAAGAGGTATGAGACCCACGGCGACGTCAAGGCGGTGACGTACAGCGACATGGCCATCAAGGAGGAGAAGGGCGGCTGGGCCTGCCAGGTGGTCGTCGACCTCTAGCTAAATCTTTAAAAAGGAGGGGGCGCTCTCAGCAGAGGGGATTTTCCATGGAGATCCAGGGCTACCATCTGACGAAGGAGGAGGACTGGCTCTACATCATCAAGGGCAGCGGGAGGATGCGCGTCCCGGTGAAGCTCTTCACCAGCGAGAAGCTCCTCGAGCAGATCAAGGGAGATGACTCCATCAAGCAGGCGTGCAACGTCGCTACGCTCCCCGGCATCCAGGGGGCGAGCGTCGTCATGCCGGACATGCACCAGGGGTACGGCTTCTCCATCGGCGGCGTCGCCGCCTTTGACATGCAGGAGGGCGTCATCTCGCCCGGTGGCATCGGCTTCGACATCAACTGCGGCGTCAGGCTCCTCAGCATCCCCCTCACCGTGGAGGAGGTCAGGCCCAGGATCAACGAGCTTCTCGACCGACTCTACGCGAACTGCCCTGTCGGCGTGGGAAGCGAGGCGAAAATCAGGCTCAGCGACGAGGACTACCAAGACCTCATGGTCCGCGGCGCTGCCTGGGCTGTGGAGCACGGCTACGGCACCAAGGAGGACCTCGAGCACTGCGAGTCCCACGGCAGCATCCCGGGGGCAGACCCCTCCAAGGCCTCCAAGCACGCCCAAGCCAGGGGGCGGAAGCAGCTCGGCACAGTCGGGGCTGGGAACCACTTCATCGAGGTCCAGCAGGTCGACCAGGTCTACGACGCCACGGTGGCCAAGGCGTTCGGCATCACCGGTCCTGGCCAGGTCGTCGTCATGGTCCACTGCGGCAGCCGGGGCTTCGGCCACCAGGTCTGCACGGATTACATCCGGAAGATGGAGGAGGAGCAGCCGGAGCTCTTCAGGAGCCTGCCGGACAAGAACCTCATCTACGCCCCACTGGGGAGCAAGCTCGCTGACGACTATTTCGCGGCGATGTGCGCAGCCGCGAACTACGCCTTCGCCAACAGGCATGTCCTCGGCCACTTCGTCCGGAAGAGCTTCGCCGAGGTCTTCGGCGAAGAGGTGGCTGCCAAGGTCAAGACCGTCTATGACATCTGCCACAACATCGCGAAGAAGGAGCGCCACGCCATCGGCGGCGAGGAGCGGGAGGTGATGGTCCACCGGAAGGGGGCCACGCGGGCCTTCCCGCCCGGCTTCCAGGAGCTCCCCAAGGAGTACCGGCAGTACGGCCAGCCGGTCCTGATTCCTGGCAGCATGGGGACGGCGAGCTACATCCTCCACGGCACTGAGACTGCCATGAAGGAGGCCTTCGGCTCCACGGCCCACGGCGCAGGCAGGATGATGAGCAGGCTCCAGGCGAACCGGGACTTCACCGCCGACCAGGTCACCGCGGAGCTGGCGAAGAAGCAGGTGACTGTCAAGGCGGCCTCCAAGCACGGCATCGTCGAGGAGGCGCCAGGAGCGTACAAGGACGTGGACGAGGTAATCCGGGTCTGCCACGAGGCGGGGCTGGCGAAGAAGGTCGCAAGGATGGTGCCGGTAGGGGTCATCAAAGGGTAAAACCCCCAAATTGTTTTAAAGAGTTATTAATTCTCAAGTGGTGATTTCAGGGATATTATATGGACTCCTGCGTTGATATTGTGAAGGCCCGACGGCGGCAGTCTTTGAGGGGAGCCCTCCAAGGGCTGATGGAATCATATGACCAATCATATGGCCGGGCAACAGAGATAGCTGAGGAGTATTTTCGTCTCATGGACGAAGATCCCAAGCAAGGCATAGATAAGCTTCTCGGTTATCTTCACTCTGTCCGGATCATCAACCCCGCATACGCCTTCGTAGAAGGCATCGCCGGCGGGCCCAACCAGGATTGGACCGCCCCTCTCCTGAACGCGCTCGGAGCGGTCTATCCATATCTTGAACGCGAGACGCGGAGAGCAGGACTGATCCGGTCCCTCAACTTTCTCGATGGACTGAAGTACACCTACTCGCAGAACCATGTCGAACTCATCCACGAGCCCTGGCTGTTCGCCGACATCATCATCAATCGGGGGCTCTACTGGCCAGGCCATGAAGAGGAGTCCGCGATTCTCGGGCAGGCGCGGACCTGGGAGTCGTTCCGGACGCACCTGCCGCGCAGGAGGAGCCAGTTTATCCTGGCCTTCGCGGTCCTGAAGCATCAGGTCTCCTCTCTCGAAGTCAGGGCGCGGTTCTACAAGGAGTACCCCGACCTCACGGACCGGGCGCTGGACGGCGTCGCAGCCATCGTGAACGCGGAGGTGCGGGCGGATGAGCGCCCTGAAGGAATCCCCTATCACGCCGCCCTCACCAATCTCCTGAGCAACTACGACCCACTCTGGCACGAGGCCATCCGATCCAAAATCCAGGAAGAGAAGTGGATTAGACTGGATTTCTAGCTCGCGCCGGTACCGTTATGGGGGTAGCGGATAGTACGAGCAAACCTGCCCGGGCGGGGAGAAGGAAAGATTAAGAAAAAAAGAGAAACGTTCCTGGACGTTTAACACACGACTATGACCCCGTGCACGGTTTCTCTTTAAAAAGTTTGTTCTCGGCTTTTAAGCCTCGTGGACCTTAGCCGAAGTTGAGATCCTGGTCAAGATTGTCCAGGTCGCTCAGGTTGAGCTCCTGGTCGATCGTGTCCACGTTGACGAGATCCCCCTGGATCTGCTCGATGTTCTCCTGCTGGGCCGGAGGCTGAGCAAGAGGGCCGGCCGGAGGCGGCGCCTGCTGCGCCGCCTTGGAGCAGCCGGCGATGATCATGAGGCCGATTGCGATCAGTACGAGTAGCGTCTTCATCTCTCCACCTCTGCCTGGGCGAACCATCTGCGCTTTTAATTTTTTATGCTTTTACGCGGTGGTGTTCGCCGTCGTGTTGGTCGTCACGTTCCCCGTCACGTTGGCGGTCAGGTTCACCGAGACGTTGGTCGTTGTGTTGATGGTGGCGTTGGTCACATTGCCGGGGAGGAGGGGAGCGATGCTGCCGTTCAGCTTCCGGATATCGTTGACGATCTCGCGGAGGATTTCGCGCACCTCCTTCAGGTAGCCCTTCGCCTTCTGGACGTGCTCATGCGCCTGTTGCGCCCGGTCGCCAGCTGTGCTGTTGAGGGCAGCGACTGCCGCCTGCCACTCCTGCTTAGCCAGGGTGAGGTTCCCATCGAACTCTGCAATCTTCTCGTCAAGCGCTGTCACGTTCTTCCCCTGACTGACAAGCCTGTCCCTGACAGCATGGATCTTGGTGCTCAGCTGCTCGACGCTCTGGACGATGTTGCCGAGCTTGGCGTTCACCACTTCCGCGGCTGCGTCGTTGAGGACCGGCTTCGTCCCGTTCCACCGCCATCTGATATCCCTTGCGGCATCGCGGACGTCGTCTGAAGTGGACTGGTTCGTCAGGTTCTGGGCTGAGAGCCTGGCCTGCTGGACCGCCAGGATGGAGGCGTCGATCTTGGCTGTGAGGTCCGCCTTCTGCTCAGCTGTCAGGCCTTCGCTCGCTGCGATGTGCGCCTTGACGCGGTTCAGCGCGTCCAGGATCATGTCCACGCTGCTGAGGAGGTAGGGCTTCGCCTCGGACCTCACCCGCTCGTGGATCTTGAGGCACCCTGTCGCGTTGGTGCCGTTCGCTGTCTCGTTCCGGCAGAGGAGGAACTCCTTCCGGTCATCCTGGATATGCTCCCGCTCGGTCTTGAACCTATCCCGGGTCTCGTCATACTGCTGCTTCAGCTGCTGGAGCTGCTCCCGCGCAGCCTTCATCCGCTCCTTGCTCTGCTCCTGGAACTCCTTGAGCCGCTCCTTGAACTGCTGCTGCAGCTCGAGCCGCTCCCGGTTCCGCTCCTGGAGCTGGCTCGCCACGAGCTGGCCCCGGTCCTTCCATTCGCTCAGGTTCTCCCCTTGCGACTGGTTCTCCCCTTGCGAATCGTTCGCCGCGAAGAGAGCGGGCCATGGGCCGTCGTCCGTCGATCGCTGGTCCTCCCTCTGCGCGAGCGCCACCGGCACGGCGGCCGCGAGCAGCACCACCATAATCGTCAACATCGTCATCCATCGCATGGATATCACCTTTCCTGTTTCTTCCTGTTACGCCTCCGGGAGGCGTTCCGGGGTAGGTGATGGCTGGTTTCTTTATATGCATACTTGCAAGAATCTTTCAAGAAGAGGCAATAAGAAGTACGGGAATCTTTATATCGTTAATAATTACTTTATCTATTTTAAAAAAGTCAATATTTTTGTTTTTACAGGTTTTAAGGTCTCTTGTTCCTTTTCTCCGTGCTCCTCCAAGGTCGCCATAAGGTCGCTATCTATTTATAGCAGCCGGCTCTCCTCCCGCCGGTATGGCTCCGCCTCCCGCCGCCAAGCTCCTGAGCATCCTCCTGCTCCTCCTCGCCCTCCAGCTCGCCTCTGCCGCCACGCTCAGGGGGACCATCTACAGCGAAGACCTGACAGTCGCGAAGGACGTCCTCGTCACCATCGACACCCAGCCGCAGCAGCGGCTCCTCAGCACGGACGGCACGTACGAGTTCATGGTCCCGCCAGGGAACTACACGATCCGCCTCCACTACCTCCGAGGAGGGCTCAACGCCTCGGCCACGGAGAACGTCGTGGTGGCTACGAACGGCACCTTCACCTACGACCTCTTCCTCATCCCTGGACTCGAGGAGGAGGAGTCCCTCTACCAGGACATCTCGAACGACTTCAACGCCACACCGGACATCCCTGAAGTCCCCCCGAACCCAGCCACGTCAGGAGCCTGGCCGCTCGTCATCCTGATTGTCGTGGTCCTCGCGCTCCTCTTCGTCCCCTACCACCTCCTGAAGCGCCACTTCCGGAGGCTCGGCAAGGAGTACGGCGATGCCGGGGAGGAGACTGACGGGAAGCTCCAGCGCATCCTCGCCCTCCTCGCCAAGGCCGGCGGCAGGATGACGCAACGGGAGCTCCGCCAGCAGCTCCCGGAGAGCGAAGCGAAGGTCTCCCTGATGCTCGCGGAGCTCGAGGCGAAGGGGAAAGTCAGGAAGATCAAGAAGGGGAGAGGGAACATCATCGTGCTGAAGCGGTAATGCAGTCCCCTTCTTGCCTATAGCTGCAACCCTCTTCGTAACGTTGAGAATCTATTTAAATCTCACTTCATCTTACGCTCGCATGGCAACCAACTACCAAGCGATTCTCATCAGCGTGCTCATCGCCAGCTTGCTCGCCGCGGGATGCACGACGCCGCGCCATGCCCCTGACGTCAGCTGCACCACAGATGCCGATTGCGTTATTCGTGCAGGTTGCTGTGGACACTCTGTCTGCGTCAACCAGGACGCCGTTGTTCCTGCACCGACCGAGGAGGTATGTGGGAAGTTCTGCCCCGCAGTAGCTGTTGCCATGCCTTCTGGCTGCGCCTGCACCAACAGCACCTGCCAAGCCACGTACGGAAATCCCACCAGGACGCGCCACCCGTCTACGGCGAACAACTCGACAACCCCTGTCAACACTACTAGTGTGGCGAACGCCTCGAGCGTCGCAGAGGCGAACAACCTCCTCGGCTTCGACCTCTACGCCAAGCTGAAGGAGAAGGAAGGGAATCTCGTCTTCTCGCCTTGGAGCGTCACCTCAGCGCTCGCCATGACCCAGGAAGGGGCGAAAGGCCAGACGCACGACGAGATGGCGCGGACGCTCTACCTCACCCAGCCGGCGGCTGACATTCGCGCCTCGTTCGAGCAGATCGACGCGCGCCTCAACGCACCGGACAAGGGCTATCAGCTCAGCTCCGCGAACGCGCTCTGGGTCCAGAAGGAGTATCCAATTCTCAGCTCGTATCGCCAGGTCGTCGAGGGCCCCTACAGCGGCGGCATCAGCAACGTCGACTTCATCAAGAACACCGAGGGTTCGCGGCAGACAATCAACACATGGGTCGAGCAGCGGACGCACGACCGGATCAAGGATCTCATCTCCCCGGGCGCGCTCACCGACCTGACGCGTCTCGTCCTGACGAACGCGGTCTACTTCAAGGCCGCATGGCAGAAGCCGTTCGAGAACTATTCCACGACAGACCAGGACTTCTTCTCTCCTGGTAGGACCGTGACTGCGAAGCTGATGCATCAGGTCCACACGTTCGGCTACGGTGAGACGCCCGACCTGCAGATTCTCGAGCTGCCGTACAACGGGAGCGAGGTCTCCATGGTTGTCATCCTTCCGAAGACGAAGGATGGTTTGCCGCAGCTCGAGCAGCAGCTCACAGCCGAGAACCTTGCGGCGTGGCAGGAGGCCATGAAGGCCCAGAAGGTCGAGGTCTACCTGCCCAGGTTCAAGTTCACCTTCGGCATGACGAGCCTCGCGGAACCACTCCAATCCCTCGGCATGACGCTCCCCTTCGACCCCAACGCGGCGGACTTCTCCGGGATGAGTAGCGACCCGCAAGGCCTCTACATCAGCGATGTCCTCCACAAGGCATTCATCGAGACGAACGAGGAGGGGACAGAGGCTGCTGCAGCGACAGCAGTCATCATGATGGGTACAACAGCGTTCGGGCAGGCGCAGCCGCCGCCGGTCTTCCGGGTGGACCACCCCTTCCTCTTCCTCATCCGGGACAACGTGAGCGGCGCAATCCTCTTCATGGGGCGTGTCAACGACCCGACGGCCTAGGAACGGGGCAAAAACCTCTTTATTTCCCTTCAGTTCTTCACAAGGTTTAAAAAACAACCGTCGTTTTCCACCATCATAGGTGAATACTCATGGAGCTTTACGACGTCATCGTCCTGGGAGCCGGCAGCGCAGGGATGCCTGCGGCGATCTATGCGCACAGGTTCGGCCTCAAGACCCTCCTCATCGGCAAGGTGGTCGGCGGGACGCTGAACGACAGCCACAAGGTGGAGAACTACCCCGGCTTCGCAGCCATCCCGGGCTACGACCTGATGATGAAGTTCAAGGAGCACGTCGACTCCCTCGGCATCCCGGTGAAGGAGGAGCAGGCGACAGCGGCGGCGAAGGGCAAGGACGGCACCTTCACGGTGACGACCGAGGGCGGCAAGTACAGGGCCAGGACCCTCATCTTCGCCACCGGGACGCAGCACCGCCGCCTCGACATCCCGGGCGAGGGGGTGCTGATGGGCAAGGGGGTGAGCTACTGCGCGACCTGCGACGCAGCCTTCTTCAGGAACGTGGACGTCGCCATCGCGGGCGGCGGGGACGCCGCAGCCCAGGCCGCTGATCTGCTCGCCCAGTTCGCGTCCAAGGTCTACGTCCTCGTCCGGCGGGACGTCATGCGGGCGGAGCCTTTCAACAGGCAGCGGCTCGAGCAGAACCCCAAGGTCGCCATCCTCTACAGCACCCAGCCCAAGGAGGTCCTCGGCGAGAGCGGCGTCACCGGCCTCAAGGTGGTCAGGGAGGGCAAGGAAGAGCTCCTCGCCGTCCAGGGCTTCTTCATCGAGATAGGGGCGGACGTCCGGAGCGAGCTCGCAGCCCAGCTCGGCGTCAGGCTGAACGAGCAGGAGGAGATCATCATCGACGTCGAGAGCAGGACCAACGTCAAGCACGTCTACGCTGCCGGCGACTGCGCGAACAGGAAGTTCAAGCAGGCGATCACCGGAGCGGCGGAGGGCGTCATCGCGGCGTTCAGCGCATACGAGGACCTGAAGAAGGCGCAGGGCGAGAAGGCGGAGATCTCGTACCATTAATCGTTATTTAGCAGCGCCCTCACGTTAGCTTTTTATATACTCCTTCCCCCCTTCCCCCGGAGAGGTGGTGTTCCATGGTCGCAGGCAGCGTTCTCAAGGCAAGGCTCGAGGAGGCGAAGACCCCCCTGCTGGTCGTCTTCACGCACGAGGACGGTGACAGCGCGGAGTTCAGGCGGATCGACAAGGCCCTCAAGGGACAACTGTCGGAGCTGAAGAAGAATAAGGAGTTCGAGGGCAAAGCCATGACCCTCTCCCTGCTCCGGACCCCTTCCTCTCCATTCAAGAGAGTGTTACTGGTCGGTCTAGGCAAGAAGAAGGAGCTCTCGCTGGAGATGCTGCGGCGCGGGGCCGGCGTCGCCGTGAAGGCGGCGAGGGAGCAGGCCCCGGAAATCGCCATCCCCGTTTCTCATGACAGGGGCGGCCTGAAGCGGCTCGACGCCGTGGCGCAGGCCATCGCCGAAGGCGTCATCCTTGGAGGCTACCGGTTCCTGAAGTACAAGACGCAGGACGTGGAGAGCCTGAAGCAGCTCAAGTCCTTCACCCTCCTCGTCGAGGAGAAGGCGCAGGCGAAGCCGGCGCAGAGGGGGCTGGAGAAGGGAGCCATCCTTTCCGATTCGGTCAACTACGCCCGCGACCTCGTCAACACGCCTGCGGCGGACATGAGCCCCGCAGCCCTGGAGGAGGAGTCTCGGCGGCTTGCGAAGCGGCACAATCTGAAGCTGACGGTCTTCGACGCTGCGGAGCTGAAAAGACGCGGCATGGGAGCCATCCTGAGCGTGGGGAAGGGGAGCGCGGTACTGCCGCGGATGATAATCCTCGAGTACCGGCGGCCGGGCGCCAAGAAGCATCTCGTCCTCTGCGGCAAGGGGGTCTGCTACGATTCTGGCGGCTACAACATCAAGACAACGATGCTCGAGCTCATGAAGGACGACATGGGCGGCGCAGCGGCCCTCCTCGGCACCCTGGACGCGCTCGCCACCATGAAGACGAAGGCGCACGTCACAGTCATCCTCGGCGCTGTGGAGAACCTCATCAGCGGGAGCGCATACAAGACCGGGGACGTGGTGAAGGCCTCCAACGGCAAGACCATCGAGGTCCTCAACACGGACGCGGAAGGCAGGGTCGTCCTGGCGGACTGCCTCAGCCACGCCTCAGCCATCAAGGACGCGGATATGATACTCGATATCGCCACGCTCACAGGGGCTGCGAAGGTCGCCTTAGGCACAGTCGGGGGCGTCCTTACCCCCAATGACCGGCTCGCGAAGGCCTTGATCGAGGCAGGCGAGGAGACCGGCGACCGGGCCTGGCGCCTGCCCCTCTGGGAGGAGCACAAGGAGGACATCAAGAGCGACATCGCCGACATGAAGAACATCGGCTACCCGATGACCGCGGGCGCCAGCGCAGGCGCGGTCTTCCTCCAGGAGTTCGTCGCCAAGCCGGAGCTCTGGGCCCACATCGACATCGGCGGCGCGGTCTACGACGACAGGGAGCGCCCCTACCTGCCGAAAGGCGCCACCGGCTGGGGCGTCCGGCTCCTGACGCGGTTCGTCGAGCTGCAATGAGGTGAAGGTCATGGTCAAGGTCGCGATCATCGGAGCAGGATTCGTCGGCGCCACGGCGGCGTACGCCTTCGCGATGCGGGAACTCGTGGACGATATCGCGCTCGTCGACGTCAAGCCAGGCCTCGCCAAGGGGAAGGCGCTCGACATCTCCCAGGCCGTCTCAGTCTTCGGCATCCCGGCGAAGCTGCGCGGCGGCGAGGAGTACTCCCTGATCGGCGGCGCAGAGGTGGTCGTCATCACCGCCGGCGTCCCCAGGCAGCCGCACCAGAAGCGGGAGGAGACGCTCCACATCAACGCCAGGATCATG
>Ga0315275_10003398_pt1 | contig 14646 bp, 9 predicted proteins | sample YL17G03_0_MG_FD_205557 | JGI IMG/M metagenome (GOLD analysis project Ga0315275, IMG submission 205557) | Sediment microbial communities from Yellowstone Lake, YNP, Wyoming, USA - YL17G03_0 | ecosystem: Environmental > Aquatic > Freshwater > Lake > Sediment | place: USA: Wyoming | collected... | reverse complement strand
CCTCGAGCCCCTCCGCCACCTGTCGGCAGACATCGAAAGTCTCCTCCTGGGGGATCGGTCCTTTGACGATCTTCTCGTCCAGCGTATCGCCCTCGACGAGCTCCATCACCAGCAGCCTTTTGCCGTCCGCCTCCTCAAGACCGTAGATCGCGGCGATATTCGGATGATTGAGCGACGCCAGGACCTTAGCCTCGCGCTGGAAGCGGGCCAGCCGCTCCTTGTCCGCGGCGAAGGCGTCCGGCAGGACCTTGATGGCCACCTGGCGGTTGAGGTTCAGATCCTCGGCCCGGTAGACTTCGCCCATGCCGCCGGCGCCGAGCTTCCCCAAGATCAGGAAATGGGAGATCTTTTCGCCGCTCACGAAACTGCCCCTCCTGGTCGTATGAGGGAAGATTATCAACTGCCGCGCGCCAATGTCAAGCTTGGGTCAGTTGACGCTGAGGCCCACTTTCCATAGGTAATTTCATACCTGTTTATCCTTCTGACTACCATTTCCTTACCGGGCTATGGCCTTAGGCCTGATCCAAACCTTGACAGGCTGAATTTAATGCTTATAAAATCTGTTGTCAGAAGGGTTTAGCGTCTCCTTTTTGGAGAGAAGGATGGGCATGCTTGACCATCGTCAGCAGTCGTGTTTGTCTTGCCCTCTGAAATTGGTGACAGGCTATCAATTTCCGAATTTCTCCGCCCGCCAGTTTTCGCAGAAAACGATAGGGAAAAGGGAATTATGCCCCGAAATTCCGACATGAGAATCTTGGGGACGGTTCCTCTGTGGAACTGTCCCCATTCTGGTTTGGGCGAGGAGGCGCCATGAAATGCCCGCAATGTCAGGCTGAGAACGCGGACCAGTCCAAATTCTGTGCCGAGTGCGGGTCGAAGCTGGCCGTCAGCGGAGAGGTTCTGTACACGAAGACGATGACGCTCGAGACCGGCTACAAGGTCTTGGGCAAAGGCAAAATTTTCGCCGACAAGTACGCTATCATCGGCGAGATCGGCCAAGGCGGGATGGGGATTATCTATAAGGCTGAGGATATCAACCTCAAGCGCACCGTCGCCCTAAAGTTTCTGCCCGCGGAGTTCATGCGCCTGCCGGAAGCCAAAGAGCGCTTCATCCGGGAAGCCCAGTCGGCGGCCGCCCTCTCACATCCCAATATCTGCACGATATATGAAGTCGCGGAAGCCGCCGGCCAGCCGTATATCGCCATGGAATATATCGAGGGCCAGAGCCTGAGGCAGAGGGTCGCGAAAGGTCCCGTGAACGCCGATGCCGTGGCCGATATCGCCGTCCAGGTGGCCGAGGGGCTCGAGGCGGCGCATCAGCGGGGGATCATCCACCGGGACATCAAGAGCGCCAATATCATGGTGACCGGGAAAGGCCAGGCCAAGATCATGGATTTTGGCCTCGCCAAGGTGATGGGACAGGAGCAGCTGACGAAGGAGGCTGTGACGATCGGGACGGTGGCCTATATGTCGCCGGAGCAGGCCCAAGGCGAGGACCTGGACCGGCGCACCGACCTCTGGTCTTTTGGCGTCGTCCTCTACGAGATGTTGACAGGACAGTTGCCTTTCCGGGGCGACCGGGAATCGATCATTCTCCATTCGATCGTCAAGGCGGAGCCGAAGCCAGTGAGGCAAGTCAAGCCGGATATTCCGATAGAGCTTCAGAAAATCATCGACCGGGCGCTCAAGAAAGATCGCATCGACCGGTATGCTTCGGCCGGCGAAATGGCCGTTGACCTGAGGCGATACCTAGATACCCGCCGCGCCGAAGAGGCCGGCTTCTTCAACCTGAAGTCGCTGGCTCGCCGGATGAGGAAGCCGGCGTATTTTATCCCTGCTGCCGCGCTCTTGCTCGCCCTTGCCGGGTTCGCCTACTGGGGCATCGACCACGCGTCCCACGTCCGCTGGGCCCGCCGCATCGCCCTCCCCGAGATCCAGCGCCTCTACCAGGATTCGAAATTCGCCGATGCCCTGAAGATCGCCATCCGAGCGGAGAAGTACATCGCCCGGGATCCTGGCTTCCAGGACATCCTGTCCGAGTTCGACGGCCAACTGGACATGGATTCTGACCCGCCGGGCGCATCCGTTTACATAAGGGAATATTCCGCCAAAGAAGCCCCTTGGCAGTTCGTCGGCAAGACGCCCTTGCCCGCTGTGCGCCTGGCCCGAGGCGATTGGCGAATCAAGATGGAAAAGCCCGGCTACGAGTCCTACGAAACTTGGTGGGAGCTTTGGGGCAAGGCGGTTGACAAAATAGGCTACACGCCGCTAAAAATGAAGCTGGATCCCCAAGGAAGTACGCCTTCCGGCATGGTCCATATCGCCGGTATCGCTCATGTCGAAGGGGCTCCCGAAGAAACCTTCCAGCCGGACATCCTCGGGATTAAGCAAACCGCGGTTCCTATAAAAGAACTGCCAGATTTTTTTCTTGATAAGTATGAGGTGACCAACCGGCAATATAAGGCCTTCATCGAAGCAGGTGGCTATCGGGAGAAAAAATACTGGAAACAGACCTTTATCCGCGACGGCCGCACGATTCCCTGGGAAGAGGCGATGAAGCTCCTCGTCGATGAGACCGGCATGCCCGCGCCGGCCGGCTGGAAATTGGGCGACTATCCGCCGGGCCAGGATGATTATCCCGTATCGGGAGTCAGTTGGTATGAGGCGGCGGCCTACGCGGAATTCGTCGGGAAAGCCCTGCCGACGGTTTACCACTGGGCTTTTCCCCTGAGTGGAAACGCACAGTTCCTCTCCGGTGCGATTCTCCCGCTATCGAATTTCGCAGGAAACGGGCCGGTCGCTGTCGGGACTTCACAAGCCACGAGCGAGTTCGGGACCTATGACCAGTGCGGAAACGTCAAGGAGTGGTGCTGGAACGCCATGGGGGGTAAACGGCTGATCCTGGGCGGCGCTTGGGACCAGCCGCCCTACATGGGATTCGGTTCGGAAGCCTTTGAGCCTTTTCGACGGGACGGGAATTTCGGGTTCCGCTGCATGAAATATATCGGACAGCCGGAGCTCGCCGCCAAAGCCCTGGACCCCATACCGGAACCGATCGAAACGGATTTCAGCAAGCTAACGCCCTGTTCAAATGAGGTCTTCGAGGTCATCAAGGGAATTTATTCTTATACAAAAACCGACCTTGAGCCGAAGGTCGAATTCCGGCGGGAATACTCAGAATATGCCATACTCGAAAAGATTTCTTTCTGGGATGCGAATAAGCGATTCCGGATTATCGCCCACATTTTTTTGCCTCGAAAATTCACCCCTCCGTTCCAGACGATTTTCTATTACCCGGGAGCAAATGCCTTTCGGGTCAAGTCCTTGACCGATTATCCTTTGAACGAAGCCGAGTTCTATTTCAAGAACGGGAGGGCCTTTGTCTTCCCCGTCCTGCCAAGGATGTTCGAGAGGAAAGACCAGGAACCCGCGCCGAAAACAAGCCAGGCGATAAGAGAATTTTCGATCAGAAAGATTCAAGATTTCTCCCGATGCCTAGACTATGTTGAGACCCGGCCGGCCGATTTCCGGGCTGATAAGCTCGCGTATCATGGGATGAGCGCGGGGGCCATCAAGGCGCCGGTCATCGGTGCCCTCGACCCCCGGCTCAAGGCGATCGTCGGCATCGGGGGCGGGGCATCGACCATCAGGGACGATCCCGAAATCGTGAGCGGTGAAGTTCCCTATCCTCCTGAGTTTGATGAGATCAATTTTCTGCCACGGTGTACGGCGCCATTCCTCCTGGCGAACGGAAAGTACGATTTCTATTGGCCGGTCGAAACGAACCTGAAGCCATTCATGCGACTCTTGGGAACACCGGAAAAGGACAAAATCCTGAAGCTCTATGATACGGGGCACATTGCGATCACACCCCAGTCCTTCAAGGACATCCTGGATTTCCTGGACAAGTATTTCGGGCCGGTGAATCCGGACGGGATTCCCGGACGATCTATTCCAGAAAATAAGGAGTGAGGGCTTGGGTTTAGTCAATAAGGGAAATTTCGGCTGCAGGTTTCTGAGCCCGAGATAGGCTGGAAATGCTCGCAACCGGCTGAAAAAGGGACGGAGGGAGAAATGAAATGTCCCCAGTGTCAGGCTGAGAACGCCGACCAGTCAAAGTTTTGCGTGGAGTGCGGGTCGAAACTGGCCGTCGGCGGAGAAGTCTTATTCACCAAGACGATGACACTCGAGACTGGTTACAGAGTCTTGGGCAAAGGCAAGGTTTTCGCCGATAAGTATGAGATCATTGGCGAGATCGGCCAGGGCGGGATGGGGATTGTCTATAAGGCCGAAGACATCAACCTCAAGCGGACGGTCGCTCTGAAGTTCCTGCCCGCAGAGTTCACGCGCCTGCCGGAAGCGCGAGAGCGGTTTATCCGGGAAGCGCAGGCGGCCGCCGCCCTCTCACACCCCAACATCTGCACGATCTACGAGGTCGAGGAAGCGGACGGCCAGCCCTACATCGCCATGGAGTACGTGGAGGGCCAGAGCCTCAGGCAGAGAGTGGCCAAGGGCCCCATGAGTGCCGATAACGTGGCGGACATCGCGGTCCAAGTGGCCGAAGGGCTCGAGGCGGCACACCAGCGCGGCATTATCCACCGGGACATCAAGAGCGCGAACATCATGGTCACGGAAAAAGGACAGGCGAAGATCATGGACTTCGGCTTGGCCAAGGTGATGGGGCAGGAGCAACTCACGAGGGAGTCGGTGACGATCGGGACGGTGGCCTACATGTCGCCGGAGCAGGCGCAGGGCGAGGACCTGGACAAGCGCACGGACCTCTGGTCCTTCGGCGTCGTGCTCTACGAGTTGCTGACGGGGCAGTTGCCGTTCCGCGGCGACCGGGAGTCGATCATCCTCCATTCGATCGTTAAGGCAGAGCCGAAGCCCCCTCGTCAGATCAATCCAGATGTTCCAGTTGAGTTGCAGAAGATCATCGACCGGGCGCTCAAGAAAAACCGCGAGGACCGGTATGGCTCGGCTGGTGAGATAGCCGCAGATCTGAGGAACTATCTCGACGTCCGCAGGGCGGAAGAGGCCGGATTCTTTAACCTCAAGTCATTGGCGCGCCGGATGAAGCGCCCGGCGTATTTTATTCCGGCCGCCGCGATCCTGATCGCTCTCGCTGTGTTCGCCTACTGGCGCATCGACCACGCCGTTCACGTCCGCTGGGCCCGCCGGGTCGCCCTGCCGGAGATCCAGCGCCTCTACCAGGATTCGAAATTTGCTGATGCCCTCAAAGTTGCCATTCGAGCCGAAAAATACATCGCCGCGGATCTGGAATTCAAGGAAGCTCTATCACAGATTGATGGCCAATTGGCCATGGAATCGGACCCGCCCGGCGCCTCCGTTTATGTCCGGGAGTACAGGGCCAAGGAGGCGTCCTGGGAGTTCGTGGGACGAACGCCTTTGTCCGCCGTTCGCCTGGCCAAAGGCAATTGGCGCATTAAGATGGAGAAGCCCGGCTGCGAGCCAAGCGAAATCTGGTATGAAGTGAGCGGCAAAGCGCTCAATAATACCGCCTGGGCGGACTATACCATCAAAATGAAGCTCGATCCCGAGGGGAGTGTGCCAGCAGGCATGGTCCGTATTGAGGTGAGTCCGGGACAGAATTACGTGCCCGAGATCGGCGGCCTGAAAGGAACGGCCGTTCCCGTCGAACTCAGGGACTACCTGCTCGACAGGTATGAAGTCACCAATAGGCAATTTAAGGCATTTATCGAAGGCGGCGGATACCGGGAGCAGAAGTACTGGAAACAGCCCTTTGTGCGTAACGGCCGGACGATCCCTTGGGAAGAAGCGATTAAGGTTTTCGTTGATAAGACCGGCGTGCCGGCGCCGGCCGGCTGGGAATTGGGCGACTATCCGCCGGGCCAGGATGATTTTCCCGTCTCGGGAGTCAGTTGGTATGAGGCAGCGGCCTATGCGGAGTTTGCCGGCAAAACCCTCCCCACGGCCTACCACTGGGCTTATCCACTAAGGCAAGCGGGAGGACCACTCGCCGGAGCTATTCTCCCGCTTTCGAATTTTGAAGGGAAGGAGGGCCCGTTCCGGGTAGGGACTTCTCAAGCCGCCAGCGAGTTCGGGACATATGACCAGTGCGGGAACGTCAAGGAATGGTGCTGGAACGCATTGGGGGATAAGAGGCTTGTCTTGGGAGGCGCCTGGGACCAGCCGGCTTACATGGGGTTCGGCTCGGAAGCCTTTGAGGCTTTTCGCCGGGATGGGAGCTGCGGGTTCCGCTGCATGAAATTCCTCGGACAGCCGGAACTCACGTCCAAAGCCTTCGACCCGATCCCGAAGCGTGTCGCCACGGACTTCAGCAAGTTGGCGCCTTGTTCGGATGAAGTGTTCAGCGTGATCCGAGGGATCTTTTCTTATACCAAGACTGACCTCGAGCCGAAGGTCGAGTTCCGCCGGGAATACTCGGAATACGCCATGCTTGAAAAAGTATCCTTCTGGGATGCGAACAAGAGATTCCGGGTTTTCGCCTACATTTTTCTGCCGCGAAAAATCAAGCCTCCGTTTCAAACTGTTTTCTATTACCCGGGAGCGCATGCCTGGTATGTGCAGTCCATCTTTGAGTATCCGTTGCCGGAAGGAGCGCTGTATTTCAAGCACGGCCGGGCTTTCGTCTTCCCGGTCTTGCCCGGGATGTTCGAACGGAAAAGCGAAGAGCCGGAGAAGGCAAAGACGCCTCAGGAGGCGAGAGAGCGTTTTATCAAGCGTAATCAAGACTTCTCCCGATGCATCGATTATGTCGAGACCCGGCCGGCCAATTTCACGCTAGATAAGCTCGCCTATCACGGGTTGAGCTCGGGGGCCGGCATAGCGCCGATAATCGGCGCCCTCGAGCCCCGGCTCAAGGTGATCATCGCCATCGGCGGCGGCGCATCGACCATCAGGAACGCTCCCGAGGTGGTAAGCGGTCGCTTTCCGCCTTACCCGGAACTCGACCAGATCAATTTCTTGCCTCGCGTCAAGGCCCCGTTCTTCCTGGCGAACGGAAAATATGATTTCGGCATCCCGGAGGAAACAAATCTTAATGTTTTCATGAGACTCCTGGGAACACCGGATAAAGACAAGTATAAGATGCTTTACGAAACCGGCCACATTGCGATTTCGCCGAAGTCCTTCAAGGACATCCTGGATTTCCTGGACAAGTATCTCGGGCCGGTGAATTAGCCGTCACGCGCTGGACGCGCCGCTTGACAGCCGCTATTTAACGGCAAACTTGAAGAATCTCTTCTTCCCGATCTTCAGGATGTGCTCTTTTTTGTCGGTGAGGTCGACCTGATAATTGATATCGTCGATCCGCTCGCCGTCGAGGTCCACGCCGCCCTGCTGGATGACCCGCTTGGCCTCGCCGCGTGAGGGGAAGATCTTCAGCTCCATCATGATGTCGAGGAGGGGACGCATATGCCGGAGGTTGATGTCTGAGCCCGTTACCTTGTGCCCGCCGGATTCGACCTTAACAGATTCTGATCCGGAAACAGACTCGATAACATGGACTTTTAGGTCCGCGGGCGTCTCCTTATTCTTATGTATGCGGTCGAACTCCTCAGCGGCTTCCTTTGCCTTCGCCGCGCCCCAGAAATCGGTGATGATCATGACCGCGAGCTTGGCCTTGAGGTCCCGCGGGTTGACCTTGCCCGCCTGCGCCTCGTTCTTCCAGGTTTCGATCTGCGCCGCTGTCACATCGGTCAGCAGCTCATAGTACCTGTACATGAGCGGGTCCGAGATCGACATGAGCTTTCCGAACATGGCCTTCGGCGGCTCGTTGATGCCGACGTAATTCCCGAGCGACTTGCTCATCTTCTCGACGCCGTCGAGCCCCTCGAGAAGGGGAGTGGTCATGACGATCTGCGGCTCCTGGCCGAACTCCCGCTGGATGTCCCGGCCGACAAGCAGGTTGAACTTCTGGTCGGTCCCGCCCATCTCGACATCGCACTCGAGCGCCACGGAATCATAGGCCTGCATCAATGGGTACAGGATCTCGTGCACAGAAACCGGCAGGCCCTCCTTCAGCCGCTTCGTGAAATCGTCCCTCTCAAGCAGCCGCGCCACCGTGTATTTGGCCGCGAGCTTGATGATCTCGAAGCTCGTGAGCTTGCCCAGCCAGCGCGAGTTGAAGTCGATGATTGTTTTTTCAGGACTTAATATCTTGTAGATCTGGGCCTTGTAGGTTTCGGCGTTTTTGAGGATGTCCTCGTGGGTCATCGCGGGCCGCGTCACCGAACGCCCCGACGGGTCGCCGATGAGCCCCGTGAAGTCACCTATCAGGAAGATGACGTCGTGGCCGAGGTCCTGGAAGTGCTTCATCTTCCGGATCACGACCGTGTGGCCCAGATGGATGTCCGGCGCCGTGGGGTCGAACCCGACCTTGACCCGCAGGGGTTTCTTGTCGCGGAGGGAGCGGGCGATCTTGTTCCGGAGATCATCCTCCTGGATGATGTCCACGCATCCCTTCTTGAGGTAGGCGAGCTGTTCTTCGACGCTCTTGTTCATGTTTCCCTGATGAAGACACGGCGGCCGCGGACCTCGAGCCGGCCCTCGAAGTACAGCTTCACGGATTCCGGGTAGATCTTGTGCTCCTCGACGAGGATCCGGGCGGCCAGCGTGTCTTCGGTGTCGTCCTGGAGCACCGGGACCGCCGCCTGAAGGATGATCGGCCCCATGTCCACATCCTCGGCGACGAAATGTACCGTGGCTCCCGAATACCGGACGCCCCACTCGATGGCTTTCTTCTGGACGTGGAGTCCGGGAAAGGCGGGGAGCAGGGCCGGGTGGATGTTCATGGCGCGGTTCTTGAATTCCCGGCAGAACAACGGCGTCAGGATCCTCATGTACCCGGCCAGGCAGACGAGGTCGATGTTCCGCTTCCGGATCTCTTTGACGATTTCCTTATCGTACTCCTCGCGGTCGGGATAGAGCTTAGGGTTGAGATACAGGGTCTCCAGGCCCCGCTCCCGGGCGGTGACGAGTCCCGGGGCGCCGTCCACGTTGCTGAAAACGAGCGCAATGTCGGCGTTGATCCGGCCCGCCGTCGCGGCTTCCTGGATGGCCCGGAAGTTCGACCCCCGGCCCGACAGAAGCACCGCGATCCGGCCCCGTTTCCTGGGGCTCAGGAAGATTTCCTCGCTCATGGTTTCACCCTCGCGCGCAGGATTCAAAATTTAAGGAAAAGGCCAAGTTTCACGGAATAGCCTCCGAGATCAAGCGACGCCTCCCGGACCTCCCGGAAATTTCCGCCGCCCGGCGCTGCCGGAAGCACGTGGATCTTGACCTGCCAAAAGTCGAGATCGGAAATATACTCCTCGTAGGAATACAGGCGGCCCGGCCGTTTCAGGGTGTCCTCGCCCGTGAACCCGCTGACCTTCCCCGACCGCACTGCGGCCTCGGCAAAAAAACCGAACGCGGCGTCGAAATTATAGCTTAAACCCAGTCCCCCAAGATAAGCGGGCCGCCGGGCCGAGGCCGTCTCGAAGATAGTGTAAAAAAACTGTTTTTCTTCCTCTTTCTTGAGTCCCTCCCGGCCGATGAACTTGGCGTACGTGAATCCTGCCCCGGCCCGGAGATAGACATTGAGCTTCGACCCGATGGGGAAAAAAAGATAGCCCGAGGCGAGGACCGGGTAGGCGATGACCTTGGCGGGTTTGGTGTGATGGAAGGTGACCCCGTCCCAGATGATGGTAGTCGACACGTCCTTTTCGGGCAGGGATCCGTAGGAATAGCCGCCGCTCAGGCCGAGCCCCAGCCGCCGGGAAAAGGCGAACAAGAGCTCTCCCTCGAAACCGTACCCGAGCTTCAGCGTTCCGACGCTCTGGCTGACGAACTGGAGGTTGGAAAAGGTTTCGGCGCGGAGCTTAAGCTCCTCCGCCCAGCCGGTGATACCCATGTCCGCGTTGTCGTACCTGAGCTTTTCGACGGCGGCGGAAAACCGCAGGCGGAGATCAACCGCCCCGGCCTGTGGCGTCGTGACGAGAAGCGCCAGGCACGCGGCCGCCCAGGTCTTTTTTATGCTCATGGCGGATGGCTTCGTTCTCTTATCGAACAGAGAAAGCCCGGGGCAGGGTTTCTTCCCACGCGCTGCGGAGACGTTCCACCGGAACCCGGACGATCTCCCGGCCGGCGCGGCGGACGACGACATCCCGGCCCCCGACCCGGCCGATCACGCCGAGGTTGACCTTTTTCCGTGCCGCAAGCTTCCGCAGCCCGGGAAGGCGCGACCGGCCCAGGCTGACGACGATCCGCGACTGGCTCTCGCCGAAAAGAAGCGCGTCGTCGCGGATATCCTCCTTGAGATCCAGCGTGCAGCCGAGCTTCCCCGGGCTCTGGATGCAGCTCTCGGCGATGCAGACGGCGAGCCCGCCGTCCGAGACATCGTGGGCCGAGCGGACGAGGCCCCGCTCGATGGCCGCGATGCAGACTTCCTGCACCTTTTTCTCCCGGGCGAGGTCGAGCGCGGGGGCCGGCCCCGTCTCCCGTCCGTGGATAATCCTCAGGTATTGGGAGCCGCCGATCTCCTCCCCGGTTTCCCCGAGGAGGACGATGACATCGCCGTCTTTCCGGAAACCCAGGCTCACGACCCGGCCGACATCCCTGATCATCCCCACGACTCCGAGGACGGGCGTGGGGTATATCGAAGCGCCTTCGGTGTCGTTATAGAAGCTGACATTGCCGCCGGTGACCGGGATTCCGAACGCGCGGCAGGCCTCGGCCAGGCCGTCGATGACTTCCTCGAACTGCCACATGACTTCGGGCTTTTCCGGGTTCCCGAAATTCAGGCAGTTGGTGACGCCGACCGGCCGGGCGCCGACGCACGCCAGGTTCCGGCAGGCCTCGGCGACCGCTATCCGGCCGCCGGCCCGCGGGTCGATCTGGCAGTAAAGGGAATTGCCGTCGAGCGTCATGGCCAGCGCCTTTTTCCGGCCCTTGATGCGCAGGACCGCGGCGTCCGCTCCGGGCAGCAGGACGGTATTCGTCTGAACCATGTGGTCGTATTGGCGGTAGACCCATGTCTTGTCGGCGATGGTCGGGTCGGCCATGATCTTGAGAAGGGCCTCGCTCAAGCGGGCCGGCGGGGGAGGGGCCTTCGGAACGTCCGTCGCCGGCTGGCCCGCGGGCCGGCGGCTCGGCCGCGTGTAGGCCGGGCAGAGGTCGACCACGGCGCTGACGGGCACGTCGACCACCGTTTCACCTTGCCAGCTCACGCGGATCTGCCCGCCTGCGACAACCTCGCCGATGTTGACCGCATCCAGGTCCCACTTGGCGAAGACGCCCTGGACCTCGGCCAGGTTCTCGCGGCTGCACACGAGGAGCATTCGCTCCTGGGATTCGGACAGCATGATCTCGTAGGGGGTCATGCCCTCTTCCCGCTGCGGGACGAGGTCGAGGTCGATGGCGATGCCGTTGCCTGCCTTGGCGGCCATCTCGGTCGTGGAGCAGGTCAGGCCGGCCGCACCCATATCCTGGATGCCGATGATCAGCCCCCGGTCCATGACCTCGAGGCAAGCCTCGAGCAGCAGCTTCTCCTTGAACGGGTCGCCGACCTGGACGTTTGGCCGCTTCTGCTCGGTTTCCTTGCCGAACTCCGCCGAGGCCATGGTTGCCCCGTGGATGCCGTCCCGGCCCGTCTTGGAGCCGACGTAGAGAACGGGGTTTCCGACGCCTTCGGCCTTGGCGTAGAAGATCTTGTCTTTCCTCGCGAGCCCCAGGCAGAAAACGTTGACCAGGGGATTCCTGGCGTAGCCTTCCTGAAAATAGACCTCGCCGCCCACCGTGGGCACGCCGATCGAGTTTCCGTAAGAGGAGATGCCCGAGACGACGCCTTCCATGATCGCCCGGTTCTTCGGGTCCTCAAGGGGGCCGAAACGGAGCGAGTCGAGGAGGGCGATGGGGCGGGCACCCATGGTGAAGATGTCCCTGAGGATGCCCCCCGCGCCGGTGGCCGCGCCCTGGAAGGGCTCGAGGAACGAAGGATGATTGTGGGATTCGATCTTGAAGACGACGGCCAGGCCGCCGCCGATGTCGATGACCCCGGCGTTCTCGCCGGGACCCTGGATGACATATTTGCCCTTTGTAGGGAGGCGCCTGAGAAAAACCCGGGAGCTCTTATAGCTGCAGTGCTCCGACCACATCGTCGAGAAGATGCCCAGCTCGGTGATGTTCGGCTCCCGGCCGATGAGCTCGACGATCCGGCCGCATTCATCGGAGGTGAGGTTGTGGTCCGCGAGGAGCTTAAGGTCGATCACGGCGTTTCCCTCCGGCGGGGGAGGGATTTCCCGGACTGGATGAGGGACTCGAAAACGACCCGTCCGTCCTCGCTTCCCAGCAGGGCTTCCGACGCCCTCTCGGGATGGGGCATCATGCCCAGCACGTTCCCCTCGCGGTTGACGATGCCGGCGATGTTGGCCGCCGAACCGTTGACGTTGGCGGCCGCCGTGGCGCGGCCCCGCTCATCCACGTAACGGAAGACGACCTGGCGGTTCTTTTCGAGTTCGCGAAGCTGCTCCGGAGGAGCGAAATAATTGCCGTCGAAATGGGCGATGGGAATCCTCAGAATCTGCCGGCTCGCCGCCTTTGTCGAGAACCGTGTCTGCGCATTCTCGACACGAAGGTGGACAGGCTCGCACAGAAACTTGAGGTTCTTGTTCCTCAGCGTCGCTCCCGGCAGGAGCCCGAGCTCGAGGAGCACCTGGAACCCGTTGCAGATGCCCAGGACCAGCCCGCCGTGGGAAGCGAACTCCCGCACCTCGCGCATGAGCGGAGAGAACTTGGCGATGGCCCCGGACCGCAGGTAGTCGCCGTAGGAAAAACCGCCGGGGAGGACAACGCAATCCACGCCCCGGAGGTCGTGGTCTTTGTGCCAGAGGTAAGTCGTCGGCTGGCGGAAAACACTCTTCAGGACATGGAAGGTGTCAGAGTCGCAGTTCGAACCCGGGAAGACGACGACTCCGAACTTCAAGATATCAGCCCTTCTTCCCGTCCTTCAGGATCTGCCAGGTGAACTTTTCGATGATCGGGTTGGCCAGGACTTTGTTGGCCATCTCGGGGACCACCCGCCCGGCCTCGGCTTCGGACAGGCCGGCGAGCTCGATCTCGAAAACCTTGCCCTGACGCACGTCCTTGACGGATTGGTAGCCCAGGGTGAGGAGGGCGTTTTTGACGGTCTGCCCCTGAGGGTCGAGGACGCTTTCCTTGAATGAAACGAGGATCCTAACTTTCATGCCCGAGCACCCTTTCAAAGATGTGGTCGATCTTTTCGAGATAGACGTCGAGAGTGAAGCAGGCTTCGATCTCCTGCGGCGTCAGCGCGGCCAGGATATCCCCGTCTTTGAGGAGCAGGTCCTTGAGGCTGATGTTTTCCTCCCAGGCCCGGAGGCTGTTGCGCTGGACGAGCTCGTAGGCCCGGGGCCGCGACAGGTTCTTGTCCGTGAGGGCCAGGAGAACCCGCTGGGAGAAAATCAGGCCCCCGGTGAGGCAGATGTTCGCCCGCATCCTCTCCTCGTTGACGACCAGGTTCTCCATGATGCCGGTCATTTCCGCGATGAGATAATCGGTCAGGATGAACGAATCGGGAAAGATGACCCGCTCCGCCGAGGAATGGGAGATGTCCCGCTCGTGCCAGAGGGGGATGTTTTCCAGGGCGGCCAGGAGGTTCCCACGGAGGACCCTGGACAGTCCCGAGACGCGCTCGGCCCGGACGGGGTTTTTCTTGTGCGGCATCGAGGAGGAGCCCTTCTGGCCCGGCGTGAACGGCTCTTCGAGCTCGAGCGCCTCGGTCTTCTGGAGATGCCGGATTTCGGTAGCGAACTTGTCCAGGCTGGCGCCCAGGAGGGCCAGGGCAAAAATCACTTCGGCGTGACGGTCGCGCTGCAGGACCTGCGTGGAGACCCTGGCGGCCGCCAGGCCGACTTTCCGGAGGGCAGCCTCCTCGACCCGGGGGTCGAGGTGGATGTATGTGCCCACCGACCCCGAGATCCGGCCCACGCCGATTGTCTCCAGGGCCCGCCGCAGCCGGTCTTCGTGGCGCCCCATTTCGTCATACCAGACAAGGAGCTTGACACCGAAGGTGATCGGCTCGGCGTGGACACCATGCGTGCGGCCCACCATGACCGTCCGCTTGTGCTTCAGGGCCTTGTCCCGGATGATCTCCCGGAGCCGGCCGGCGTCCCGGAGGGTTTTTTCCAGGGACTCCTTTATCATAAGAGAGAGAGCAGTGTCCACGATGTCGTACGAAGTGAGGCCCAGGTGAATGAAGCGCGCGTCCTCGCCTACGGTCTCGCCCACGGACTCGAGGAAGGCGATGACATCGTGCTTGACGACCCTCTCGATCTCCTCGATCCGGGACACGGAAAAGGTGGCTTTTTCCCGGATCTGCTGGAGTGAGGGGAGGGGGATGCGGCCGAGCCCGGCCCAGGCTTCGCAGACGGCGAGCTCGACGTCCAGCCATTTCCGGTAGCGGTTTTCGTCCGACCAGACGGCGCCCATCTCGGGACGGGTGTAGCGGTCAATCATGGGGCCTTCCTCGAAAGAGGGCCAATCATAACAAGGAGACCCGGTGGTGTCAATTCTGGGGGACGCTCCCCAAGGAGACACCCTGCTTGGGATGAAGCCAATCCAATCGGGCAGGGTGTCCCCTTG
>Ga0315275_10003397_pt1 | contig 14649 bp, 11 predicted proteins | sample YL17G03_0_MG_FD_205557 | JGI IMG/M metagenome (GOLD analysis project Ga0315275, IMG submission 205557) | Sediment microbial communities from Yellowstone Lake, YNP, Wyoming, USA - YL17G03_0 | ecosystem: Environmental > Aquatic > Freshwater > Lake > Sediment | place: USA: Wyoming | collected... | reverse complement strand
CCCCCTCGCGCCACAGGTACACGTAGCCGATCGCCAGCAGCACGAGAAAGATCAGCCCGTCGAGCAGGACCGAGGCATCGCCCTCGGCGAGCAGCCCGCGAGCGCACACCGCCCATGGAAAGAGGAATGCCACCTCGACGTCGAAGACGATGAACACCATCGCCACGACGAAGAACTTCACCGAGACGCGCTTGCGCGAGCTGTCCAGAAGAGGCATGCCGCTCTCGAAGGTCTCCCGGGTACGCGTGGCATTGAAACGGCCACGTCCGAGGAGCGCCGAAAGCCCCACCAGGCTGCCCGCGACCAAGGCGGCAAACGCGAACGCCAGCAGGACCGGAACGTACTGGGCAGTCATCCTCTCCCCCTCGTGCCCGAATTCACAAAATCGCGCGATGCTAGCTCTATTTCCGAAAGCAGGTCAAGCACTTCTCGCGGCCTTGCTTTGGGTAGCGGAGCGGGTACACTCTCGACACGTGGCCCAGCGCCACCGCCGGAGGTCCCCATGACCGCCATCGCCCTCGATGCCACCGACCGCCAGGAGCTGCTGGAGCGTCTCCTGCGCTACGTGCGGGTCGACACACAGTCGGACGAGAACTCCACGAGCAGCCCGTCGACCGAAAAGCAGAAGAACCTCGCGAAGCTGCTGGCTGAGGAGCTCAGGTCCCTCGGGTGCTCCGACGCGGTCATGGACGAGTGGGGGTACGTGTACGCCACCGTGCCTGGGAACCTGCCCAAGGGCCACAAAGCGGCAGGCAAGGTGCCCACCATCGGCCTGATCGCCCACGTGGACACCTACCACGGCACGGTGGGCGCGGGGGTCAAGCCGCTGGTCATCGAGGCATACGGGGGTGGGGACATCGCCCTCCCCGGCGATTCCCGCCAGGTGATCCGCATGGCCGACAACCCCAACCTGGCGCGCTGCGTGGGTCACACGCTGGTCACCTCGGACGGGATGACCCTGCTCGGCGCCGACGACAAGGCCGGAGTGGCCGAGATCATGACCGTCGTGGCCTGGCTGGCGAAGCACCCCGAGTTTCACCACGGACCGGTGCGGGTGGCCTTCACCACCGACGAGGAGGTGGGCCGCGGAACCGAGCACTTCGACGTCGCGGCGTTCGGCGCCGGCTACGCGTACACCCTCGACGGCTCCGACCTGGCGGAGATCGAGGACGAGACCTTCTGTGCCGACTCCGCCATGGTGGTCATCGAGGGTCACGACGTCCACCCCGGCTACGCCAAGGACAAGCTCATCAACGCCGTGCGGATCGCAGCCGCGATCATCGAGCGGCTGCCGCGGGAGTTTCTGCCCGAGACCACCGAGAAGCGCCAGCCATACCTGCACCCCTACGACATCCGTGGCGACGTCACCAAGGTCGAGGTCAAGTTCCTGGTGCGAGCGTTCACCGAGGAGGAGCTGCGCGCGCGCGAGGAAACCCTGCGCGCGATCGTCCGCGAGGTCGAGGGCCTCTTCCCGGGAGCCCGGATCAGGGTCGACGTCAAGGAGTCCTACCGCAACATGGCATACAAGATCGGCGAGGACCCGAAAGTGCTCGAGTACGCCTTCGAGGCGGTGCGCCGAATGGGGCTCGAGCCGGTGCGGCGGGCGATCCGGGGCGGGACCGACGGCGCGCGGCTCTCGTTCATAGGTCTGCTGACGCCGAACATCTGGGCCGGGGGGCAGAGCTTCCACTCCGTGCAGGAGTGGGTCTCGCTCGAGTGGATGGTCAAGGCCAGCGAGGTCACGCTGCACCTCCTCCAGGTCTGGGTCGAGCGCTCGGCCGCCTAGCGGGGGCTTTTGTCGGGGCTTCGCCCCATACCCCTTTCTTGCTTCTTTCACTGCGTGATGCTTTTCTTGCCCCGCGGGCGGAGTTCCTTCTCTTTTCGCGCCGCGACGGCTTTTCTTTTGCCACCCTGGTGCGCGGCGAGGCCACTCTGTTTTCACTGCGTGAGGCTTCTTGTTGCCCCGCGGACTCGGAGCGGTCGCTCGGGCTGCGCATCGAGCGCAGCCCTCCGACCCGCCTTCGCGTGCGACCGAGCAGGCACAACCCGGCGTGCGGACCCTCGCTGTTCCCCTCCCTCGCATGAGACGCTCGGTCGGGTCCAGCGTTTCCACCCGCCATTCTGGCCGCTCGGGGCCCGCACGCTTCGGCGCAATGGCTCCTGTCGCCCGCGGGGCGGTCTTCACCATCACCCTCCCTTTCGCCGGGGGCCTGCTTGAGCGGTCTTGCCAAGACGGGAAGGTGGCTGTGCGGATTCGGCCCACCGGATTCTGGGAGGGGGGCTTTCAATCCGCCCGGCGGGTGCCAGCGGCCATGTCTCCGGCGGCTGCGGGTCACCGAGCGGGCGTCTCGCGGTGGGGTATCGCTGGCGTGGCGTCTTACGAACAGCGAGGGGCCCCGCCGTGAGACGTCCCTGCTCGGTCGCAGCCGGAGGAGTCTCGGAGCGCCGCGAGCGGGGGCGAGCAAGCGACGAGCGGCCGCGCACCGGCCGGGCAAGAAAAAGGCCTCACGCAGTGACCAGGAACGAGCTGGCCTGAGGGTCGCGGAGAAACATTGGCAATAGAGGGGTACGGGGCGGAGCCCTGAGAGGTTTTAGGACGCGGCGAGCGAGTTGCTGCTCTGCAGCTGGGTGAGAAAGGCCTGGAAGCCGGCCTGGTCCACCGGATCCCAGGGCTCGCGGGTGAGGCGGCAGCGCACGTACCCCCCCAGAAGCTGACACACCCAGAGGCGGGCGAGCTCGGAAGGCGGGGTGGCGGTGCTCGTGAGCCGCAGCTCCTGCAGCTGCTTGAAGTAGGCGGTCATGCGGTGGGTGTACTCCTGGAGGAACTCGCCGCCGGCGATCTGGAGCGTTTCCTCCCGGTTTCCGGAGGCGAACAGCAGAAGCTCGAGGAGCAGGCCCTTGCGAAGCGCGAAGCGCTGGATGTGGCGCTGGATCTGGAGCTGCAGGGCGTGCCCCTGCGGGATCGCCTCGGGCATCAGCTCCAGGAGCATCGTGGCGAACAGACGCTCGGCCAGGTGACGCAGCGCGGCGGCGATGATCGCGCCCTTTCCGGGGAAGTACCTGTACAGCGCGGCCTCGGTGAAATGAAGCCGGCGCGCCAGCCCGGCCGTAGTCACGCCGGCAACGCCGCGGTCTTCGGCCAGGTCGATAGCCGTGGCGACTATCGCCTGCTCGCGCATGGCGTGATCGTTCATCACGTCGCATTATACGAACGTGTGAACTAGTCCGCAATATGTCAAGGGAACGTAAAAGGAGTCCAGTTCGGTTTGCAGTGGCCGGGGAGTGCCGCCCCCGTCAGACGTCCGGCCCGGGTCGGCCCTCCAGCTGCTCGAGGGCGGCGAGCCGGGCACGCCCGAAGACGCTTGCGAACGGCGCAACCAGCTCTTCGGGCAGGCTCAAATAGGTAAGCGTGGGGTCGCCCTCAAGCTGGCCGGCGAGGAACCTCTCGCGCACCATCTTCACCTGGGCCCGGGCGAGGTCGCGCTGGGTGAAGGCGAGCGCGAGGTAGACACGGGCGAAGACCCGTGCCTCGGGGGCGGGGAGGGTGATGTCCACCACCCGTTCCGGGGGCCGGGCCGGAGTGAAGCGCTCGCCGGTCAGTTCCCGCGGCCCCCCGCGCACGAGCGGCCAGAGGCGGCGGTACAGCCGCACGCCGGCCTTGCTGACCCGGGTCCGAAACGCCGGCACGAAGAACTCCTGCTGGACCTGAGGGCGGTCGCCGATCTGGTCGTAGGTCCCGTCGATGCCGTCGGTGAGGTGGGAAAGGTCAACGATCAGCTCTCCGCCGGCCGTGCGCAGCCGCAGTGGGAACCGCCAGAACGGTGCCAGCCAGCGCCCTGCCTGCGGCTCCTCGTGGAGGTAGGGCAGGCTCACCCAGCGGCTCCCCCGCATGGTTACGAGCCGGTAGCAGTTGCGGCAGAGGTGGGCCTCGACGTCGGGGGCGAACGGCAGGTCGGCGCCGCACTCGGGGCAGCGGCTCGGGGAAAGGGTCGGCGCCTCGCCCTGCACGTCGGCGAGGGGCCGCGCTGCGAAGTCGAAGACGGGGGCCTCCCCCTCGACGGCTCCGGCTCCCCCGTCCACCAGCAGCTCGAGCCTCTCGCCGTCCAGCTCGACGGAAGCCAGGTGCCAGGGCCGGTAGACGAGCGCCACGACTTCGGGCACGAGAGTGGCGTGGAGGGCGATCGCCTTGACCGGCAACTCGGTGGAGCGGCGGGAGAGCTGCTGGACCTTCCGGTCGATCTCCTCCGCGCCGAACTCCACCGGGAGAGCCGGAACCGCCGCCTCCGGCGCCCCCAGCAGCGGGCGGAGCGCGCGCAGGTAGGAGAGCTTGCCCATCGGGGGAAGCGGCGCGGCGGAGGCCGCAACCGAGCCCTCGATGGTCGCGACCGCGAACTCCATGCGCTTGAGCCCCTCGGCGTCGCGGCCGAACGCGGCCTGGTAGAGAGTCCCGAAGCGGTGCCAGTAGGGGGCGAGGAAGCGACGCCAGGCGCGCACGGCGAGACGCGGCGCGATCCTGGCCGCGTAGGCCTCGGCGGCGCGCGCGACCTCGGCCTCCACCGCGTTCACCAGCGCAGGGGTTCGGTCCGGCGTCAGCATCGTCACATCCCGACCGTGCTCGTCCGGCCCGAAGCCCGAGTCGGGGATGAGCGGCCGGACCCGCTGGTCGTAGAGCTTGAGGTAGTGACGGTGGCTGAAGTGCTTCACCACAGCGGTCTTCAGAGCGCCCTCGCTCGTGACCAAGTCCGGGATGACCACCACGAGGGTGTCTGGGCGACCGGCCACCACGTGCACGGAGGCGCAGAACTCACACCTCGCCATGCGGTGGTACACCGGCACGGCGAGGGCCGCGCCGCACGTGGGGCAAGGAAGCTCGAGGGAGAAGCCGGGCTCCTCGGCCTCGCCGCGCGACTCGCTCCTCGCCGTCGAGCGCGGTTCCGGCGCTGCGACCGGGGCCGGCTGAGGGACGCCGGCTCGCAGCGCCTTGAGACCCAGCGCGAGCCCCCAACCCGCCCCGATGAGGCCGAACGCGACGAACACCTGGGCGTCGCGGATCACGAACGCACCGGCCCACGCCACCACTGAGACTACCCAGGCAACGAGTTGCTCCGGGAATGGTCTTCCGAGCCAGCGCAGCAGGCCCGCCGGCGCGAAAAACCCCGCCACGCCTGAGGCCGCGAACGTCGGCTGGGCGGCGGTTCGCCCCGAAAGAACGTGCCCCAACGCCCACAGCGCCGACGGCACGAGGAGGGTAAGGGCCCAGCCGGTCATCGGGGGCTGAGCAGTTGCGTCAGGTCCAGGGCGCCGCCGCTCAGCGCCTTGAGCAGCCTCATCACACCCTGGGCGTCGGCGATGCTGGTGGCGGCGTCGGCCATCGCGCCCTCGAGGAGCAGACGCGCCGCCTCCCGCCCCTCGGTCGTGCCCGGTGCTGCGGCCAGCACCTCCCGGCAGAGCTCGAACTGCTCGCCTCGCGGGGCGGGCCCGCGCTGAAGGCGCTGCAGCACGCCGCGCCAGTGCTCGATCTCCTCGGGGGTGACCACGCGGCGAGTGTATCATCGGCGCCGGTGTACGCCCGAGTTGCTTTTCCCACCGCGCTTCCCGACGCTCTCTCCTACCGCGTCCCGGAGGCGCTCGAGACCCTCGCCGTGCCTGGTGCCAGGGTGCGCGTGCGGCTGCGCGGCCAGGTCCGCGTCGGCATCGTGGTGGAGATCGTCGAGGACCCAGGGGTTGCCGCGGAGAAAGTGCTGCCGCTCGAGGAGGTCCTGGACCCCGAGCCGCTGGTGCCGGCGCACGTCCTGGAGCTGGTGCGGTTCGCGGCGGACTACTACGCGGCGCCGATCGGCAGCGTGGTCCGCTCGGCCGTTCCAGGAGCGCTCTTCCGCGTACCCCCACCGCTCGTCCAGGTGGGACCCCGCGCGCGGGAGGTTGCCGAGGAGGCAGGCCCCGCCGAGCGCCGCCTTCTGGAGCGGCTCCTGGAGGCGCGGCGGATCACCGTGGCGCGGCTGCGCACCGAGGGGTGGGGGCAGAAGGAGCTTGCCGAGATTCTCCCGGCACTCGAGTCGCGGCACGCCCTTCGGGTGGTGGAGCGCGGGGCAGGGAGGCCGCCCGGGGCGACCGTCTCCGCGGTGGTCCTTGCCGAGCTGCCGCCCGAGGAGCGCGCTCGCCGCGTCGGGAACGCCCCGGCGCAGGCTCGGGTCGTGGCCTGGCTCGCCGAGCTCGGCCGCCCGATCCTGGAGGGCGAGCTCCTGGCGGCCTGCGGCTGCTCGCCCGGGGTGGTGACAGGGTTGGTTCGCAAGGGCGTGCTCCAGCGTTTCCGACAGGACAGGCACAGGGACGTGAGGCGGTGGGAGCTGGCGCCGCCGCCGCCGCCGACCGAACTCACCGAGCACCAGACGCGCGCGCTGGACTCCCTGGTGAGCGCCCTGGGAAGGAACGAGTTCCAGGCGTTCCTCCTGGAGGGGGTGACGGGCTCGGGCAAGACCGAGGTCTACCTGCGGCTGGTCGCCGCGGCGGTCGCGCGCGGCCTCCAGGGGATCGTGCTGGTGCCGGAGATCGCGCTCACGCCGGCGCTGGCGGGGCAGCTCGGCAGGAAATTCGGCGAGCGTGTGGCTGTGCTCCACTCCTCGATGGCCGAGGGGGAGCGCGTTGCCGCCTGGGAGAGCGCCCGGCGCGGCGAGGTGGACGTGGTGGCCGGCCCGCGCTCTGCGCTGTGGGCGCCGCTGCCCCGCCTCGGCGTGATCGTGGTGGACGAGGAGCAGGATGCCTCCTACAAGCAGGAGGAGGAGCCGCGCTACCACGCGCGCGACCTGGCCCTCACCCTCGGTCAGCGCTGCAGGATCCCGGTGGTGCTTGCCTCGGCGACCGCCTCGCTGGAGGTGCTCTCGCTTGCGGCCCAGGGGCGGGTGGAGGTGCTCGATCTGCCCGAGCGGGTGGCCGGTGGACGCCTGCCCGAGGTCGAGGTGGTGGACCTTCGGGTGGAGCCCCCCGAGTCCGGCGAGCACGGCCAGCGGTTCCTTTCGACGCGCCTGCGTGAGCTGCTCGAGCAGACGGTCGCGCGGGGCGAGCAGGCGATCCTGCTGGTGAACCGGCGCGGGTGGGCACCCGTGCTGCTGTGTCGGGAGTGCGGGCACGAGGCCACGTGCCGCGACTGCTCCATCCCCCTCACTGTCCACCGGCGGCAGGGCGCCCTCATGTGCCACTACTGCGGTTTCCGGCGCGAGATCCCCGAGGCGTGCCCGCGCTGCGGCGGGGAGGTGCTCCACCACGTCGGAGCGGGCACCGAGAAGATCGCCTCGCGGGTGAGGGAACTCCTCCCCGACACCGTGGTGGACATCCTCGACCGCGACACCGCCCGCTCGCCGGCGCAGCTGCTCGCGACCCTCGAGCGTTTCTCGGCCGGTGAGAGCCGGGTGCTGGTCGGCACCCAGATGGTCTCGAAGGGCCACCACTTCCCTGCCGTCACGCTCACCGGCGTGGTCAACGCCGACAACCTCCTCGGCTTTCCGGACTTTCGCGGCGCCGAGCGCACCTTCCACATGCTCACCCAGGTGGCCGGGCGGGCGGGGCGAGGGGAGCGGCCGGGAACGGTCGTGATCCAGACCTACCACCCCGATCACTACGCGCTGCGCGCCGCGCTCACCCACGACGTGAAGGGCTTCGCGGAGGAGGAGCTGCGCTACCGCAAGGCGTTTCGCTACCCCCCGGCCACGCGCCTCGCGCTGGTGCGGTTCGAGGCCGCGAGCGAGAGCGCGGCCGTGGCGGCCGCACAGGCGGCGGCCCGGGCCATCGAGCCGGTCCCTGCGGGGATGCGGGTGGTCGGGCCGGCCCCGGCGCCCCTCGCCCGGCTGCGCGGCAAGTGGCGCGTGCAGATGCTGCTGCTCGCGCCGACCCGCCCGCCGCTGCGCGAGGCCCTGACCGTGATCTCGGCGCTGCCGGTACCCCGCGCCGTCCACCGCGTCATCGACGTGGATCCGCAAAGCACGGTGTGACCCCCAGCGTGCCCCTCCAGGCGTGAAGGCTTGAGCTTCAGCCCTGCACGCCTTCGAGCCTGCCTTACGTCGGTGCGGGCCATCCTAAAAGGTACGTGATGCGGCAGGCGCCGAACGACCGGAGCCTGCCGGCCTCCCACGTGTAGCGCTCTGGGGCGTGCTCCGGCGTCAGCGCGAGGAGCTCGGCCGGCGAGTACGTCCGGAGGCAGGAGACGAGGCCGTCCCATGCGGCCAGAAGCGGCACGATCGGCAGGAGGTTCGTCCACAGCACCCGGCGCCACGAGAACGGCCGGATGAACGGTGTGGCCATCCAGACGAACACCGGCATCGCCAGAATCGTCGGGCCCCAGATCAGGAAGTTGCGCTCGGTGTACTCGAAGACCCCGATCCCTCTTCGCTGGCGAACCGCGTTGGCGAGGATCCGACGGGCCTCGGGCTCCCTGAAGTGGTGAAACGACGTGAACATCGTCCAGAAGCCGTCGAGATCGCCCGGGACGTCGGTTGCCTCGACGGGTGTGTCAATGATCGTGACCGTTCCGTGCCTTTCGCGCGCGGCGCGCTGGAACGCCTCCAGGTTCGGGTACTTGTCGGTGAGGACGACGCTCACCTCGACGCCGTGGCGAGCGGCAATCTCGCGGGCCACGGTGAGCGCCGACCGGCCTGCGCCCGAGCAGAGGTCAACGATCGATCTCGCTCCGCAGGCCTGCATGGCGGCCCAGAGTTTGCCGGAGACGGGGTGGTACGGCCTGAAGCCCTCCGCGAAGTACGACATGACGTCGGTGAGGAGGTTTCGCCACGTCGCCGGGAACCGACTCAGCTCGTGGAACTCCACCAGGTGAAGGCGTCTCATCGCTTGCGGCGAGTCTAACGCACCGCCGTGGCTTGAGGTTTGAGCAAGGGAGGACGCGCGGGCCTCAAGCCTGCTCGAGTGCGCACGCGAGCCGTTTGGTGCCTTCCACGATCTCAGTGCCTTGCGCGAAGGTGAAGCAGAGGCGCGCGTAGGGCCTGCCGTCCACCGCCTCGCCCACGGTCTCCGCGGGCTCCGGGTAGAACGCCGGACCGGGGAGGAACGCCACACCCTGCTCCACGGCGCGCTCGAAAAGCTGCCGGCTGTCGCCGCCGAACTCGAGCCAGAAGAAGAAACCGCCGGAAGGTTCTGCGAAGCGGACCGATGGAGGCAGGTGCTCGCGCAGGGCGGAGGCCATCGCCGCCGCCTTGCCCGCATAGTGGGACCTGATCTTCTCCAGGTGCGACTCGAGGAAACCGCGGCTGCAGTACTCCGCGACCAGGACCTGCGCCACCACGGACGTGCACAGGTCCATGCCCTGCTTGGCGATCACCATCTTGCGGATCAGCTCGGCCTCGGCCACGGCCCACGCCACCCGCACCCCTGGGGCGAGGATCTTGGAGAAAGAGGACGCGAAGATCACGCCGCCGCCGGCGAGCGAGAACAGCGTGGGGATGCGCGCCCCCCGGTAGCGCAGCTCACCGTAGGGGTCGTCCTCCAGCACCGGGATGGCGAGCTCGCGTGCGATCCCGGCCAGCCTGCGCCGCCGGGCCTCCGACAGGCAGGCGCCCGAGGGGTTGGAGAAGTTGATGATCGTGTAGATGAGCTTCGGCACGCGGCCGGTCTCCCGGCGGCAGCGCTTGATCACATCGGGCAGAAGATCCACCTTCATGCCGTGCTCGTCGCACGGCACGAGCGCGAAGCGCGCGCCGGCGGACCGGAAGGTGTGCAGGGCACCGGGGTAGGTTGGCGCTTCCACGACCACCACGTCGCCGGGGTCCAGCAGCACGCGAGCCAGCATGTCCATGGCCTGCTGCGAGCCCGAGGAGATGACGATCTCCTCCGGCACGACGGGACGCCCGAGGAGAGGCTCCATTCGCCGCTGGATCTCGGCCACGAGGGGGCCGTGGCCCTCGCTGGCGCCGTACTGCAGCGCGGTCGTGCCCTGCGTGCGCAGCGCCTCGGCGCACACGGCGAACTCCTCCACCGGGAAGATCGCGGGGTCGGGCAGGCCGCCCGCGAAGGAGATCATCCCGGGCCGCTGCGTCATCTTGAAGAGCTCGCGGATCGGCGAGGGGCGCATCCCCTCGGCCATCTGGGAGTAACGGTAGACAAACCCCACGCCTCACCTCGCGCCGCGGTGGCGGCCCCGCGATTGTACGACCTCGGTGTTCGACGGAGTTCTCGCAGCGGGAGTCCGCCCACCCACGATCTTCCTGCAGCAGGCTTGAAGGCGCAAAGGCTTGAAGCTCCAATCCTTCGAGCCTGGGGGTGTGGGCGGGTGGGCGAGCCTGCAAGCTTGGGTGGTGAGGCGGGAGGTGGGCAGGCCTGCCTGTCCGTCCCGTGAGACGGGGCGTCCTCCAGGTGGGCGCTTGGGGCTCCACCGGCGCTGTGGCGCTGAGATTGACCTTGGCACAGGGCTTGCTAGGCTTACGACCCGGAGGACGAGAGTCATGCTGCTGAAGGCTCGTTTTGTTCTTGGCTTTGTCACGGTGGCGGCGGCGACGCTGGCGCAGCAGCCCACGCCGACCCCGCCCGTTTTCGTAAGCGAGGTGACCGTCAACAACGTCAATGTGGACGTCAAGGTCCTTGACGCCAACGATGTGCCGGTCCCGGATCTCACCAAGGAGAGCTTCCGCATCCTGGAGGACGGCAAGGAGCAGCAGATCACGAACTTTCTCGCCGTGGTCGGCGGACAGGTGGCTGCCTCTCCCGACGGCACCATGGTAGGCGAGCCGGTGCCGAGGCAGGTCGTCGTCTTCTTCGACCTGTTCCAGCTCATCGAGTCGGACAAGAAGATGGTCCTGGATTCCCTCAAGGACCAGGTATCCGTGGGCCTGCCGCCCGCGCAGACGATGGTGATCGTGAGCTTCGACGGCACACTGCGGGTGCACACCCCGCCCACCGCGAGCCGGGAGAAGCTCCTGGCCGCGCTGAAGGAGGTCGAGCGCCTCCCCGGGAGGGGTCTGCAGCACCAGATAACGCTCTCGGTCTACCAGACCAGCGGCCCAGGGATGGGTGGGAGTTCGAGATCGTACGCGGGCACCGAGTACCGGCGTGTCCTCAACGAGGAGTACTGGAACCAGATGAGAAGCATCGTGGGTCGGGTCGAGAGCGCCTTCTCGGCCACCCTCGACCGTTTCGCGGTCACGCAGGGCGCCCGCAAGGTCGTCGTGCTGATCTCGCCCGGGTTCCCACGCGCCCAGAACGTTCCCGTCTACCTCCTGCAGGACCTCTTCCGGGGCACGAGCGACGCCAAGGTCCGCAACGTGGGGCTTTTCGACCATGCGGCCCAGCTCGCCGGCGAGCTCGAGTACACCCTCTTCACGGTCGATCCCTCGGGGATGACCATGGGCCAGCTCGACGCTGCCAGCAGGGCTCAGTCCACCTTCGTCGACGTCTCCGGCGCCATGTTCTGGCGCGAGTCGGACCGCAAGGACAACCTGATCAAGGTGGCGCAGATCACCGGCGGCGAGGCGATGTTCACCGCGGACGGCGGCGCGGCGCTGGCCGACGTGGAGAGGCTCACCTCCAGCTACTACTCGCTCGCCTTCCAGCCCGAGCACGTCGGCGACGGGAAGGAGCACCAGCTGAAGGTCGAGGTCATCGGCCAACCCGAGTACAAGCTGACCTACAGGAAGAGCTACGTGGACCGCCCAGCCGAGCAGAGAGAGGCGGAGCGCACGCGCGCCGCGCTCCTCACCGGCCAGACCGAGAACCCGCTCGGCGTGGAGCTGGTGCTCGACAAGCCCACGAGCAAGTTCCGCTGGGGCGCGGAGGGCATGCACGTCTACCGCTTCAACGCCGAGCTGCGCATCCCGTACGCCAACCTCACCATGCTGCCGCGCGGGTCGGTTGCGTGGGGTCAGATGCGCATCGTGGTGATGGCCACCGACCCCAAGGGCAACCAGTCGGAGCTCTCGCACCAGAAGGTGCCTATCGAGATCCCGGCCGACAAGCTCGAGGAGGCGAAGCAGAAGGGCTACTTCGCCTACCGCTTCGCCCTCGAGGTCGAGGGCGGAACCCGCACGCTGCGGGTGGCGGTGGACGACGTGCTGGCGCACACGACTTCCGCGGTGATCGCGGACCTCAAGCTCTGATCGTCGCGAAAGCTCCGGAGGGGCGCGGCCACCGCGCCCCTTTTTGCTAGACTCCACCGGGGAGGGGGCCGTGAGGACCAACCCGACACTCCGAATCGTCTCTGCGCTCCTGGTGCTCGCTGTCGTGGTGCTTGCACAGGAGGAGCCACAGGCGGAAAAGCCACCGGCGGAGAAGCCGCCCGCGAGCCAGGTAGGCGGGCTGCGCTTCCTCGACGTCGCCGAGGTCACGATCGTCAACGTCGAAGTCACGGTGGTCGACAAGAAGGGGCCGGTGCTCGGCCTGAAAACCGGCGACTTCGAGGTTTTCCAGAACGGGAAGCTGCAGGAACTCACGAACTTTGCCGTCTACACCCGGACCGTCGTCGGCGAAGCCGCTCCCACGCCGGCCCCCGCTCCGGCGACGGCTCCTGCGACCCCGCCGCCCACGCCCGACACGACCCTGCCGGTGAAGCGGGAGCCGCGCTTCATCGCGTTCTACGTGGACAACGAGTATGTCCTGCCGATGAACCGCAACCGGGTGATCGGGAAGATGGCGGATTGGGTGTATACGTACCTCCAACCCCCCAACCAGGCGATGGTGGTCTCCTACCAGAAGAGCCTGAAGGTGCTGCAGCCGTTCACCTCCGAGCCGGAGGAGGTCGCCGTCGCGCTCCGGGCAATGAAGCGGTACACGGGCGGGGCCACCGACGCGGTCAATAGCAGGCGACAGGTCGAGGATTTCATCAACGACAACTCGAGCAAGCCCTCCTCCGTCAACCAGGCGGTTGACCAAGCGCGAAGTTTCGCCCGGGAGCAGTACAACAACCTGACCTTCGCAATCGGGTCCATCAAGGAGCTGATTGGAATGATGAGCGGGCTGCCCGGGAAGAAGGCGATCATTTACCTCTCGGACGGCCTGCCGATGACTCCCGGTCTGGAGCTCTTCTACCAGATTCAGGACACCTATCGAACCCCAAGCGTGCTCGGTGAGGCCCGGGACAACGATGCCACCGAGCTGTTCCGCGGTCTCGTGAACTCGGCCGTTGCGGCTGGCGTGACCCTCTACACCATCGACTCCGCGGGACTCGCATCCAACCTCGGCATCGAGGCGGAGAACCGCCAGCCCCGGTCTGCGATCTCGGCCACCATGATGTCCAGCAACTACCAGGAGTCGCTCTCCTACATGGCCGACGAGACCGGAGGCCTCGCGATACTCAACGCCAACGACCCGACCCCCGGTCTGGAGAAGATAGCCAACGACTTCGAGACCTACTACTCGCTGGGGTACCGGCTCGTCCCCTCGGGGCAGGACCGCATGCACCACATCCAGGTGAAGGTCAAGGGTCATCCCGAGTATCGGCTGAGCTACCGCAAGACGTTCATCGAGAAGACGCTGCCCACCCGAATCGGCGACCGGGTCGTGAGCGGACTGACCTTCGACCTCGAGGACAACCCGCTCGGCATCGAGCTCTCTACCGATGAGCCCCAGATGGCCGGCAACGGGCGCTGGATGCTGCCGGTGTCGGTCCGAATCCCGCTCGAGAAGGTGGCGCTCATCCCCGAAGAGAACAATCTGGTTGGCTATGTGATGGTGTACTACGCGGCCCGGGACGACGAGGGGAAACAGTCGGACCTGCAGCGCACCGAGCACCCGATCCGCATGTCTGCCTCCGAATACGAGAGCGCCCGCAAGGGCTACTTCACCGTCACGGCAAGCCTCCTTCTCGAGCCCGGGAGGTACCGCATCTCGGTCGGGGTGCGCGACGAGCTCACCAACCAGGCCGGCTACGCGGTCGCCCACCGGGCCGTACACCCGGAGACAAGGTGATGGGCGTTACCGCGCCCGGCCGCGGCTCGGGCAAGTCTTTTGTGATGGGTGTAACGGGGTCCGCGGCGATCGTCCTGCTGCTGGCGTGCGGAGGGGAGGCGGGAGCCCCCACCCCGACCCCGGGCCCAGCGGCCCGGCTCGGCGGGACGCTCGACCAGGCCTGGACAACGGCGCAGGGCCAGGTCGCGGATGTGCTGCTGCTGACCCGCGTCCGCCTTGCCCTGCTGGAGCACCTCGGCTCCGACGGTCTGCGTGTGCAGGTCGAGGCCAAGGGCGGCGTCGTGGAGCTCTCGGGCACCGTGGAGAAGCGCTCAAGCGAGGAGCTCGCGGAGAAAGTGGCCCAGTCGGTAAGCGGAGTGCGGGAGGTGCGAAACCGCGTCAGGCTCTCGCCCGATGCTCAGGGAGCCGAGCCGCCCGTCGCAAGGGTGGTGGGCAAGGTCGAACGAGAGGTTGCGGACGCGGTCCTCGAGGGGCACGTCAAGACCAGGCTGCTCGAGGAGCTCGGCAAGGTCGCCTTCGACATCGAGGTCGAGGCCACCGACGGGGTCGTGAGCCTGTCCGGAACCGTGCCCGACGGCGCCCGGGAGAAGCTGGCCGTGAAGATCGCGAAAGGGACCCCGGGCGTCAAGGAGCTTCACGACCTCCTGAAGGTCAAGCAGTAGGGCAAGAGGCAAAAGGAGGGCAGCCCCGTCCTGGGCCTTCTTCCTTCCGCTTCCCGTGATTCCTCTCCCGTTTCCCCCGTCTTGGACC
>Ga0315275_10003396_pt1 | contig 14652 bp, 13 predicted proteins | sample YL17G03_0_MG_FD_205557 | JGI IMG/M metagenome (GOLD analysis project Ga0315275, IMG submission 205557) | Sediment microbial communities from Yellowstone Lake, YNP, Wyoming, USA - YL17G03_0 | ecosystem: Environmental > Aquatic > Freshwater > Lake > Sediment | place: USA: Wyoming | collected... | reverse complement strand
ACTGCCAGGACATAGCAATATGATTCTTATCTTTTATGAGAGAGTTTCCGCCGATCGCGAGAACAGCAAGTTTTGATTCCATCTTTCATCCTCCTTCAGTAAATCCATTCCACTCCAAATCTCAGGGAAATCAGGTTTTGACTGTTTTTCCCATCACCATGGCCAGGAGAGCCATCCGGACATAGACTCCATTTCGCACCTGCCTGAAATAGGCAGCGCCTGAATACTCATCCACGGCCGGGCTGATCTCATCGACCCTTGGGAGGGGATGGAGGATCACGATCTTCTTATTGAGCTGTTTCAGGAAGTCTTCGTTGATCACGTAGCTTCCCTTGAGTTTTTCATACTCTGAGAGATCGGTGAACCTCTCCTTCTGGATTCGGGTCATATAGACTAAATCGCTGTTCTGACACGCCTGTTTCAAATCGGTCGTCTCGGTAACCTCCATTCCTTTCCCCCTGAGGCGGGACGTGATCTCCTCAGGCATTCGAAGGATATCCGGTGAGACGAGATAAAGCTTTGCTCCGAAGAGGGAGAGGACTTCTACCAGGGCATGAACCGTCCGTCCATTCTTGAGGTCTCCGGCAAGGGCGATCTTCAGGTTGTTCAGCGACCCGAGTTCCTTCTTGATGGTATAGATATCGAGAAGGGCCTGGGTGGGGTGTTGGCCTGCCCCGTCTCCCGCGTTAAGAACTGGGATTGGAACAGCATCGGCCGCTTCTTTTGCTGACCCGGTCTTGGGATGACGGATGACGATGATATCCGCATACTGGGCAACGGTTCTGACCGTGTCTGTCAGGGATTCTCCCTTTGCCACGGAGGAGCTTTCAACCGAACCCATACTCACCACCCCTCCTCCCAGCCGCTGCATGGCGGTTTCAAAAGAGAGACGGGTTCTCGTGCTTGGCTCATAAAAGAGGGTGGCCAGGATCTTTCCCTTCAGCAAAGGGATCTGGTCCTTCCTCTTGAGCGCCTTCTCGAAATAGGATGCGGTCTTTAGGATCGCATCGATGTCTTTCTTCAAAAACTGATTTCCATGAAGAATATCATTCCCTTTTAGGCTTGTTGTCATACCGACCTCCTCTTTTACAAAATAGAGATTGGGGTTAGGGATTGGGGGTTGGGGATTGAGGCCCAGGATTTCACTAAATCCTAATCCCCACTCCCTAATCCCTGTTCATTAGCATTTGATCTTCTTGATCTTGGTGGGGAGGAATTTCCCGATTCCAGAAGACCCTTTCATCTCCCCGTTTTCAACAACGATCTTCCCCCTCTGCATCGTAAGGACCGGCTTCCCCAGGCACTTTCTGCCTTCATAGACCGTGTAAGGGGCCCCGGAATGGAGCGTCTTCTGGCGAATCTCCTGAACCTCACTCGGATCGAAGAGAACGAGATCGGCATCCGAACCCTTTTCAATAGTCCCTTTCTTTGGAAAGAGTCCGAAGATCTTTGCTGGATTCTCTGAGAGAAGCCGGACGAGCTGGCACGGACCAATCCACCCCGAATTGATCCCTTCATCGTACGCGACCGACAGCAGGGTCTCCGCCTGGGCAGAACCATAGGCGGCTTCAAAGAAGGGGTCACTGATCTTTTTCGCCTTGGGCGCATGATCGCTCGCGATCACGTCAATCGTCCCTCTCTGGATGGCCTTCCAGAGCGCAAACCGGTCGGAATCGAATCGAAGGGGAGGACCGATCTTCGCCAGGGGTCCCTTCTTCTGCAGGTCTCGATCTGTCAAAGTAAGATACTGCGGGCAGGACTCCGCATAAACAACCCGTCCCTCTTCCCGCGCCTGCTGGATAGGAACGATGCCTTTGGCTGTGCTAACGTGGACGACATAGAGGGGACAGTGAGTCACCGTAGCAATCGTAATGGCCCTGAAAATAGCCTCTGCCTCAAGGTAATCCGGCCGTGTCTTAACAAAGACCTTCTTGGGATCCTCTTTCTTTTTGAGGGAACGGTCCTCAAAATAGTCGGTGACCAGGCCATTCTCGGCATGGACCATGGCCAGCCCACCGTTCGCTCCGATGAGGTCCATGGCTGCTGCCAGCCAGTAATCATCGGTCATCCATTTCAGTTTGGCATAGGTCATAAACATCTTAAACGAGGTGACCCCAAGGTTAAAGGCCTTCGGAATCTCTTCCACCTGATTGGCCGGATCAAAGAGTGTCCCGTGGATGCCAAAATCGAGACAGGACTTCTCCAGTCCCTTCTCCTTAAATTGATCGATTGCGTCGACCAGTTTCATCCCGGGCTTGGCATAGGCGTAATGGATGAGGGCCGTCGTCCCTCCGTGAGCAGCCGTCACAGAAGTTCCTCCCAGGTCATCTTCATAGACGGGATGGACATGGACATCGATCGCTCCTGGCATGACATATTTTCCGGAGGCATCGATGACCCGGCCTGCCTCTCTGAGCGGAAGACCCGATTGAATTGCGGCAATCCTTTCCCCTTTAACGCCGAGGTCTGTTTTTTGAATGCTGGACCCTGTCACCACAAGGCCCCCTTTGACGATGAGATCGTAAGTATTTGCCATAGTGTCTCCTCCAATGCGGAATTCAGATTGCGGATTGCGGAATTAAAAACTTCAAGGCCTTTCTTCTTCGGAATGCTGAATTTGAAATCCTCATTCCGAATTCCCCATTCCGCAATTACAGGGTGAGCGCCATCACTGCCTTCTGGGTGTGCATCCGGTTTTCGGCCTGGTCGAAGATGACGCTATTCTTTGAATCTGCCACCTCGTCCACTACCTCCTCTCCTCTGTGAGCCGGTAGGCAATGCATGAAAATGTAGTCCTCTTTTGCCCCTCTCACGAGCTGGGGATTGACCTGATAGGGTTTGAGGACCTTGATCCGTTCCTCCCTCTCCTTTTCCTTTCCCATGCTGGCCCAGACATCGGTATAAATGACATCCGCCCCTTTAACGGCTTCTTTGGGATCATGGATCACCTTCACCTCGCACCCTGTCCGTTTTGCCTCCTCTTTGGAATGGTCAACCACCTTTGGATCAGGCTCATACCCTTTCGGACAGCCAACGGTGATATTCACCCCCATCTTTGAACAGCCATAGAGAAGGGAATGGGCGACATTGTTCCCGTCACCCACATAGGCAAATTTTAATCCCTCGAGTCGTCCCTTCTTCTCATAAACAGTGAAGAGATCTGCCAGCCCCTGACAGGGATGGGAGAAGTCGGAGAGACCATTGATCACGGGGACCCGCGAATATTTGACCAGATCAAGAATGGTTTGATGCGCAAAGACCCTTGCCATAATCCCCTGAACATAACGGGAGAGGACCTTCGCCGTATCCCCAATGGTCTCCCCTCGACCGAGCTGGAGATCGCTGGAACTGAGATAGAGGGCATAGCCACCGAGCTGCCACATGCCCACCTCAAACGACACCCGCGTCCGTGTCGATGGCTTCTCAAAGATCATGGCCAGGGTCTTCCCTTTCAACAGAGGGTGATCCTGCCCTCTCAGGGATTGAAGTTTCAACAACTCAGAGGTCTTAAAAATCTGGTCGATCTCCTCACGGGTCAGGTCATAAAGACTTGCCAAAGATTTTCCTCTCATGTTCACTGCCATTGCGTCTCCCCCTTTCTTCTACGATCGACCCTTGGGGCTCGTAGGTCTGGATTGAAATCCCATCCGGGATGATATCCTATTAGCATATTCCATTACCAATTTGGAGATCTGGGGCACCCTCTTCTTGCTGATGCGAAAAACAGGTCCGGCAATACTCAAACCCGCCACCACTTCACCCCACCCGTTTAAAATGGGAGCAGCCACGGCCCTGACATGCCGATCGATCTCCTCATCACTGAAGGCATACCCTTTCTGCCGAATTTCCCTCAGGTGGGCTTTGAGACGATTCACACCGGTCATGGTATTGGGGGTAAAGCGCTTCAGGCCTTCTTTCTTGATGATCCGGTCCCAGTCCTCCTCCGGAAGGTAGGCCATCAATACTTTACTCGAAGCCCCTCCATGGAGGGGAAGGCCGGCTCCGGTTTGAAAGAGGGAAAATCGGATCGGCTCTTCGCTCTCCACCCTGTCGATGACGACCCCCTTCGTCCCGTTCACCGCGGTCAGGACCACGGTCTCTTTGGTGAGACGGGAAAGCTCCTTCATGAAGGGCCGTGCGATGGACGAAATATTGAATTGCTTCTGAGCCAAAAGACCCATTTGAAGAACATTCAAGCCGAGGAGATATCGAGCCTTTCCATTGGCTTCCTGGAGAAACCCCAATTTCGTTAAGGTCCGGACCAATCGGTAGGTTTTGCTTTGACTGTAACCCAGACGGTTGGAGATTTCGGCCACCGTGAGGGAGGGGGTTGCGGTGTCAAAGAGAAGAAGAATCTGAAGGCCGTGAGCAAGGGATTGATTGATATTCATTGTCACTTTTTGACAATTAATTTCCAAATGATGCAAAATTATTTTATCCAAAATTGCCCCGCATGTCAAGCGAAATTTACCCCCCCGGGTAAGGATCCGAGCAGGCAGGCATAGAGCAGCCGTTGAATAGACATAGAATGGAACGAGAGGAAATTAATTCTGAATAACGGTCCGGGCCAACACGACGCCTCCGTAGGGAAAGACAACCGCGTCGCCTTGGGGTATTCTCTCCCTTGCGATTTCAACCGCTTCCCGAACCGTTCCTGCATAGGTCATCCCCATGGACTCGACTTCGGATCGGGTGAGGCCATCGGTCACATGGATGATCTGCGAGAAACGTTTCAAAAAGGCCTTCACTTCCACGACGGTGCACATGAAGCTCAACCCGATGGGTCGAAGGGGCTCCGGGTAATCTCCCTCAACGAGCTGCCGGTGGAATTCATTGGCCGATTTTTGGGAGGCCACCTCCTTAACAAAAGGAATCAATTGTTCCCGGTCCGGCTGAGGCGCGACCCAGAGGATCCGGCCACCCGGTTTCGTGATGGAGGCGGCTGTCGTCAGGGACTTAATCGACTGGTTCCCTCTCTCCAAGGGATAGGCCGCGGAAATGGTTACATCGGCCTTTCGCGGAATGTCGGCCGCCGTGCTTTGGACACATCTCTTGATCGCCTCGGCATGTTCTTCCACCACATCCCCTGAAAAGATCTGAATGACCTCTCCTTTAAAGTTTAAAAGAAAGTCGATCTTGAATTGGAGTCCGATCATCCTGGCAATCTCATTCGCTTCTTCGTAAAAGAGATTGCCCTGGGTGATGCCGCTATGGGTGTGAGGGTTCCGGAGCCAAGCGAGATGATGGCTGGCAATCGCCTGCAGGCCACAGACCCCTGGCATCACGATCTTGCTTCCGCCACCGAATCCGGCCCAGGTATGGGGAGAACAAGCGCCGATCCCGATGATCAGGTCTGCCTCGGCGACAAAAGGATTGATCTCGATCAGGGCGCCCCGGGAGGTCCGTCCAATCGGGACGTTCTCTCTGGAGGTCGCATCATGGCAGACTACCCTCGGAGAAAGCCTCTGATAGGCCTCCATCCCCATCTTCTGCTTCAACCCATTCTCGTCCGGAGGTTGATGGGTGCCTGTCGCACAGACGGCAGTAATCCGGTGGTCTGAGACTCCTCCTTTGTTCAATCGGTTCAAGACTTCCGAAAAAGCAATATAGGCTGGCGTAGGCCGGGTTAGGTCATCGAAAAGGATGACCGCCCTGCTCGCCCCGCTTGCCAATTCTTCCAATCGTGGCGAACCGATGGGATGGTCGAGGGATCTTTTCAATTCTACCAAAGGCTCGGGACAGGGCTTGGCAGGAGCGATCTCTTTACCGTAAATGACCTCCCAACCGGAAGGAACCTCGAATTCGACCTTTTTACCGTCATAGTAGACAAAGGACTTCATCCGGAATTGTCGAAACCTCCTCTTTAACCAGACTTTAGGATCTCTGGACTGATTACGCCTTCATCAATCTTTATAAAAAATGGTAATCTTGTAACAGTTTAGCTCTTTGAAAAAAGGATAAATATGGACTGTAGTGTAGGGCTTTATGCCCGTAGACAAAACAGGGACAAATTTGGTTTTCGAGTCCTTAATTTACGGCCACAAGGGCCTACACTACAATTATTTTCCAAAACGCTAAAGTGTTACGTAATCTTTAATTTGGCTTTTGTCGAGTGACCTCCCCTGTGACTCCTCTCTACATGAGACGGGCGTCTTTACGGACCCGTTGCAAATCCGAATAATTTTGGCAGCCAGAGGCTGAAGAAAGAAACGTAGGTGATCATCAGGATGATGACAATCTTTATCAGTAAAAAAGGAAAAAGTTCCCTGACCATCGGCTCCATCTTCACCTTTCCCACGGCCTGGGTTGCAAAGAGGACAATGCCAACCGGAGGGGTGATGTTTCCGAAGTTGACGTTCATGACAAAGATCATCGAAAAGTGAATGGGATCGATCCCAATGGAATAGGCCAGAGGCGCCATGATGGGAGCAAAAAGGAGAATGTTGGCTGTCACATCAAGCCACATCCCCATCCACAGTAAGAATACATTCATAATGAGCAGGATGAGCCAGGGGTAGGCCTTCAGGCCGGAAAAGAGGCTGACCACCTGTTGTGGAACCTGCATCATGGCAAAGGCCCACCCCAGAATGCTGGCGCAGGCAATGACAAAAAAGAGGGTTCCCGAACTGTAGGCCGCATTGAATAGAATCCTGGGAATTTCCCTTAAATTCATCTTCCGGTAAACGAAGAGGCCGACGACGAGGGCATAGGCAACGGCCACAGCGGCTGCTTCTGTCGGAGTGAAAACCCCCAGGAAGATGCCTCCCAGGATGATGAAGGGCATGATCAGGGCCAGCGTCGCGTCCCGCGTCCCTGTTGCAATTTCCTTGATCGAAATGGGTTCTTGGCGACGCGGGTAGTTTCTCTTTTTGGCCAGATAGTGAACAATGATCATATCTCCCGCGATGAGAATGAAACCAGGGAGGATCGCGGCCGCATACATGGCTCCAATGGAGGTATTCATGACCGCAGCATAAATGACGATGATGATACTGGGCGGGATGATTGGATCTACGACAGCGGAAGCGGCCGTCAGGGCGCAGGCAAAGCTCTTTCCATAGCCCTCTTTTTCAAGATTGGGGATGAAGATCGTTCCAAGGGCAGCAATGTCTCCCAGAGCGCTCCCGCTGATGCCTCCAAAAATGGCTGTTGTCACCAGCTGGGCCTGTGCAAGTCCTCCCGGCAGCTTTCCCACGACGGCCTTGGCCCACCGGACGAGTCTCTCTGTCAGACCGGCCGTGTTCATCAAATCTCCGGCCAGGATATAGAGAGGGACACAGATAAAAACGAAGGAATCCATCCCTTTGAAGATTCGCGTGACGACCATGGGAAAGTAATCGAAGCCATTGGTCAATAAAAAATAGACCATTCCGGTCATACCCATGGCTACGGCAATGGACTGACCCAAGGCAAGCAGAAAAACGAGAACGAGGGAGACGACGAAGAGGGTCACGATTCCTCCTGAAGCCCCTCTTCTCCGCGTCTCTTCACGAGACGGAGGATGAAAAAGGTGAGATTCAGGAGCATCAGTACTCCCCCCACAGGGACGGCAAGATAAGGAAGAAACATGGTGATCTGGAGCCCCGGGGCAATCGTAAAGAAACCCAGTTTGGCAAAGGGAATTCCCCAGAGGATGATGCAGAGGACGAAGAGACCGGCAATCAGGCTCATCCACAAGACGACGGACATCCGGAGCCGAGGGCCCATGCGACTGGTAAGGAAGTCTATGCTAAAGTGCTCCCCATTCTTGAAGGCAAGGCCTGAGGCAAGAAGGGCCATCCAGATCATGAGATATCGGGCAGCCTCTTCGGTCCAGGGAGCAGAGATTTCAAACACATACCGGAAGGATATCTGAGCCATCGCCAATAAGAAGATGGCTCCACTGGTAACGATACAGACCCGTTTGGCCCAGAGATTGATCTTCTCGATCAGCCAAGTGAAACGATTCATCCCCTTTTTCGAACTGCTGCACAAATCCCTGCTCCTCCCTTCGCCAAGTGACTGTGTCACAGGTCCGTTCATAGTTTGACACGCCTGTCCTGAGCGTGTCGAAGGGCCAACGGCGAATTGCGACAGAGTCTCCAAGAGGGGAATGAAGACTTAAAATGGTTATTGTTATTGAGAGATCATCTATAGCCCAGTTCTTTTTCGGCCTGCTCGGTGGCTTTGAAGGCCCTGTCAATCCATGACGGGTCCATCTTTGTCTTCAAGAACTCTACCACGGGCTTTTGAGAAGCCACCTTAAAGGTCTCCTTCTCCTTGGCTGTGGGGGCGTAAACCTTCATCCCCTTTTCCTGGATCAGTTTGATCCCCTTCTGTTCCAGAGCCGTGCAAACCCCCCGGTTCACTGTGGTCGAAACAAAGGCTGCCTGGTCGATCGCCCGTTGAAGCTCCTTGGGAAGGGATTTGTACCACTTGTCCTGGATGATGACGCTGTTGATGCTGTAGAAATGACCATCCAGAGTCATAAATTTCTGGACCTCGTAGAGTTTTGGAACAAGAAAGGTGGGAACAGCATTCTCCTGTCCGTCAGCGACCTTGGTCTGAAGAGCGGTGTAAAGTTCACCCCAGTCTACGGTGACGGGCAGAGCCCCCATCGCCTTTACCGTCTCTTGGTGCGCAGGATTGGGCATAACCCGGATCTTGAGGCCTTTCATATCGGCGACGCTTTTGATTTCGCGGACATTATTTGAAAAGCTGCGAAACCCGCCGTTTTCGGTCAAATGGAGAAGCCTTAATTCCGTTTTCTTCACATAGGCATCCATCAACTCTTTACCAAAGGGGCCATCCAGCACCTTCCATGCCACATCCCGGTCCTGAAAGATGTAAGGGATCGAAATGACCTGAATCTCCGGGAAATGGTTGGCAATCCAGCCGTCTCCCACCTGAACCCCCTGAATGATCCCCCTCTTGACCTGCTCCACACCGGAGGTCATGTCTCCCAGAACCCCTGCAGGATAGAGTTGAACCTCAATCCTTCCATTGGAACGTTTCTCTATTTCAGACTTGAGAACAGCATAGGGCTCGTTAAACTGAGTCCACTCCACCATGGGGCTCGGAAGGGAGATCTTCATCACAAACTCAGCGGATTGGGCAGGCGTCGGTGCCAAGAGGGTACTCAGAAGGATAAGCCCAAATAGACCCAACAACAGCTTCTTCATAAAACACCTCCTCAAAAAGATAAGCAATTATGAAATTCGAAAACTAAATTTAACAAAATTAGCCTCTCATTTCAAGGAAAATCCACCCAACGAAGAAAATAACGACGAATTGGCCATGGATTCTTGATATTTCTATTGACAAACAATTTACCCATGTTAGAATTCCGTGCGAACCGATGACGAGGTGAGAAAGCGTGATTCTTCAGGTTCTTCTGAACGGAATTTTCTTAGGCGCCATCTATGCAAACATCGCAGTAGGCTTTTCACTGGCCTGGGGCGTGATGGATGTCATCAATGTCACCCACGGGACCATGATCGTCATTGGCTCCTTCATCACCTTCTTCCTCTTTAAATATGTTGGCATCGATCCTTTTCTCAGCATTCCTGTCTCCATGTTCGTTCTTTTCCTCATCGGTTACTGTACCCAAAAATATCTTTTAAATCTCGTGGTCAAAGTCGGTATCTTTTTGAGCTTGATCCTTACATTTGGTCTGGATTTAGTGTTTATCAATGTGGTTTTAATGATCTTCACGGGGGATTATCGTTCCGTCACCCCCTCCTACTCCGGAACCAATTTTCAGTTGGGACAGATCACCATTCCCTATATTCGACTGGCCACCCTCGGGATCTGCGTTCTTTTAACCATCCTCCTTCAACTCTTTTTGACAAAGACCCGAACAGGAAATGCCATACGGGCCACGTCTCAGAACAGGCAGGCGGCTGAGATCGTCGGAGTCAATGTGGCCAAGGTTTACTCGATCACTCTTGCGGTGAGCGCGGCCCTTGCAGGGGCCTGTGGATCCCTGATCTCCATGGTTCAATCCTTCACACCTTTTGAGGGCGGCTTTTTTATCATGAAGGCCTTCATCATCTGTGTCCTGGGAGGCCTCGGAAACGTGTTAGGAGCAATCATCGGTGGTCTTATCCTGGGTATTGTAGAGACAATGGGCGCAAGGGTCCTGGGAACAGGTTTTCAGGAAGCGATCAGCGCCATCATCATGATTTTGGTCCTCATCTTCATGCCAAAGGGAATTGTAGGATCGAAATACAAGTAAAGACTTATCCAATGGGTAATGGGCAATGGGCAATGACCAATTGTCAATTTTCAAAGAAAAGAGTTGTTCATTGATCATTGGCTATTGACCATTGAGAAATGGTTATTGTTTCTGTTTGATGGAGCGCCCGTGGAACTGAAAAAGAACCAGATCATCATCGGAATCATCATCGGGCTGGGATTCATGGCCCTTCCCCTGTTCATTGAAGGGTATTGGATCCGGGTGCTGAGTTCGATCTTCATGTATGCAATCATCACCGGCGCCTTAAACATTATTGCCGGGTTTGCAGGGTATGCGGCCTTCGGGAATATTGTCTTCTTCGGCATCGGGGCCTATACGACCGCCATGCTGATGCTCCGCGTCGGGTTTCCCTGGTGGACAGGAGTGTTCGTTGGAGCCATTCTCGCAGCCCTCTTCGCCGTCCTTGTTGGCCTTCCCATTCTGCGATTAAGAGGTCACTATTTCGCCATTGCCACCCTTGGAATCAACCGGGCTGTTGAGCAGATTGCCTTGGACTGGGGAAGCTTCACAGGAGGAGGTAAGGGGATCACCCTTCCTCTCCCCAAAATGGAAATTCAGAGTTTCTATGCCATGATCTATTTCATCATGTTCGGACTCTTGCTCCTCACCATTCTTACGAATTTCTTAATCGCCCGGGGACGCCTGGGATATGCCCTTCGGGCCATCCGGGATAATGAGGATGCAGCAGAAGCCTCCGGCATCTTTGCCCCTACCTGCAAAGTGATTGCATGGGCAATTTCTGCCTTTATCACCGGTCTCACAGGCGGGGTCTTTGCCTATTGGTTCAGTTTTATTGAGCCTGCCATGGTCTTTGACATCATGATTGCCGTAAAGGCCTTTGTCATGATGATGCTTGGAGGCGCTGGAACCGTGCTGGGCCCGATCATAGGGGCTTTTCTCCTCGAGTTGATCTCGGAAACCGTATGGGGACAATTTCTAACGATTCATATGCTCATCCTCGGAATCATTGTTGTTGGAGTCGTCATCTTTATCCCGAGAGGGGTTCTCGACCTCTTTCGGAAAAAGATCTCACTGTCAGCACTCATCAGGAATATCAAGAACCAGTCCATATGAACAATCACTATTCCCCCTCACCCTATCCCTCTCCCCAGCGGGGAGAGGGATAGGGTGAGGGGGTTGGACATTGCTGGTAAGGAATCCATGGCTGTTTTAGAGGGAAAATCCGTTTCAAAATTATTTGGAGCCTTGGCGGCAGTCGATCAGGTCGACTTCCATCTCCAGCAGGGTGAGATTCTCGGACTGATTGGGCCCAATGGCGCAGGAAAGACGACCCTGGTCAACCTGGTCACAGGGATTTACCCCATTACTCATGGTGAAATTCTGTTTGAGACAAGAAAGATCGACGGATTGAAACCTGCTGTGATTGCCCGAATGGGGGTTGCCAGGACCTTTCAGATCGTGAAGCCTTTCCCTGGAATGACGGTCCGTGAAAACGTGGTGATCGGGTCTCTTTTTGGGAAAGGAGGAAAAGAACGAAATACCAAGATGGCCTTTCAGGAAGCGGACCGGTGGATCGAGTTTGTCCACCTCCAGGATTATCGAAATGCCTCGGTAGATCAAATCAATATTTCCTTTCGGAAACGAATGGATCTCGCTAAGGCATTGGCCATGGGCCCCAGTATTCTGATGCTCGATGAGGTCATGGCCGGGCTCAATACCAAAGATATTGAAGAGATGATGACCCTGGTCACCCGAATCAACCAGGAGCTTAAAATCACTCTTCTGGTGATCGAGCATGTGATGAAAGCCGTGATGGGCCTCTGTCATCGGGTCATGGTCCTTCATCATGGGAGAAAGATCGCCGATGGAACCCCTCAGACGATCGTCCGGGATGACAAGGTCATTGAGGCCTATTTAGGGGAAAGGTATGCAAAGACCCGCCGGGGGTCAGGATAAGATGCTCCTTGAAACCCGCACATTGAATATCGGATACGGAGACATTCAGGTCCTCTGGGATATTCATCTCACGATCGATGAGGGAGAGGTCGTTGCCCTTGCCGGTTCCAACGGGGCTGGGAAAACGACTCTGTTAAAAGGCCTTGTGGGCGTCCTCAAACCTATTTCAGGGGAGATCCTGTTCGAGGGCAAGAATATCTCTGCGTTACGGCCTTACGATCGGGTCCCGCTTGGCATCTCCCTGGTCCCCGAAGGCAGGGAACTCTTCTACTGGATGGGGGTTGAGGAAAACATCCTCATGGGAGCCTACTCCAGGCCGGATCCAGATGGAATCCAGCAAGACCTCGAATGGATCTACAATCTCTTCCCGATCCTCAAGGAACGGAAGCATCAGCAGGCAGGAACCCTTTCCGGAGGGGAGCAGCAGATGTGTGCGATCGCGCGGGGATTAATGGCCAATCCCAAGCTCCTCCTGCTCGACGAACTCTCCCTGGGACTGGCGCCAGTGATGGTCGACCGGCTGGTCCATGCCATTCGGGAGATTCATCGCCTGAAGAAAATTTCGATCTTGCTCGTAGAGCAGGATGTCCAGACCGCCTTTGAACTGGCCAGCCGAGGATATGTGATTGAAACCGGAAAGATTATCGCAGCCGATACCTCTCAGAATCTGCTCAGTGACAACCGAATTAGAGAGGCCTATCTGGGGATTTAAGACTCAAGATTCAAGATTTAAGATTCAAAATTCAAGACCTAAAATTTAAGATAAGGAGGTTAAGAACATGAAAAAAATTTCTTTAATGGCCCTGGCTCTTCTTATCACTTTCGGATCGGCCGCTGGTTCGGCAATCAGCGCCGAAAAGGTTCTTAAACTTGGCGCCTCTGTATGCATCACCGGAAGGCTGGCCAAGGAGGGAGGCTATGTCAAGGATGGGTACACCCTCTGGATGGAAGAGGTCAATAAAAAGGGTGGAATCAAGGTAGGAAGCGACCGCTATAAAGTAGAGATCATTTTCTACGATGACAAGAGCGATCCCCAGACAGGAGCGAAACTGACGGAGAAGCTCATCACGGAAGATAAGGTAAAATTCATCCTTGGGCCTTATGGAAGTGGCATTACCCTTGCAACCAGTGCGATTGCCGAAAAATACAAGGTCCTCACCGTTGCCTGCCAGGCCAATGCCGTCAATATCTATGAGAGGGGTTTCAAATATATCATCTCCATTCTTCCCCCGGCCACGTTCTATCTTAGACCTGTCGTAGATCTTTCCCAGAAATTGAAACCTCAGGCGAAAACCGCTGCGGTCATCTGGGCCGATGATGCGTTTCCAGAATACTGCGGGATGGGGGCCCGGGATTACTGTAAGGAAAAAGGATTAAATGTCGTTTACTCCGGAAAGTATCCCAAAGACGCCAAAGACCTTTCCTCTATCCTTCTCGAAGCTAAGAGCAAGAATCCCGATATACTCTTAGGAGGCACCTATTTCAACGACGGCCTGCTCATTACCAAACAGATGAAGGAGGCGAATTTTGATGTCAAACTGATCGGGTTGTCGGTGGGTCCGCAGCTTCCGGCCTTTGTTGAGAATCTTGGAAAAGACGCAGAATATGTCATGGGATGCGAGTGGTGGACTCCTTTCTCCCCATGGAAGGACGACTTTTTCGGCACTTCTCAAGATTATTCTGAGATGATGAAGAAACGGTTCGGTTATACCCCCAGTTACCATCCGACCTCAGCAAGCGTGGCTGGTTTAGTTCTCCAAATGGCGATCGAGAAGACAGGGACACTCGATGTCGATAAGGTAACTGAAACCCTCCGCGATATGAAGGTCACAACGGTCTGGGGACCCATGGCATGGAACAAGGCAGGACAAAATACTGAAATTCACAGCTCTGCGGTTCAAGTTCTCAAGGGAAAAATGGAAGCGGTCTATCCGTTTGAAGGAAAGACAGCGGATGTGGTTTATCCCTTTGTGCCCTGGTCAAAGCGGAAATAGTCAAACCAATACGCAATCATGTCGTAATAAAAGAGGGGATGCTCGATGGGGCATCCCCTCTTTTTATTTAGGTCTGCTTTTTTCTTTGAACCCTTTATTTCACTACGATGGCCTTTCTTCCCTCTCGGAAGGCCTTCAGATTAAGTGCGTGGATCTTGGGGGGCAGATGCTGGAGGAGATTTCTCTCCCAGGCCTCCTCCTGGATATCGAAGAAATTGGAGAAGGCGCCCAGGGCCACCACATTGACGGCCCTTGCATCGCCACACTGGATGGCGATCTCAAGCCCTTTAATGGGGTAAACATTTCCATTAAAATATTTTTTAAAAGTTTTCACCACACCCTCAGGGTACTTCATCTTCCCGAGATTGACGGAAGGAGGGAATACCTCCTGTTCGTTCAAGATGATTTTCCCCTTGTCCTTGACCCAGTTAATATAGCGGAGCCCCTCCAAGAGTTCAAAGGAGACGAGGTAATCCACATCCCCATATTTGATGAGGGGGGAGT
>Ga0315275_10003395_pt1 | contig 14653 bp, 12 predicted proteins | sample YL17G03_0_MG_FD_205557 | JGI IMG/M metagenome (GOLD analysis project Ga0315275, IMG submission 205557) | Sediment microbial communities from Yellowstone Lake, YNP, Wyoming, USA - YL17G03_0 | ecosystem: Environmental > Aquatic > Freshwater > Lake > Sediment | place: USA: Wyoming | collected... | reverse complement strand
GACCGGGCTCGCCTCCTGCGCCGGGCCCCACGGCCCCGGCTTCAGCGGGAGGTTCTGGTCGTTCCGCAGCTTGATCTTGGCCAGCGATTCGAGCATCTCAGGTGAGGTGAGGAAGGCGACGAACTCGTCTGCCAGCTTCCGATGCGTGCTGGTCTTCAGGATGCCGACGACATTACGGGGGATGTAGTAGGTGTCCCGCGGCAGGATGCAGGCGATCTCGGCCTTCTGCTTGGTCAGGTCAACTGACTTCGTGTCCATCGGACATCCGACGAACTGCACATTGGCCTCCGCCCGCCGGTCCACCACCCACTGGAAGGACTCGTTGCAGCAACCTGTCACCTTCACCTTCGGTTTGATCTTGTCCCATAGGCCGAGGTTCCGGAGCGACTGCCTTGCCGCGTGCGAGGCAGCGGTCAGATCGGGGGGCGAGAACGATATGAGCTTCACCTCGGGGTTGAGGAGGTCCGAGGGCTGCTTGATCTTGCCGGGATTCCCTTTCGGCACCAGGATCGCGACCTCGTAGCTGCCGAAGGCAACCATCGTCTTAGGGTCAATGTATCCCTTCTCGACGAGATACGTCGCCTCATGTCCGCCGGGCGAGATGAAGATGTCAGGCTTGCTGGGGTTCTCCTCGACCGCCTTCGCCATCATCTCCGGCGTGTCCACCATCGTCTTGAAGCTGACGTTCGGATGCTGGGCGGTGAAGGCATCCATCGCCCTGCTGACGGGCACGAACGCCCCCATCGGCACGGCCAGGTAGAGGGTCTCCTTCGGGCCGGTAGCAACCGGCTTCGAGGGAGCGCTCTGCGCCCGCCATGCTAACGCTCCACCGACAGCGACCAGGACTACCAGAACGACGAGGATGAGTGCTTTCAAAGTGACATGCTCCACCGGGCGTCGGGATCAGAGACTCGAGGAGTCAGTCGCCGCCTCTCGACCGTTCACCTCTTCGCCTCTTCGACTGCTCGCCTTTCCGCCCCCTCCATGGACTCCATCATATCCTGATAGGGTACCGCCCCGATAGAGCGGCCGATCTCCTTTCCATCAGGGGTGAGGAACAGCACCGTAGGGTAACCGCCTACCTTCCACTTCGTGACGAAGTCAGGGTTCTTGTCTCCGTCCACCCTAACCGTCACGAAGGCCTTGCTCGCCTCGACCACCTCGGCGCGGGAGAACACATTCTCGTCGAGGAGCTTGCACGGCGCACACCAGGTGGCGAACACGTCCACCATTACCGGCTTGCCGGCTTCCTTCGCCTTCGCCATTCCGTCTGCGTGGTCATGGTTCCAGGGGATAGTCGCGCCGCTCGCCTTCGTCTGGAGCTTCTCCGGCGCCTGCGAGCGGCACCCCGCCATGGTTGCCAACACCACCGCGATCAGTCCCCACCGCCAGACACTCAGCATTCCGTTTGCCATCCCTGTACCCCACCAGTAGGGTACACCACAACTGTTGCATTTCTGTGTCGAAACAAGTGCAAGGGCAGCGCAGGCTTTGGCCTGCCCTGCTCGTCCGCTCGCGGGCCTGGTAGGGCGCAGCTGCCTCCACGGCGAAACTGGCACCCGTGAGCATTGTCATCCTGGATGACGAGACCGCCAGCAAGATCGCTGCCGGGGAGGTGATCGAGCGGCCGGCATCGGTCGTTAAGGAGCTGGTCGAGAACGCGCTCGACGCCGGCGCACGACGGATCGAGGTGGAGGTGCGGGAGGCGGGGCGCGGCCTCATCCGCGTTTCCGATGACGGCTGCGGCATGACCCGAGGGGACGCGGTGCTCTCGCTCCAGCGCCATGCCACCAGCAAGCTACGAACTGCCGACGACTTGTTCGCCATCTCCACCCTCGGATTTCGCGGCGAGGCGCTGCCGAGTATCGCCTCCGTCTCCCGTCTCACGCTTGTTGCACGCGCTGAGGGAGCTGACTCGGGCTCTCGTCTCGTCGTCGCGGGCGGAGAGGTGATGGAACTGGAGGACATCGGCGCGCCGGTCGGCACCGACGTTTCAGTCGCCAGGCTCTTCTTCAACACCCCTGCCAGGCTTAAGTTCCTCAAGCGCGACGCGACCGAGCTGGGTCACATCACCGACGTGGTCACGCGCTTCCTGTTCTCCCACCCTCACGTGTCGTTCCGGCTGCGGGTGGAGAACCGCGAGCTGCTGCATCACAGCGCTAGCCCTGACTTGCGGGCGGCCGTGCTGGCGGCCTGGGGGCGGGAGCTTGCCGACGCGATGTTGCCGGTCGAGAAGCGAGCGGTCGGAATGTCTGTCAAGGGGCTCATCTCTCCGCCCCTGTTGCAGCGGGCGACGCGGAGCCACCAGTTTCTCTATGTGAACCGCCGATGGGTGCGTAACCGCATGCTCGCCCATGCGGTTGATGAAGCATACCGCGGGGTAGTGCCGGAGAAGCGCTTCCCCGCGGTTGTCCTGCTGCTGGAGATCGAACCGCACGCTGTGGATGTGAACGTCCACCCGATGAAAACCGAGGTCAGGCTGAGCCGGGAACCGGAGGTCCATCACCTAGTCCACGCCGCCCTACGCGAGGCGGTGGAGTCGGCGGGTGCACCCGCGATACGATTGGGCCAGCCTTCCCCAGAACCGGCAGTGACGCTTCAGGCGGGGCAGGAGCAAGCTCCTGCCCAACAACAGCTCGGCGCCGGCTGGGCCGGGACCCTCGCCGCCCCGGGGCTGCTCTCTCCGGCCTTCCGCGCCGCCATCGGCGACCGGCTGGAGCTGCGGCCCCTCGCTCAGTTGCGCGAGACCTACATTCTGGCGGAGAGCCGCGCCGGCCTGCTCCTCGTGGACCAGCACCGCGCTCAGGAGAGGATACTGTACGAGCGATTCACGCAGGCGAGAGTGTCACGCCGCCCGCCCAGCCAGGCGTTGCTCGCTCCCGCGATGGTCCAGTTGGGCTCGCGGGAGGCGGCGGCGGTTTCGCAGCAGATGGACGATCTGGGCGCGGTAGGATTCCAGCTCGAGCCTTTCGGCCGGGACGCGTTCCTCGTGCGGGCAGTCCCCGCTCAGCTCAGGGAGGGAGATGCTGAGGCACTCGTCAGGGACCTAGCGGACGAGCTGTCGGCCGAGGGCCAAGGCACCTCGGTCGAGCGCCGGCGTGAGAAGCTGCTGATCACCCTGTGCTGCCGCTCGTCGGTCAAGGCCGGGGACCGGCTCTCCCACGACGAGATGACGGAGCTGTTGCACGACCTGGCTGCCACCGCCCGGCCCTATACCTGCCCCCACGGCTGGCCCATTGTCATGACCATTTCCAACTTCGAGATAGACCGGAAGTTCAACCGGTAGGCCATTGGGAAGGGAGGAGCCCAATGGAGAAGCAGTCGTATCGAGAAGAACAGATGGAACCCGGAAGCCACGAGAAGCGCAAGATCGAGGAAATGTGTCTTGAGGCGGTAGAGTTGACACTTTCGGTGGGACCAGAACGGGCGATGGAGGCGCTTGAGAACCTGGCTCACACCTACCCTCATCACTCCGCGCCGAGAGTGTCCCTTGCTAAACTCTACCGATGGATGGCATTGAGGGAATCCCCTGGTGGGCCTTTCGAAGGAGGCAAGCTTCGGACTGCCGTTGAGCATGCGAAACTCGCTGTTGCACTTGAAGACCCACCAGAACTGGCTACCCTCGAACTGGTCAGTGATATGCTGCATATGCTTGGCGCACATGAAGAACGGGCGTCTTTCCTCAGCTCACTCGCGGGCAGGCACCCTGATCCCGCGATATCCCTCAAAGCCTTCAGTTGGGCTTCGGTAGCTCTCCAATGTCGTGGACTAGAACTGGAGGCTGAGGGCAAACACGAACAGGCCAATTCGGCCTACCGTGATTCCGTCACCATGCACCGACGGGCATTGCAGGCATGGCCTGAGGCACCGGTTACTGAGAAGCTCTCCTCTTATTTCGGGGAGTCTCACACAATCCAGGCATATTCATTGAGTGGTCTGGCCGACGAATGGGCTAGAGAGGTGGAGCAGCTTCTTGCCTCAGAGGAGGGATTGGCTCTTCCCGGCGATGTGTGTGGCAACTACTTCAGCCACGCTGGCGAAATGGCCGTGGAGGCAGGCCTGTGCCAGAAGGGGGTCGTTTTGGCAGAGAAGGCACTCAGGGCCAAAGAAGGAGGGGAGACCGCTTGCCGATATCGCCTAGGCATAATGAGCATGCTCGGGGCCCTGCTGATAGCTTACCATGCCGCGGGAGATGGGAGCGCACGAGAGTCTGTCGCCGAGAGAATTGAGGGGATGCTTCGACAATGGGAAGATGGTGCAGAGGAGGACAAGACCCTGCTGCCTGAGAGTCGCCTGCCTGCCGGGTACAATCTCGCAGCGAGAGCGTTCATCATGATCCGGGATTGGGAAAGGGCCATCCGCGCGTCCAGGCGGGGTTCCGAGCTTTGGGACTTCGGTCCCAACCACTGGTTTCTCGCGGTCTCTCTCTGGGCTGGCCGCAGAGATAGAGAGGGCGCCCTGGGCGCCCTTCGAGATGCCGCCCGAGACACTCGCCTTTCGGGTAGAAGTGATTGCCGAGGCCTCAGAGATGACTTCAAGCGTAGCAGCCACTTCAGCGATGTTCAAGAGGATAAGGATTTCCTGGCCGCTATCGAGGTGGCGGAGTTGGGAGGGTGACGTCAGTCTCTGCCCCGGCCACCCTAACCAAGTGCGCGTTTCCGCCGGGCGAGAGCACGTGGATGAAGAGGCGGAAGACAGGAGCCGCAGAGACTGCTGGTGAGATGGGCAGAAGCCTTCTCGCGATAGTCGGCCCCACTGCCACCGGCAAGACCGAGCTTGGGATGTTGCTGGCGGAGGCGCTTGGCGGAGAGATCGTTTCCGCCGACTCAATGCAGCTGTATCGCGGCATGGACATCGGAACGGCCAAGCCGACCGCCGAACAGCGTGCCGGGATCCGCCATCACCTCGTAGACATCATTGACCCCGATGAACCGTTCTCCGTCGCCGACTATCGCGAACGCGCCGAGGCGGCGCTGAAGGACATATGGTCGCGCGGGCGGCAGCCCATACTCGTCGGCGGCAGCGGCCTCTACGTCAGGGCGGTGCTCTACGAGATGGACTTCGGCGTGCCGCCCGATCGCGAACTCCGCCAACAGCTCACAGCAGAGGCGAACACTAGCGGGCTCCATCTACTCCACGAGCGCCTCCGCAGGATGGACCCAGCCGCGGCCGCTCGCATCCATCCGAACGACCAGAAGCGCATCATCCGCGCGCTGGAGGTCGCGGCCGCCTCAGCAGGAGCGGCATCCTCGTCGCGACCACCTCGAGAAGAGGACCAACCGGTTGACCGGACGAGGGCTTCGCGCTACAATGTCCGCCAGGTCGGGTTGGCGCTTGCCAGGGATGATCTGTACCGGCGCATCGAGGCCAGGGCCGAGGCGATGATCGCGGCCGGGCTCGTCGAGGAAATTCGCGGGCTGCTGGCGCGAGGCTACGACGAGCGCCTGGTCTCAATGAAGGGCCTCGGGTACGCGCAGATGCTGCCGCACCTGCGCGGCGAGATCACGCTCGAGGAAGCGGTCCGGCTGCTGAAGCGGGATACGCGGCGGTTCGCAAAGCGACAGCTCACCTGGTTTCGGGCGGATGCGACGATCCGATGGGTAGATGCGGACCAGGCCGGAGGGCCGCCTGGAGTCGCAGAGACGATACTCAGCGAATGGCGGTCGGCATGACGGCAACAGGCACCAAGAAGCGCGGAAAGCGTTGCGGCGAGCCGCTCCGGCTCAGCCCGCGTTCCCTCGCGCTCACTTCAGGAGGCCGGTCTCACTGAGAACAGAGCGATTAGGCGACGGGAAAGCAGGCGCCGGGGCGGGCTGAAGAGCCGCCCGGCGCCTTTCTGCTTGTATCAGTGCGAGATGCGAAGTATGGGAGTCGAGCGATGATCAGCTTCACCAAGATGCACGGGCTTGGCAACGACTACCTGCTGGTGGACGCGATGAAGGGCGGGCCGCCTGAAGCGAAGCTTTCTGCCATCGCCAATGCCCTTTCGGACCGCCACTTCGGGATCGGGTCGGACGGCCTGATACTGGTCGAGCCATCGCGCGTCGCGGACTTCAAGATGCGCATCTTCAACTCGGACGGCAGCGAGGCCGAGATGTGTGGCAACGGCGTCCGGCTATTCGCCAAGTTCGTCTACGAGCGCGGCTACACACGGCAGCGCGACCTGGAAATCGAGACTCTCGCCGGTATCATCCGGTCGAGGCTGCGCATCAGCGGCGGCGAGGTGACGGATGTCCGCGTTGATATGGGCGAGCCCCGCCTGCGCCGGTCTGATATGCCCATGAAGGGGCCCGACCAGGATCGGGTCGTCGCCGAGCGCATCCGCGTTCTTGGCCAGCGATACGAGATCACCGCGGTGTCAATGGGTAACCCACACTGCGTGCTGTTCGTGGACAACGTGGACAAGGCGAGGGTCGGCGAGATCGGCCCCGCGATCGAGCGCCATGACCTGTTCCCAAAGCGCACGAATGTTGAGTTCGCACAGATCGTGGGCGAGGGCCAGATCAAGATGCGCGTCTGGGAGAGAGGAGCGGGCGAGACTCTCGCCTGCGGCACCGGCGCGTCGGCCGTCGTAGTCGCCAGCGCGCTCAACGGGCTATCGGCGAGGAAGGCTACCGTTCACCTGCGTGGCGGGGACCTGAAGGTGCACTGGAACCAGGAGGACAACCACGTCTTCATCGAAGGGCCGGCAGAGGAAGTGTGCACGGGCGAAACGCGGCTAGACGAGCGCCTGTGAAGTCGGCAAAGCCGATGGCGGGAGCAGGTATTGCCCAACAGACAACGGAGGAGAGCACATGCAGGTTGCTGACCGGCTTCTGAAAACGCCACCGTATCCATTCGCCGAACTGGCACGGCTGAAGCGGAAGGCGATCGCCGATGGCGTTGATCTCATTGACTTCGGCATCGGCGACCCCGACCAGCCGACGCCGCCGCACATCGTCGAAGCCCTGCGAGCGGCCGCGATGGACAGCACAACCCATCAGTACGATGAGACCGGCCGGGGCCTGCCGGAGTACCGCCGCGCCATCGTATCGTGGTACCGCAACCGGTTCGGCGTGGACCTCGACCCGGACACGGAGGTGCTGCGGCTGATCGGTGCCAAGGAAGGGCTTGCCCACCTTGCGTGGGCGGTGCTGAATCCGGGCGATGTCGCGCTCGTTCCCGACCCGGCCTATCCAGTCTACGGCGTCGCCTCGGCGTTCGCCGGAGCCGAGGTCGTTCGCTTCCCCCTGGCCGAGGCAAGCGGCTACCTGCCCGATCTCGACGCGCTGCCGTCGAGTGTGCTGGACCGAGCCAGGCTGCTCTTTCTTTGCTACCCCAATATGCCGACGGGCGCGGTGGCACCGCTTGAGTCCCTCAGGCGGGTGGTCGAGTTCGCCCGGGCTCGGAGCCTGCTGGTCTGTCTCGACATGGCCTATTCCGAGCTCTACTACGATGGGCAGAAGCCGCCGAGCATCCTCGAGGTGGATGGCGCCAAGGAAACAGCGATCGAGATCCACTCGCTTTCGAAGACCTACAACATGACCGGCTGGCGGCTTGGCTATGCGGTCGGCAACGTCCAGGCGCTCGACGCGCTTGAGAAGATCAAGTCGAACGTGGACTCGGGCGCCTGGCTCGCCATCCAGCGCGCTGGCGCTGCTGCGCTCACGGGACCGCAAGACTGTGTTGACGCTATGCGGGCGATCTACCAGCGCCGGCGCGATCTGCTCGTGGGCGGGCTGAATGCCGCTGGCTGGAACGTACCCAGGCCTAAGGCGACCTGCTATGTCTGGGCTCCCGTGCCGGATGGGAACGGGTCCGCCGCCGTCGCGGAGGCGCTGCTGCATGACGCGGGGGTGCTCGCCACCCCGGGCAGCGCCTATGGCCAGCATGGCGAGGGTTACGTCCGATTCTCACTCACCGTTCAGGGCCAGCGCCAGGAGGAACGGATCGTCGAAGCGGTGGCGCGGATCAAGGGAAAGGTGCGCCTGCAATGACCTCGGCGACCCACGTCCGTCGGCACCAGCGGGCCCTGCTGGTCGCGCTCGAGCGGCCGGGCGAAGACTGGGAGGAATCTCTGCAGGAGCTGACACGCCTGGCCGAGACCGCGCACGTCGAGGTCGCCGGCGTCGTCACTCAGAAGCGTGACAAGCCCGACCCCGTCCATTTCGTCGGCAAGGGCAAGGCCCATGAGATCGCCGAGATCAAGGGGCAGGTGGGGGCGGACGTGCTGCTGGTGGATGGCGAACTCCGCCCGACGCAGCAGCGCAACCTGGAGGAGGCCGGGCACATCGGGGTGCTCGATCGCACCGCGCTCATCCTGGACATCTTCGCCCAGCGGGCCCGGTCGGCGGAGGGCAAACTCCAGGTCGAACTGGCCCAGCTCAACTACCTGCTGCCGCGGTTGAGCGGAAAGGGAACGGAGTTATCGCGGCTAGGCGGCGGCATCGGCACCCGCGGCCCCGGCGAGACGAAGTTGGAAGTAGATCGAAGAAGGCTGCGGGAGAGGATCAGGCACCTCAAGAAACAGGTCGAGCAGATCGCGAAGCGGCGCTCGGCGGAGAGGCGACACCGGCAGGAGGCCGGCCTTGCCGTTATCGCGTTGGTGGGTTACACGAACGCGGGGAAGTCCACGCTGCTGAACACGCTTTCGGGCGCCGGGGTGTTCGTGGAGGATCTTCTGTTCTCAACTCTCGACCCGACCATCCGCCGCGTCCAGATGCTGGACGGCCGCGAGTTTCTCGTCGTTGACACCGTGGGCTTCATCCGCAATCTCCCACACCAGCTCGTTGCCGCCTTCAGGGCGACGCTCGAGGAAGTGGTCGAGGCCGACGTGCTGGTCCACGTGGTGGACGCGAGTCACCCACAGATGGCCGAACAGATTGACGCCGCCCGGCGGGTGCTGGCGGGGCTGGGCTGTGCCAGCAAGCCGACCGTGATGGCCTACAACAAGGCGGATCTCGTGCGTGATCGGGAACGGCTGGCGGATCTCATGGCGCGGCAGGAACACGCCGCCGCTATCTCCGCCCGCACCGGCGAGGGGCTTGCGGACTTGCTTCGCCTGGTCGCGGAGCGCCTTGAGCAGGCGCTCGTGCCGGTTGACCTCACCCTCCCCTGGAACGCGCAGGACCTCCTCTCGGAAGTCCACCAGCGCGGCCGGGTGCTGTCCGAGCAGTTCCAGGAGGAGGGCATCGCCCTCAACGCTCGCGTGCCCGTTGACGTGGCTCAGCGGCTGCGGCGTGCCGCGGGGGTCGAGGAGCCGGACGCGCCGGAGTGGTAGGTGTTGCGACCCTCCCGCGAACTCCGATCCCACCTGCTCGCGCTTAGGCTGCAGTTCCTCGTCGCCGCCGATCAGCTCGGCCTCCTCCCTGCCGGCCTCCTCGGCCATGTGGTTCCAACAGCAGAACGCCAGGCGGAGCGGGCCGGCGCTGTTGGCCGCCTCGGTGAGTTCTGCGCTGCTCTGCTCGATCGGCGCCAGCAGCGCCGGATTCCGGGCCTGGTAAGCGTTACGGCGATGGACGAAGATGGCCTTCCCGCAGCGCGTGCCCTGCGCCGCACGGCTGCCGAGGGCCTCGGCGAGCTGTGCCAGCAGGCCGCGCCGCAGGCCCGGAAAGGCAAAGGCAGCTACTACACCCCGCGGTGGCTGGCCGACCTAATCGCGAAGGAGTGCGTCCGCGGCCTGCTGGAGGCCCGCAAGTGCGGGCCTGAGGCCGCGCCCTCGCTCCGCATCCTCGACCCCGCGGCCGGCGCTGGAGCCCTCCTGATCGCAATGGTTGACGCGGTCGCCGAAGCAGTCGGGGAGGGGGAGGGGCGCAACGACGTCCGTTGCGCGGTTGTGCGACGGTGCCTCACCGGATATGAGCTGGACCCGCTCCCGGCAGAGGCATGTCGCCTCTCGCTCTGGCTGGTGGCGTCGCGCCCGGGCCGGCCGGCCGTCGTCCCCGCGAGGGCGATCTTGGTGCGCGACACACTCGCCGATCCGCCGCCCCGACTTCGCTACGACATCGTCATCGGCAATCCGCCATGGGGCGTCCAGCTGGCGGCCGGTCATGCCGATGGGCTCGCGGCATCCTTCCCTGACGCGCTTGGCGGCCACCGCGACTCATTCCTGTTCTTCCTCGCCCTGGCGTCCGAGGCGGTCCGCAGCGACGGCGCGCTGGCGATGGTTCTGCCCGACGCGGTGCTGTCTCAGGTCAGGTACGAAGGCATCAGGCGGCTTCTGCTCCGCCGGTTCCGGCCGCTGCGGCTCGACAGGCTCGGCAAGGAACCGTTCCCCAGAGCGACCGCGCCGGCCTGCGGGCTCTGCCTGATAGGACGCAGCATCGCGCCGACCAGCTACCGGGTGTCGGATCTCAGGCGGGCGCGGGCATCCGATCCCGGAACGCGAACGCGCACTTGGCGCGCTCTGCGTGACGCACCTCTTGCAGCCGCCCACCACAGCCTCATCGCCCCGCCTCCACAACTAGGGCGAATCCTGAGCGAACTCGGTGCCCGGCACCGCACACTGGGGGAGTTGGCGGAAGTCTTCCGCTTTCACGATTCCGGTATCAACTACCCGAACGCCGACCTCGGGCGCAGCATCCTGTACACGGGCCGACGCCAGCACCCATCCGACATCCCGGTCACCCGCGGCCGCGACTTCCTGCCCCTCACGGCTGCCGGCAGTTCCTCCTGGCTGCGTCATGATTGGCAGCGCCGCGTCGGCCCCACCAGCGGCGTGTCGGTGCGGGAAGACCTATACCGGGCAGCCCCCAAGCTCCTGCTGCGTCAGACCGGCGACCGGCCGGTCGCCACCCTAGACCGCAAGGGTGTTCACTTTGGCCGCAGCGTGATCGCGGTCACAGGCCGCTCAGAGGACGAACTGCTGTGGCTGGCAGCGGTGATGAACTCGAGCACGTTCGCGGCGCTCTACCGGGCTATGGTGCCGGAGGCAGGCCGCCCATTCGCCCAGGTGAAGGTCAACAAGCTGAAGCTCGTGCCTCTGCCGCCGGTTGGGGAGGACCATGCGTTAGCCGAACTCGCCCGCCAGGTGCTGCGCGAGACGGACGAGGAACGCAGACGGGCTCTGCTCGCGGAGATAGATGAGCGCGTGGCCCGCGCCTACGGCCTCAGCTCGTCAGCGCGGGAGCACCTGGCCGACCTCGCGGGTCTCACGCGCTGCCAACCCCGCCCCTCCCCCCTCCCCGCGCGCGGGGAGGGGTAAGGGGGAGGGGTTTCCGCAGCCAGGCGAACGCCGCGCGCGGGTACACCGTGAGCACCGCCATGAGCACAACCGCCCAGTACCCCGCGAAGCTGACCTTCCCTCGGTAGTGCTTGCGGTAAAACCGGATGAGACTGCGGTGCGACTCGAGCACGGCCTGCACTCTCACCTGAGCCGTGCTGCTCCCGTGATGATGGAGCACCCGGGCCGTAGGCTGGAAGATGATGCGCCACCTCGCCTGTCGCAGCCGATAGCAGAGGTCGGCGTCGTTGAAGTAGAGCGGGAAGCTCTTATCGAACAGGCCGACCTCTTCGAGCGCCGCCCGCCGCAGAGCAAGCGCCGAGGCCATTGGCTGCTCCACTTCGCGGCGAGAGGTGTGGTCCCAGTAGGTCATCCGATAGCGCCCGAGCGACTCGCTTCGCGGGAAGAGACGCGACAGGCCCAGCCCGTCGCAGAGAACTGCCGCAGGTTCAGGGAAGGAGCGGCACGACTGCTGGATCGTGCCGTCGGGCAGCACCAACTGAGGCGCAACCGCGCCGATCCCCGAGCCCTCTGTCATCTCGCGCAGCATCACCGTCAGCGCGCCTGGCATCAACGCCGTGTCCGGGTTCAGCAGCAGCACGAACGGCGCATTGCCCGCGCCTATCGCCTGGTTGTTCGCGGCCGCGTAGCCGCGGTTCTCCGCGTTGGCGATCAGATGGACGCTGGGGAACTCGGCGCCGACCATCTCGACCGTTCCGTCGCCGGAGGCGTTGTCCACGACGATCACACGTGCCACCTCCGGCTGCCCGACTACCGTTCGCAGGCAGGCGCGCAGCAACTCCCTCGTTCGCCACGAGACGATGCAGACGTCGAACTTGGCATCCAGTGCCGGGTCGCCGCCTGCCCTGAGCAAATCCGAAGGGAACCCCGCCGAGGGATAGGTCACTGGTTCCTCCCTCACCAGGGTTCCACTTGGCCCCCGCTCGACCCTCCAACCAGGCCTGCAGGTCGGCCGTCTCTCGACGCAGAACCTCGACACCCAATGATCATCCGCACCGAGATCCATGCCCGTGCCGGCTTCCTTGGCAATCCCTCCGACATGTACGGGGGGAAGGTCATCTCGTTTCTGATCCATGATTTCTCGGCCCGCGTTCAGCTCTGGGAAAGCCCGGAGCTCACGTTCCTGCCTAACCCTGAGCACGACAAGATGGAGTTCGCCAACCTCTCTGAACTCGTCAACTCCATCGAGCGACACGGCTACTACGGCATGCAGCGGCTCCTCTTTGCCACCTGCAACCGCTTCGCTCAGTACGCCCAGGAGCGCGCGATTCCGCTGCGTCGGGCGAACTTCACCATCGCCTACGAGACCACCATCCCGCGCCAGTCAGGTCTCGGGGGGTCCAGCGCCATGATCATCGCGGCGCTGCAAGCGCTCCTCAGGTTCTACCGCGTTCCCGTCCAGCGGGTCCCGCCAGCCGAGCTGGCAGAGCTTGCCCTCGGTGTAGAGGTGAGCGAACTCGGCATTGCCGCCGGGCTGCAGGACCGCGTCGTGCAGAGCCACGGCGGCCTCACCTATATGGACTTCTCGCCGCGTACGCGAGTCTACGAGCGCCTCGACTCGAAGCTCCTGCCCCGATTCGGCCTCGCCTACCTGGCCGAGCAGCATCTCGGGACGATGGAGTCGGGCCGAGTGCACTCGCAGGTTCGCTACCGCTGGGAACAGGGCGACGCCGAGGTGCGCACGGCGATGCGCGAGCTGGCACGGAGCGCGGAGCAGGGGAGGAGCGCGTTGGGGCGGCGCGACCTGAGGACGCTCTCCCGCCTCATGAAGAGGAACCATGACCTCCGGGTGGAGTTGTTCGGCGAGGCGTTGGGCGCGCACAACTTAGAGCTGGTGGAGATCGCCCGCAGCCTCGGCCTCGCCGCCAAACTGCCGGGCTCCAGCGGCGCCGCCCTGGTGCTGCTGGATGACGCAGCAGCGGAGAGTGCGCTCGCTGCCGCCTACGCCGCCAAGGGCTACCGTTACCAGCCCATCGAGGTGTTCTAGCGATGCCCATTCGATCGCGGAAGACTGAAACACCAGCGCTGCCCGCCATCACCAAGGCGGTCGTGCCGGCGGCGGGGAGGGGCACCCGCCTGATGCCAGCGACGCGCTCGCAGCCCAAGGAGATGCTTCCCGTCGGCCGCAAGCCGACCATCCAGCACGTGGTGGAGGAACTCGCCGCCAGCGGCCTCCGGGAGGTGCTCCTGATCTCCGGTCAGGGCAAGCGCGCCATCGAGGACCACCTCGACCGGGACGTCGCCCGCAACGACGAGTGCCACCAGCCGTGGATGGATCTGCGCTTCTTCCACGCTCGCCAGACTCAGCCGCGGGGGCTCGCAGACGCGGTCGCGATCGCGGAGCCCTTCGCCGGCGGTCAGCCTTTCGTCGTCGCGCTAGGCGACTCGATCCTGCTCTCGCGCTCGCGCGAGCCGGTGCTCAAGCGGATGATGGATGTGCATCTGCAGCGCCGGCCCGCGGCAACGATCGCAGTCGAGGAAGTGCCCTGGGAGGCGGTCAGCCGGTACGGGATCGTCGCCCCGAAGGGCAAGCCCGATCACGTCTTCTCGATCCGCGGTTTCGTAGAGAAGCCTTCCCCCAGCAAGGCCCCCAGCAACCTCGCCGCGGCCGGGCGCTATGTGCTGGAGCCCTCCATTTTCGACGCCATCCGCAGGATCAAGCCGGGAATAGGCGGCGAGTTGTGGTTGACCGACGCGCTGCGGCTGCTGCTGGATGAGGGGCATGAGGTCATCTGCGTCAAGCTGCGCAAAGGTGAGCACAGGCTCGACATCGGCGGCTTCTTCAGCTACTACCAGGCCTTCGTCGAGTTTGGCCTTGCCGATCCCGAGCACGGTACCGCTCTCAGGGCCTGGCTGAGGAAGCGGCTGCGGCAACGGACTAGCTGATACCCGCTTCTACCGCGAGGCGACCGACTGCTTCAGGTCACTTCCCGAGTGGTAGCGGAATCGTCTTCAGGCTCCGCTTCGGCAGACGCGGTCAGAGTGGGGACTGGCTGGCGCGGCAAGGCCGGCGTCCCACTCCCCTCTGTGCCAGGCCCGCGACCGGGTCCGGCCGAGCGCCCCGCAGCGCGGCCGGACGACCGCAGCTTCAGCACCAGCGCCGCCGCGAGCAAGAGCACTCCCGCAGCGACGAGCGCGAGGCTCGTTTCCATCACGCTGCCTCCCTATGGCCCGCGCAACCGAGTCATCGCCTGATACGCCAGGTGCATCATGTACTGATCGAGCAGCACGATCGCCACGTACGCCTCCGCCACCGGCCACACGCGCGGCACGATCGTGGGGTCGCGGCGTGTGACGGCGGCGAGTTCCGCGTTCTCCAGCGACACCTTGTCAATGGTATGCTGCGGCTTCGCGATGGTTGGCGTCGGCTTCACTGCGAGACGAACAACGATGGGCTGACCTGTCGCCAGCCCGCCCGTGATGCCACCCGCG
>Ga0315275_10003394_pt1 | contig 14653 bp, 12 predicted proteins | sample YL17G03_0_MG_FD_205557 | JGI IMG/M metagenome (GOLD analysis project Ga0315275, IMG submission 205557) | Sediment microbial communities from Yellowstone Lake, YNP, Wyoming, USA - YL17G03_0 | ecosystem: Environmental > Aquatic > Freshwater > Lake > Sediment | place: USA: Wyoming | collected... | reverse complement strand
ACCTCACTGTCAGCAACATTCATCTGGCATCCATAGGTTTCTATGTAGACTTTTTTTGTCATCCTTTTTTAGCTGTCGGCTTTCAGTGGTCAGCTGTCAGCAGGAGGCAACTCCCCGCACCTCGTACCATTGATTTCCAGCGACAAAAGTAACAACTATGAGTTATGTATTAAAGAAATATTTAATTTTGCATAAGAAATTTAAATTATCAGTATATGTCAGGTCATAATAAATGGTCAACCATCAAGCGGAAGAAAGGAGCAAATGATGCCAAAAGAGGAAAGATCTTTACCAAGGTCATCAAGGAAATCACTATTGCAGCAAAGGAAGGTGGCGGGGATCCTGACACAAATTCCAGGCTGAGACTGGCTATCCAGAACGCTAAAGGCGCCAATATGCCAAAGGAGAACATTGACAGGGCAATCAAAAAGGCTGTTGGCGCCGATGCTGCTACTTATATCGAGACTGCATTTGAGGGATATGGCCCCTGTGGCGTTGCGATATTTGCTGAATGTCTCACTGACAATAATAACCGGACGGTTGCTTCAATCAGGTCATCCTTTAACAAGCACGGAGGCAAGCTGGGGACAAATGGTTCCTTAAGTTCCCTTTTTGAGAGGAAAGGTATATTTACAATAAGTAAGGAAGGATTCTCACTGGACGATATTGAACTTGAACTGATTGATGCCGGCGCACAGGATTTTGAGGATTATGACGATACTTTAACGGTGACTTGTGCGAAGGAGGATTTCGGCAGCGTTAACAGGAAACTGAATGAGCTTGGGTTAGAACCTGAGGAAGCAGGTCTGAAAAGAGTTCCAAACAACACCAAGAGTCTTGATCTTGAATCGGCAAGAAAGGTTATGCGGTTTATTGAATCGCTGGAGGATGACGACGATATTCAGAACGTTTATCATAACCTTGAGATGACTGACGAGCTTGCAAATGAGCTCGGCTAATGTTTATCAGAATGTTAAAGAAGGCCTTTTTTCTTCTTATTCTTACATTTGTTTCACTCGATTTTTGCCTGGCGCAGAACAGAAATTCGACAGCTGAACTTATGCGCAGGAACGATGCCGGTAGTAATACAGGGGACCTTAATATTTATCAGGATCCCCGGATAGACTCCCTGATTGGCAGGTACATTCTTTATAACCTGAGACTGAACGGACTGAATGGTTTCAGGATTCAGATATACAACAGTTCAAATAAAAATGCCAGGGAAGAATCAGGTAAGATCAGAGCCGAGTTCATGAGCAAATTTCCTGATATTGTTTCATACGCAACTTTCGACAGGCCAAGTTATTATAAGATACGTGCCGGTAATTACAGGACCAGGATCGAAGGTACAAAATACCTTCATATGATACGCAGGGTTTTTCCGGATGCAATCCTGGTTCCGGACATAATTAACTTTCCGGACCAGAATAAAAATTAACCATGAGCGACAATATAAAGCACGAATGTGGCATCGCGATGCTAAGATTGCGAAAGCCGTTGGAATACTATATTGAAAAATACGGGACATGGGACTGGGGGCTCCAGAAAATGTACCTGATGATGGAAAAACAGCATAACAGGGGACAGGATGGGGCTGGTATTGCAGGAATAAAAATGAATGTTCAGCCGGGAAACAGGTACATCTTCCGGCAAAGATCCAATAAGCCCGATCCAATTAAAGAGATTTTCGACCTGATCTACGAGGATATTGGCAAGTTAAGCAGGAAGTATAAAAAGGAGTTTAACAATCCGGCATTCATTAAATCAAACGTGCCGTTTGCGTGCGATATTTACCTGGGTCATCTGCGCTACGGCACTTTCGGAAACTACAATATCGATTATGTCCATCCCGTCAGCCGCGAGAACAACTGGAAATCAAAGAGTCTGGTAATGGCAGGCAACTTTAACCTGACAAACGTCTGGGAGCTTTTCAGCAGTCTCGTTGAGCTTGGCCAGACTCCGGTCGATTTCTCCGACACAGTAACAATTCTTGAGAATGTCGGCCACAGGCTTGATGAAGAAAATGAGCGGGTTTTCAGGTTCTTTAAGGAACAGGGACATTCGAAAAGAGAGATCACTCCCCTGATTGAAAAGAATCTCGACCTTGGAACAGTGCTCCGTAAAGCGAGCCGGAACTGGGATGGCGGTTATGTCATGGCTGGGATGGTCGGACATGGCGATGCATTCGTGATGAGGGATCCGGCAGGAATACGGCCTGCATTTTATTACATTGATGACGAAGTGGTTGTTGCAGCTTCGGAACGACCTGTAATACAGACTGTTTTCAATGTCCGTACTGATAACGTCAATGAACTTCCTCCTGCCAGTACGATCATTATAAAAGCTTCGGGCGAAACTTCAATAGAGCAGGTCAGGGATGAGGCTGAACTCAGGAAATGCTCATTTGAAAGAATTTACTTTTCGAGGGGCACTGATAAAACTATCTACAGGGAAAGGAAAAAACTCGGTGAACTGCTTACGCTTCCTGTATTGAAGGCTGTAAACAATGATACAGAGAATACTGTCTTTTCATATATTCCCAATACCGCTGAAAGTGCATTTTACGGATTGATAAAAGGGGTGGAGGATCATATCAACAGGAAGAAGCTCGACAGCATAATTGAAAAAGGCAGAAACATTACCGTTGATGAGCTCCGGAAGATTATAAATCAAAGGACCAGGGTTGAAAAAATTGCCGTCAAAGATGCCAAGCTGAGAACATTTATTACTGAAGACATCAGCAGGGACGACCTGATCGGCCATGTTTATGATGTAACCTATGGTGTGATAAGAAGAGGGATTGACAATCTTGTGGTAATCGACGACTCAATAGTCAGAGGAACAACATTGAAGAAAAGTATAATAAGGATTCTCGACAGGCTTGATCCGAAAAAAATAGTGATAGTCTCGTCCTCTCCGCAGCTCAGGTATCCCGACTGTTATGGAATTGACATGGCAAAACTGGGCGACCTTATAGCATTCAAGGCCGCGGTGGAGCTCCTGAAAGACAACGGGAATGAACAGCTTCTCAAAGAAATATATGAAGAAGCCAGGGCTGAAATACTCAAGCCTGTTGGTGAAATCAGAAACCTTGTAAGGGAGATCTACAAGCCTTTCTGCACCGACATGATCTCACGCAAGATCTCCTCACTCCTGAAATCGGAGGATATAAAAGCTGAAATTGAGATCGTGTTCCAGTCTATCGAAGGATTGCATGAAGCTTGCCCAGGGCATACAGGCGACTGGTACTTTACAGGAAATTATCCGACACCGGGCGGGAACAAAGTGGCCAACCAGTCGTTCATCAATTATATTGAGGGCAGAAATGAAAGGGCTTACTGATTTTCGTGTGAGAACCAGGTAATAAGAAAGTCCTTTTTATAAGAAGCCAGATGCCTGTTTATCTTCTCAACGTAGATATCCCTCAGCGTGATCATAATCCCGGTCTCTTCCACATCCCCGAACTTGTGATTTATAAAGGTTCCGAATGTCCTCATTGTCGGTGATAATCCCATATAGGCGTTGATAAGCGGCGGAATGTTTTCTCCAAGGTTCCTTACCTCCCGCGATAATATTTTATAATTATCCTTGTATCTCCATCCCTTGAAGATCTTCCTCATTTCTTCCTGGTTTATGTCAATCTTTGCCGGATCAAGTGGGATAACGAGATTGTCTGGATCATAAAAGTGCCTGTTCAGAAAATAGAGTATCATATTCCTTGCCTTCTGGTTGAAATGAGGGTACATGGTTACCTTGCCAAAAAGGAACTTGAGATGGTGATGATCAAGAATTATTGCACCAAGTCCGTCCCAGAGGTTATCAAGGGCAAAAAGGCTTTTACGGCCCATCGAACGCGATTGATAGTCAGGATGCACAAATGAGCGGCCAAGTTCCATCATGTGCGGATAATATTTTTTCAGGAATTTTTCTGAAAACTTAAAATACGATGATGAAGCGAGCTTCGTGACATCGCATGTGGTGCATCCTTTCGGAGGAAAATATAACCGGTAGCCGCCGATCATTTCCTTGTTTTCCGGATCCCACACGATCAGCTGTTTCTGCGGATCTTCCTCGTCAATGTCAAATTCATCAAGATCAATATCCTTTCCGGTACCTCCTCCGGCATGGCGAAAAGTGATCTCCCTTATCCTGCCTATTTCATGCATCAGTGAGGGTGAATTCCTGTGATCAAAAAAATATACCTCATTGCTGCCATTGTTTGTGCGGCGAAGGAGTTTATCCTGAGTAAGTTCTGCAATTATCTTATCCTTGGGGAGCTGTTCAGCTATTGGTTTCATTCGGTCCATGTTGGTGATGAGGATCTCAGTTTCTCATTCTGAAAAATCGGGCACAATTTAGAAATTTTTTTGATTATTTGATTTTCAGGAAATAAACGATTTTAGCTCATATGACTTTCCTTTAACCCACTCTGCCCATTCCGGAGCAGTTTTTGACTTGTCAAATGTCTGCCATGGTATTGGCTTCCCGAAAACAAGATCAATTGCCTTCCCTTTTTGTTTAAAGAGCTCATCGGCGAGATACAGCATTTCAATATTTGCTTTTATGCCCAGGAAATTCCTGATGTTGGAGAGGTTGTAAAAGAAATTGGAGTTGCGGCCTGAAAAATATGCCGGGACGATGTCTCTCTTGTATTGTACGGACTTGGAAATGAAACTTTTGTGCCATTGGAGATCCCTTATGATCCCTTTCTTCTTTCTTGAACACAATCCGGCGGGGTAATATAGGATCTGGCATTCCGAAGCATAGGCTTCCTCTATCTTCCTGACAGCTTCCCTGTCCTGTGTTCCATGCTTGTTTACCGGAAGAAATATTCCCGAGAGGCTTCTGATATTCATAAGAATGTCATTTACAGGAAATTTCAGGTCTTTGTAGTATTTTGACAACTCATTTATGAAGACCAGCCCGTCGAGCCCTCCCAGTGGATGATTTGAGACAAAAATATATCTTCCTGAAACCGGGATGTTTTCTTTGCAGAAAGCCCTGTAGCTTATATTGAAAAATGCAAGTCCGGCTTTTATAAATTCAGCATCTTTCAGATGACCTGCACTTTTCAGGAATTCATTTAATTCATCCTGATGCACAATCCGCTTTAAGTATCTGACAATGAATCCGGGAACAACTTTTCTCAAAGCCGGGTTCTTGGAGTACAGGATCTGCTCCACATCGATTTTCAGAACATCATTTGCTTCGGGAGATTCAGTCATACGGCCAGCCTTTTAGTCAAAACAGGTGTAAAAATACCAAAAAAGATGTAATTCATGTACTCACCCCCCGGCCCCCTCTCTACTTCGTAAAGAGGGGGAGTTATATCATTGTATACTAATTACTTCCCCCTCTTTGCGTTAGCAGAGAGGGGGAACACAAGGGGGTGAGTACATGGATTATGAGGAGGAATACAAAGGGGTGAGTACATGATTACAGAGCAAGAATCCCAGAAATAGTTAAGATAAGATTCCGATTTGTGGATGAGGCGATCTTCCAAAAGTGGAGCTGTGCTCCAACAATCTTTAAAATTTTATTTTATGCGGTAACCTCCATTGGATGGCTCTCTGATGAGGATATGAAGAAAAAGATATTAACAATAATAAAAAATAATGTGGGGGAAAGTGGAGGAAAGTGGATAATTTTTTCATATTTTAGCGTTTTTATTGATAGAAAGAGAGTATGGCCACATTTATAGGCGATTACCCGTGCAAGGTGGATGTCAAGGGAAGGATTATCCTTCCTATGGCATTCAAAAAGCAGATGCCTGCTGCTGCACAGGATCATTTTGTGGTCAGGAAGGATATTTTCGAGGACTGCCTGGTGCTTTATGCAATCGACGACTGGAACCGGCAGCTTGAAAAGATCAGGAAGAGAATCAATCCTTATAACCGTGAGCATAACATGTTCCTGCGAAACTTCTTCAAGGGAACTGCCGAACTCTCTCTCGACAACAATAACCGGATGCTGATCCCAAAAAGACTGATGGAGCTTATCGGAGCTGAAAGGGATGTCGTTCTTGCCGGACAGGACGGAAGAATTGAGATATGGCCTGCATCGGTTTATGAGACAATCGGAATGCCTTCTGAAGATTTTGCAGACCTGGCTGAAAAGCTGATGGGTGGAAGCATAAATGAGCCTTTGGAATAATGTATTACCATGTACCAGCATTGCTTGAGGAAAGTGTCAGGGGACTGAATATCCGCTCTGACGGAATCTATGTTGACGTTACTTTCGGAGGGGGAGGGCACTCGATGGAGATCCTGAAACGGCTTAAGAGAGGAAAGCTGATAGCCTTTGACCAGGATGAGGATGCAATGCGGAATGTTCCCGATGACAAAAGACTCATCTTTCTTAATCAGAATTTCAGGTTTCTTAAGAACAACCTGAAATTCAATGGTGTAGACTCAATTGACGGGCTTATTGCAGATCTGGGTGTTTCATTTTACCAGTTTGATGAGCCGGAAAGAGGGTTTACTTTCCGCCAGGATGTGCCGCTAGATATGAGAATGAATAAAAAGGGTCCGGTAACTGCCGCCAGCCTTATTAAAACACTGGATGAGGCTTCGCTCGCAAAAGTCCTTTATGATTTCGGCGAGCTTGTGAATTCAAGACGTATCGCAAGGGAGATCGTCGCGGCAAGAGCTGTTAAACCATTGACTACGGTCAGTGATATGATTAATGCAATAGGGAAACTGGCACCCCCAAGGCAGGAGCATAAATTCTATGCACGGGTATTTCAGGCTTTGAGGATTGCAGTTAATCATGAGATAGATTACCTCAGGGAAATGCTTGAACAGTCTCTCGATCTGTTAAAAAAAGATGGCCGTCTGGTTGTGATAACCTATCATTCACTTGAGGACCGGGTTGTCAAGAATTTCATGAGAACCGGAAATTTTGAAGGCGAGGAGAAAAAAGATTTCTATGGAAACCTCATCACTCCTTTCAGGATAATAAACAAGAAGGGCACTGTGCCTGATGAGATTGAAGTTGAGGATAACAAAAGAGCAAGAAGCGCAAGGCTGAGAATTGCAGAAAAGATCTGAAGATGACAGAATCGAAAGAAGGAAAGCCAAAGCAGGGCAAGCCGGGCAGTTTTGTGAAGGAACTGTTGAGCGGAATAATATTCTCCGATGTGATCATTCTCAGGAACCTGTGGTACATAATCTTTCTGACGATCCTGGGAGCGCTTTATATAGGTAACAGGTTTCACGCGGAAAAGATCACCCGCGAGAGTGCCAGGCTAACAAGAGAAGTAAAGGACCTGAAAGCTGAATCTCTTTCAACATCAGCGAGTCTGATGTATGTAAGCAAGCAGTCGGAGGTCTTCAGGATGGTTCGTGAAAAGGGTCTTGGACTTGAGGAACTTAAAACACCACCATATAGGCTGATAGTTGATAAATAGTGAACAGGATGACAGTCAGGGACGAAATAGTATGGAGGAGCGCGGTCGTATACTTTGTATTGACAATTCTTGCAGTTGCTCTGATTGTTCAGATCCTGATCCTGCAGTATGTGCAGAGGGGCAAATGGTCGGCAATGAGCGAGAAATATGTTTTCAAAACAGCCGAAATGCCTGCAAACAGGGGGGATATCCTTGCATATGACGGACGATTGCTGGCCAGTTCGGTTCCCTATTATTCAATTTACATGGATACACGAAGCAGCGGTATGTCAGCTGAAACCTGGTCGGGCGGGATCAGCGGATTATCTGAAGGTTTGTCGCGGCTTATCGGAGTAAGATCACCTGCCGGCTGGAGATCGGTGATCACGGAAGCAAGAAGAAGAGGAGACCGGTACTTCCTTATCCAGAAAAAAGTTGATTATTCTATTCTCAAAAAGCTTAAAGAACTGCCTATTTTCAGGGAAGGACAGTACAAAGGTGGTCTTGTTGCACAGCCTGAAAACAGAAGGATCCTGCCGCACAACGAACTGGCAGCAAGAACGATCGGATATCTGAATCAGAGTACAGAAGGCACACAGGTTGGCCTTGAAGGTTCCTTCAATAAGGATCTAGCAGGTAAAAACGGGGTAGTAGTAAAACAGCGGCTCACCGGCGGCGACTGGATCATTGTCAATGATGGTGAAAGCGTTGAATCGAAGGACGGCAATGACATAGTGACCACTATCGATGTCGATCTTCAGGATGTCGCATCGAGCGCACTCGAAACTCAGCTCAGAAAGCATAATGCTCATCATGGCTGTGCTGTACTTATGGAAGTTAAAACTGGTGACATACGTGCCATTGCTAATCTTGAAAGCGGGGGCGACGGGAGCTACAACGAAACATATAATTATGCAATCGCGGAAAGTACAGAGCCCGGATCAACGTTCAAGCTTGCTTCACTGATGGCCGCAATTGAAGACGGAGTGATAGATACAGGCGACATTGTTGACACAGGCAACGGGACCGTAAAGTTCTATAACAAGATAATCCGTGACACTAAGGAAGGTGGATATGGTAAACTGACTGTAAAACAGGTATTTGAGAAATCTTCTAATGTCGGAACATCAATAATTATCAGCGAGCATTATAAGAATAATCCAAAGGATTTTGTAAACAGGCTTTATGCAATGAAGCTTAATCAGCAGCTTGACCTCCAGATAAAAGGCGAAGGGAAACCGCTGATAAGGTACCCCGGCGATAAATTCTGGTCGGGCCTCTCTTTGCCAATGATGTCACATGGCTATGAGGTCCAGATGACTCCCTTGCAGATACTTACATTCTATAATGCTGTTGCAAACGACGGCAAAATGATGCGTCCGAGATTCGTTACCTCAATCCTCAGGAATGGATCAGTCATAAAGAGCTTTGGAACCGATGTCATAATAAACTCGATCGCTTCAAGGAATACTGTAAGAAAGGCAAAGGCAATGATGGCGGGAGTTGTAGAGCATGGGACGGCAGCCAACCTGAAGAACTCAAATTATAAGATTGCAGGAAAGACGGGAACGGCCCAGATAGCAGCAAATAACCGGGGATACCGTCAGGGTGAGAGGATGTCGTATCAGGCCTCGTTTGTAGGATATTTTCCGGCAGAAAACCCTCTTTATTCCTGCATAGTAGTTGTAAATGCGCCTTCGAACGGGGTTTACTACGGGAATATAGTGGCCGGATCGGTTTTCAAGGAAATTTCCGATAAGGTCTATGCAACCACTTTCTTCAGGGATTACAGGGCAGAAAGCAAAGAGGATAAAGATAAAAAACCAGCTGCCCCTGAAGCCGGCAACGGATTCAGATCTGATATCAACGAAGTACTGGGCGATCTGGATGTAAGGTATAAAAGGACCTCAAAGGAGGATTGGGTGGCTACGCGTGAAAGCGGCGACACAATAAGGCTTGTCGGAGTCAGCCTTAAAGAGGGATTGGTCCCGGACGTGAGGGGTATGAGCCTGAGAGATGCTGTTTACCTTCTCGAAAACTCGGGTCTCAGAGTAAGGTACAGCGGAAAGGGAAGAGTTCTGAGGCAATCGCCTGAACATGGGGCAAGGGTGTATGAAGGAACTGTTGTTTCGCTTGATATGAATATGTGATTTACAATGATACGGATCAATGATTTAATAAGGAACGTCGGGGTTATCTCAATTACGGGAGAAGAGAATCCGGTCATTGACAGGATCGAATTTGATTCACGCAAAGTGACAGCCGGTACCCTGTTTGTGGCAGTGAAGGGTACCAGAAGCGATGGACATGATTTTATAGCGAGTGCTGTCGAATCAGGCGCTTCAGCCGTTATTTGTGAAGTTCTTCCTGAAAAAGCTGACAGGAAAATCTGCTGGATAAAAACAAATGATTCCGCGAAGGCACTGGGAATAGTTGCTTCGGAGTTTTTCGGAAATCCTTCTTTTTCACTGAAGCTTACGGGGGTTACAGGCACAAATGGTAAAACAACAATTGCGACATTGCTCTACAGGATGTTCACAAGGCTCGGATACAAGTGCGGACTCTTCTCAACGGTATGTAATTACATTGTAATTACAGAGCTTCCGGCAACTCACACTACTCCCGATCCCATCGAGCTTAACAGGAGCCTCGCTGCCATGGTTGAGGAAGGCTGTGACTATGCTTTTATGGAGGTCAGCTCGCATGCAGTTGATCAGAAACGGATAGCAGGATTAAAATTTGCAGGAGGGATCTTTACGAATCTTACACACGATCATCTGGATTATCATAAAACATTCAGCAATTACCTGAATGCCAAGAAAAGCTTTTTTGATTCCCTTCCTTCTGATGCTTTTGCCCTTGCAAACTCAGATGATAAAAACGGCAAGGTAATGCTCCAGAATTGTAACGGAAGGAAGTATACATTTTCAGTGAATGGAATTGCGGATTTCCGTTGCAATGTCGTTGAACAGGACTTCAGCGGGATGGATCTGAGAATCCAGGGAGAGGAGGTCTGGACAAGATTCATTGGAGATTATAATGCTTCAAATCTGCTGGCAGTTTTTGCTGCATCAGAACTTCTGGGAGGAAACAGGAAGGAAATACTTCCTATACTCAGCGATCTCAGGTCAGTGCCGGGAAGACTGGAATCAGTTAATGGTCCGGGCGGAATAATCAGTCTGGTCGACTATGCCCACACCCCTGATGCCCTCCTGAATGTAATTTCAACAATTAATAAGATCAGGGCGGAGGGACGGCAGCTGATAATAGTTGTCGGTGCAGGCGGGGACAGGGACCGGACAAAACGTCCAAAAATGGCAGCAATCACTGCAGAGGGCAGCTCAAAGGTCATTCTTACTTCTGACAATCCAAGGACCGAGGATCCGGAAAAGATACTTGATGACATGGAAGCGGGCATCACTCCTGATGTAAGGAGAAAGGTGCTCAGGATCCGCGACAGGAGGGAAGCAATAAAGACTGCAGTCATGCTGGCAGGTCCGGGCGATGTCGTACTTGTTGCCGGCAAAGGGCATGAAAATTATCAGGAGATCAACGGTATAAAACATCATTTTGACGACAGGGAGGAGCTGAAAGCTGCCCTGCTTTTGAAAAACACCAGATAGGATATGCTTTATTATCTTTTTCAATATCTGAATGAACTTAATGTCCCCGGGGCAGGGATGTTCACTTATATCACATTCAGATCGGCAATGGCAGTAATTACTTCACTCATAATTTCAATGCTGATCGGTAAGCGCATTATAAGATTCTTACAGTTAAAGCAGGTTGGCGAAGTTGTAAGGGATCTTGGACTCGAAGGACAGTATCAGAAAAAAGGAACACCATCGATGGGCGGCATAATCATCCTGGCTTCAATAGTGGTCCCTGTTCTTCTGTTTGCAAAGCTCGACAATATATATGTAATTCTCATGCTTCTGACAACCATCTGGCTGGGCTTAATAGGATTCATGGATGACTATATCAAGGTTTTTAAAAAGAACAAGGAAGGACTTGCAGCCAGGTCAAAGGTTGCCGGACAGATCATCCTGGGGCTGATTGTGGGGGTGACTCTTTTCTTCAGCAGGGACGTTATAATAATGGAGAAAGTTTCCATTTCTGATCTTACCGCACGTGAGAGGATAGAGCTTCTTGATCCCGATAAACCTTATTATCCTGACGGCCAGGTATCGATGGAGCGCAAATCACTGAAGACAACCATCCCTTTTGTGAAGAACAACGAATTCAACTATGCCTGGCTTGTGGCATTTATTCCTGAAAAGTACAGGCAGATATTTACGTGGCTGGTTTTTGTCCTTATCGTGATCATCATTGTAATTTCAGTTTCAAATGGTGCAAATCTAACTGACGGTCTCGACGGGCTGGCGACAGGGACATCAGCCATAATCGGTACTGCCCTTGGTGTACTGGCATATGTTTCAAGTAACGTCATATATGCCGATTACCTGAAGATAATGTACATTCCGAACAGTGGTGAACTTGTAATATATGCAAGCGCGCTGATCGGTGCGACAATAGGTTTCCTGTGGTATAATTCCTACCCGGCTCAGGTTTTCATGGGTGATACGGGCAGTCTTGCCCTGGGCGGGATCATAGCCGTATTCGCAATTATTATAAGAAAGGAGCTTCTTATTCCCATTCTGTGCGGGATTTTCCTTGTTGAGAATTTATCAGTTGTAATACAGGTTTCTCATTTTAAGAGAACCAAAAGAAAATATGGAACCGGGCGGAGGATTTTTCTGATGGCACCGCTTCATCATCATTATCAGAAGAAAGGATTTCCCGAACCGAAAATTGTCACGAGGTTCTGGATTGTGGCAATAATACTTGCCGTAATAAGCATTGTGACTCTCAAGATCAGATAGTTGTATGAAGAAAATCGTAATACTCGGGGCGGGCGAAAGCGGGGCAGGTTCAGCAATACTTGCACAGCAGAAAGGATTTGATGTTTTTGTATCCGACAAAGGGGAGGTCAGGCAGCAATACAGGGAGATTCTTGACAGGAACAATATAAGGTGGGAGGAGGGCAAACACACTGAGAAAGAGATCTTCAAGGCTGATGAAGTAATCAAAAGCCCCGGTGTCCGTGAAGATGCTCCAATAGTTATTCAGATTCACGAAAAGGGCATTCCCGTAATATCGGAGATTGAATTTGCAGGCAGATATGCAACCGGCAAAAAGATTTGTGTTACAGGAAGCAATGGAAAAACAACCGTGACAAATCTTATTTATCACATCCTGAAGAAAGCCGGGAAAAATGCTGCAATGACAGGGAATGTAGGTAACAGCTTTGCAATGGCGGTTGCTGAGGGGGGGTATGATTATTATGTAATTGAGCTGAGCAGCTTCCAGCTCGACGGGATGTACTCTTTTAAGGCAGATATCGCAGTTCTGATGAACATCACTCCTGACCATCTCGACAGGTACGACCATAAACTTCAAAACTATATAGATTCCAAATTCCGGGTAACCCGGAACCTCACAAAATCGGAATATCTCATTTACTGGGCCGACGATCCGATTATTAAAAGCGAGCTGGCAAAGAGAAACTACGGGATGACCCTTCTTCCTTTTTCTGCCGACTCAAAGGAAGGCATGACAGCCTATATCGAAAACAATGAATTAATTATTGATTACCATACTAAAACCAACCTTATGACCATTCATGATCTGGCATTAAGAGGCCGTCACAACATTTTCAACTCAATGGCGGCAGCAATTGCAGGCAAAGTACTGTCTATCAGGAAAGATATTATCAGGGAGAGTCTGTCTGATTTTCAGGGAGTTGAACACCGGTTGGAACCGGTAATCACAGTTTGTGGAATCAATTTCATCAATGATTCGAAGGGCACCAACGTCAATTCAACCTGGTACGCCCTTGAATGCATGGAAACAGATGTGGTATGGATAGCCGGAGGAATAGACAAAGGGAATGATTATTCCGAGCTTTTCCCTGTCGTGCGGCTGAAGGTGAAAGCAATTGTCTGCCTGGGAAAAGACAACAAAAAGATTGTTGATTCATTTAAGGACCTGGTGCCGACAATTGTTGAAACATCGTCAATGGATGAGGCCGTAAAATCATCATATTACCTGGCAAAAAAGGGACAGACTGTACTCTTATCGCCGGCATGTGCAAGCTTTGACCTGTTCAACAATTATGAGGACCGGGGACGCCAGTTTAAACAGTCTGTAAGAAATCTGTAACTATTTATAAAATGCAGCAGGGCTGGCTCACAAAAACATTCAAGGGCGACAGGGTAATATGGGCGCTGGTGGTCGTATTCATGATCTATTCACTGCTTGCCGTGTACAGCTCGTCGGTGAGTGTTGCATACCTGAAACACGGAGGCAATACAACCTATTTCCTGAGGAGCCAGTTAATCATACTCGCCCTGAGCCTGGTAATAATCGTTCTGGTGCATTACCTGCCGTACAGGATTTATTACCGGCTTGCGGGAATTATACTTTTGTTTTCGATAGGGTTGTTAGCCCTTACATTTGTTTTTGGAGTCAGAGTTAACGATGCTGTCAGGGCAATTAACATTCCCGGTGTTGGCAGACTTCAGTCCTCTGATGTTGCCAAGCTGGCCCTGGTGATCTATCTTGCCAGAGTCCTGGGACAGTTCAAGGATAAGCTTAATGACTTCATGCTGGTAACCAGGTTCATGATGGTTCCTGTTGTGATTGTCTGTGGTCTTATCATGCCCGAGAATCTTTCAACGGCAGTGATGGTTTTTGGTATCAGCATGATCATCATGTTTATCGGCCGGGTGCCTTTCAAGTATCTTATGGCATATCTGGGTATTGCATTTTTAGGGCTTTCTTTGTTCATAGGGGCACTTCTTTTGTTTTCTGATGAAAGCCGGGTACCGACTTGGGAAAGAAGATGGGATTCCTTCTGGTCGAGAAATACAGATGACGATTCGAACTACCAGTCAAACCAGGCAAAAATCGCCATTTCAACAGGCGGTTTGTTCGGAAAAGCTCCGGGAAAGAGTACACAGAGGAACATGCTTCCCCAGTCAAATTCGGACTTTATTTTCGCAATAATTATAGAAGAATACGGGCTGTTGTTCGGGGCCATTCCCCTTATCCTGGCCTACATGGTCCTGCTGTTCCGTGGCATTACCATAGTGAAGAAATGCGACGCTGCATTCCCGGCCTATCTGGTTATGGGACTTATTGTTATGATAACAATACAAGCTGTGATCAACATGCTGGTGGCTGTAGGACTCTTTCCTGTGACCG
>Ga0315275_10003393_pt1 | contig 14654 bp, 13 predicted proteins | sample YL17G03_0_MG_FD_205557 | JGI IMG/M metagenome (GOLD analysis project Ga0315275, IMG submission 205557) | Sediment microbial communities from Yellowstone Lake, YNP, Wyoming, USA - YL17G03_0 | ecosystem: Environmental > Aquatic > Freshwater > Lake > Sediment | place: USA: Wyoming | collected... | reverse complement strand
ATGTTCACTGATTTCAGATTCGTCTTCCGGATAGAGCAACACCGCGCCGTAGGCATCAGCAGGAGGGATCGCCGGAACCTCCTGGACAAAGACTGACCGCCAGTCGACTGGGCTTATGGCCACTGGCTCACCGGACTGTTCCCGACTCTCTTGCGGCAGGGTCACAGCCAACGTTGTTTCACGATCGCGATCCTTCAGGATGACATGACCTCCGGCAATCTCTGCCCTCCGATCGCAGGGGACAAATCGACGTCCCTTGGGGCTCATGTAGGACAGCCCGGATGAATCTGACGCCACCGTCACCTTGTGTAACAACCCGCCTTGGAGTGTCAGGCAGGCCCCCGCGCGCTGATCGAAATATCGAACCGGCATCGTCCCAGCCGGCAGCCAGATGACTTGACTGGACCGTTCAGGATTCATGAAGAGCGTGAAGGGGTTACTCCCCCCAGGCGCCTGCGGGGTAAAGAAACTGCTGAACAGGCGAAAGGCTGCTTCCGACGGATAGGCGGGAATACCCCGATATCGCAAGGGTCGGGGGGTCGAATTCCCCTCATTCTGATCGTCGTAGAGTCCGCGAATCAATTCAAAGACCGCAGACCCAGTTCCAGGCAACAGTGACTTAAAGAGTTCGACAACCGGCAGAAAATCGATGGAGGGCCAACTCATCGCCCCCATACATGACATGAAGCGGGCTCGCTCGAAATCCCCATCCTGAAGCACATAGAAAGCATCTTTTCGCTGGCGGATCGTCGCCCTCCCGGTCGGTCCGATCAGGAGATCTTCATCTTGATAGAAAAATCGCACTTCCTCGATCGGGACCCGGAGCGCCTGAGCTGCCATCGCACGTAAATCGTCAGCCGTGAGCCGTTGCCAACCAGACTTACTGGCGAGATTGAGGCTGGTTTCATTCACCAACCCAGCGGGCTTCAACCCGACCCATTGTCCCCAATCCAACCGGATCCTGGCGCGGCGGAGAACCACATCGCCTGCGGCATCAGTCCCCCACTCGCATTCATGCAAAGGGTTTCCCTCTGGATCGGTCGTAAGAAACCGTCGACCATCCGGGCGATAGAAGACAAGATGGCCGGTGGGCTGGCGGACGGCCCGCCCACCCGCCTGTTCAAGATCCTGTGCAAAAGGAAGATTGACGGAAAAGTGAAGATGACCGGAGGTTCCCAGTGCGGTAGAGAGTGGATCGGAGGCCATCTACTCGCGGACTTGCCCGCTCCCCAAGACGATAAACTTGAAGCAGGTCAATTCTTCCAGCCCCATCGGGCCTCGGGCATGGATGCGGGACGTACTGATCCCGATTTCTGCTCCCAGCCCGAATTGATAGCCATCGTTCAACCTGGTCGAGGCATTTACCAGCACCGCGCTGGCATCGACCTCTCGCAGGAACCGCATGGCCTTAGGATAGTCGGAGGTCACGATGGCTTCCGTATGGCGTGAGCCATACTTGGCAATATGCTCCAGCGCCTCATCGAGGTTCTTGACCACTTTCACCGCTATGGTGAGATCGAGAAATTCTTTTCCGAAATCATCGTCGCTGGCTGGTTTGGCCAACGATGACAACTGACAGGTTTTCTGGCACCCGCGGACTTCAACCTTGGCCTCCACCAACTTATCAATGAATGGAGCGAGCCAGTTACGCGCAATGCCCTGATGAACTAAAAGGGTCTCCATCGCATTACAGGTCGACGGCCGCTGCACCTTAGCGTTGAAACAGACCCGCTCCGCCATGGCCGGATCGGCGTCGGCATCGACATAGATGTGACAGACACCGGCATCATGCTTGATGACAGGGATCGTGGCGTGCTCGGTGATAACGCGCATCAGCGATTCGCCGCCGCGCGGGATAATCAGATCGATGTAGCGATCTTGCTTCAGCAGAAGAGGAACCAGCTCACGGTCGGGCCGCGCGACAAAACTGATCGCCCCGGCCGGAATACCGGCTTTCTCTGCCGCCTCCGAGAGGACCGTCGCAATCGCCGTATTCGAATGGATCGCCTCGCTCCCTCCACGCAATACGCAGGCGTTCCCAGACTTCAAGCAAAGGGCGGCGGAATCAGCTGTGACATTCGGGCGGGACTCATAAATAATGCCAATGACGCCGATCGGAACTCGCACGCGCCCCACCTGCATTCCGTTCGGCCTCGTCCACATCTTCGGCATGGCACCGAGTGGATCTGGGAGCGCGGCCACTTCGCGCAAACCTGCCGCCATCTCGGCGATCCTCTCGGCCGTCAGACGCAGCCGGTCCGCCATCGCCTGCTTCTCCGGCTCAGACCCGAAAGCCTCCAGATCCAGTTCGTTCGCGGCGAGCAGCGCATCCTTCTGCTCTTCCAGCGCCTCTGCCATCACAAGGAGGGCCCGGTTCTTGACTGCCGTCGAGAGCGTCGCCAGCCGGCCAGCGGCCTGCTTGGCTCGCGTGACCAATTGATTGACATACTCTGGAATCGGTATGGGGGGCGCAATCACTTCCACGCCAGCCGGTTCGATGGGTTCGACCGACACTTCCGCCTGGTTACTTTGGTCAGACAACATAGGAAAGACTCATCCCTTGTGACGTTAGAGCTGGGACAGGATACAGCGGGAGTTTCAACGCGGTCAAGGCGGCCATTGTGTGCCGTTTTCCCTTCGGATAGACCACGGATGGCGACCTATCGCGCCAGCGCCGAGGCCTAGATCACTTTCATGAAGTATTCGATCGTGCGAAAAAGGGCATCATCGAGCTTAACTTGAGGCTCCCATTTCAGAAGATTGCGCGCCCGTGAGATATCGGGTCGTCTGACTTTTGGATCATCGACAGGCAACGGATTGTATGCGATTTGGCTCGATGAATGGGTGAGTTTCAAGACCAATTTCGCAATCTCCAAGACGGTCAGCTCACGCGGGTTCCCGATATTCACAGGATCATGCATGCTGGATCCGTTCTCGTCTGCTTCCTGCCTGAGAAGGAATTTTCGGTCCGTCCGTTGTTCAACCGTCTTGTCTGAACCAAGCATAAGCAACGATGTAATGCCGTGGACCAAGTCATCGACATAGCAGAAGCTTCTGGTCTGGGATCCGTCGCCGAATACGCTGAGTGGCTTTCCCTGGAGCGCTTGAACGATAAAGGTGGAGACAACCCGTCCATCGTGCGGCCGCATGCGGGGGCCGAACGTATTAAAGATGCGCACGATTCTGGTATCGACCGCATGATAGCGGTGATAGGCCATCGTGATGGCTTCGGCAAAACGCTTGGCCTCGTCGTACACACCACGGGGGCTGATGGGATTGACGTTACCCCAATAGGACTCAGGCTGAGGATTCACAAGCGGGTCCCCGTAGACTTCCGACGTGCTGGCCAAGAGGAACCTCGCGCCCTTCGCCTTGGCTAGGCCAAGAGCCTTATGCGTACCTAAGGCACCGACCTTCAACGTGGCAATTGGAAACTCCATATAGTCTTGCGGACTGGCGGGCGAGGCAAAATGCATCACCGCATCGAGTGGACCTTCGACATGGAGATAGTCGCAGACATCATATTTAATAAAGGAGAACCGCTCATGCCCGAGTAAATGGGCGATGTTGTCCATCCGTCCGGTGACGAGGTTGTCCATGCAGATCACAGAATGTCCAGCCTCTAGCAGCACATCAGAGAGATGACTCCCGAGAAATCCGGCTCCGCCTGTAATAAGGATACGCATACGATTTTGATCTTTTACGCTTATCTCATCGCGAATGCCATAACATTTGCCAGAATTGATCGCAATAACTGGCAGGAGTTACGGATTCATGGTCGACGGCTCTTGAGTTGGCTGGGCAACTGTAGGGCCTCCGCCAGGAGTTGTCGACGATCCCGACATTGCTGGCCCCAAAGGACTGGGCGCAGTCCCTTGTAGCACGGTCGGAGCTGCTGAGGGATTCGGGTGTTGGAAGACCCAATCATGATAGGTGGCGCGTCCCTCGAAATGCCGAACAACGAGGGGAAAGTCATGCTGCCGGAATGGCTTCGCGCGGCTCTTGCTCCGGACCCCCATGATGCCGCCTGTCGGTGCCCGAAGATATTCCCATTCTCCATGCCCCATCGGGTCAAGATAGACCTTGCGCAAGAAGGGTTTGGGCAATCTCGTGAGATCAGCCAATGTCTGGGGGTAGACCTCTCCAGGCATCACGCGGCCTGCCTTGACCGTTGCGGAATAGAATGCGAGGGCATTCTGAATCTCGATCCCTTTAGCCAAAAGATCCGCCTCAAGCTCCCGCTGAACGATGACCTTCCATTGTTTTGCTGCAGCGGTCGTGGCAATCCCGATGAGGACAATGGCAAACATCAGCATGAGGTAGGTCACCCCTCGCTCGTTTATGACGCGTTGCTGGCGGCTGATGAGCATAGAAACGCTAGGGCTGTACCGGCGCTGCTTCGGAAAGCAGCACCGTATGCTCCACTCGTGACTGGCGGTCTTGCAACGTCACTCTCTCTTGCGTGATGGTCTTCACCACGACGTGATCCTCTACGGTTTCTCCGGTCCTGACGACATAGAGGTCATCATTCTTCGTGAGGACAGCCAGTTCGCCATTTTTCCGCCCCCCATCCTCCATGCGCACAAACCCGAGATAGTGGAATTGTGCCAATCCGGCAAGAACCGCCTCTTGGCGCAGTGCCTGCTCCGACCCAGTATCGAACTCTGACTGGTTTGCGCGAGCAGCCCTCAAGTCATCAGGGCGAAGCGATGCAAAGATATTGCGTGGCGTCGTGAAAATCATCTCTCGTTGAGTCCGCGCTGCTGCGAGGAGATCGAGCTGCACGTGCAACCCATCGACTGTTCCACTGCGTGCCCGGGGCGTCGAAACAGGGCCACTCACATTCGTCAGCGGCACACGTACAGGCTCTTCCAGGGCCAACCACTCCCATGCAATAACCCCACCCCAGAGCAAACCAAGCGCAGCCAATGCCATCCCTTTCTTTTGATTCGTCGTCATCATAGCTTGGCGCTACTGAATCGTAGCCTGACCAGGCTCACCACGAAGGTACGCGGCGATCTTAATATTGAAGGTCAACGTCTGGTCCTGCTGGGCGCCTGAGCGCACAAGCTCCAAGTCCTCGATGTACACCAGTTCCTCGGCCGTCTCCACATCATAGAGAAACCGGCGAAGATCCTCATAGCGACCGGTCATCGTGCCTTGAAGCACCCCCTTACTCGTATTGGCCACCAGCGTGGGCTCAGTCTTGTAGGAGAGCGCGGGGAGGATCACACGATCACGCTTTGCCTCCTCAGTAATGCCCAGCGCCAAGGGAGCAAAATCCCGTTCTAGCGGTAAAACAGACCAAACCTGCGCAAGATCCTTCCGCGCCTTCTGAGCCTTCTTATGGCGGCTGTACTCTTGACGAGCTTGACTCCATTCCAACTCCAATTTCTCCCGACTCTGCTCGACCCCATCAATCCCGATGGTGCGGACAGCCCACAAGACTCCGGCCAACAGCAACACCAACGCGAGCCATGGAATCAAGACTCCGTAGGGTTTTCGCAACTGTTGTAGGATCAAACCCATCATGTCGCTCTACACACCCGGTTGCCGATAACGTAGAGTGAGGTCGAACTCAACCAAGCCATCCGGCCCCACCCGATGCTGGCCCAGCACAGGATCGTGGAAGACGGCGTGGCCTTGCAATGTAACCGTCAACACCGTCACATCTTCAACCGTCACAGCCAACCCTGTCATGTGTACGACCGCGCTCCCGGGATCCAGGCGTATACTCTTAATCGACACATGCTGGGGAATTGCCGCTTCAAGAGCGGACAGAAACTGCGTCCATGAAAAATGCCGTTTTGTGAGCAACTGGTTCGCTAAACCGACTTCAGCCGGAAGCTGCTGCAATGAAGGCCCGGAGAGATCAATGCCTTCCTGTTGGGCCTCGACAAGGAGCTGATGATCTTGCATGCGAACATGATCGAAGCGTGCTTGCATGTCGTGCCGGTCGCGCATAGTTATCACGGTCTGGGTCACACTCCAGAGGACTGAGACCACTAAGATCCCGCTTAGCACAACCAGCACTATGCGAGTAGGCGCGACATACCAGCGGTATCGGCTACTCAGTTCGATTTGAAAATACCGAGCCCCTCCTGGCTGCACCAGGAAACTGTTCACTCTGCCGACGAGCGCGCGAAGGAATGTCTGTCCAGGTGCCATCGCCTACATCACCCCCGCCAAGACAGAGAGCGTCGCCCATGACGTACTCCCACCATCATGAGTCCACCCCAATCGTCCGACAGCTTCCCAATCCAGTCTCTCAGTCGACAGGCCCAGTTCGCTGTTCAGCGCCTGTTCAAGCGTCGGGAACTGGGTATCGCTGGCGAGGATAATCTCAGTACCGTTCAGGCCAGGATGATGCTCGCGGCACGCACGAAAAGACGCCGCACATTCCTCGACAATGTTGTCGACCAAGTCTCCACCAGGATTTTCTTCACCCTGCAGACCTTCAACGCTCAACAGCTTGGTCCGAACAAAAACCAATCGGCCTTCATGCATGACGAAGCAGGTCAACCCGCCGTCCGATACACTGACCCAGAGCAAATCACGGCCCAACCGTTTCCGGCCACCTGCGGCTTTCAACCAGAGATTAAACAGACGAAAGCTGGTCACACCGACTTCCTGCGGAAGCAACCCGACCGATTCACAGAGGGACTCGTATTGCTTCAAGATATCTTCTTGAATCGCCACGACAAGGACCGTATGGGAACGCTCGACTCCTGCCCCATATGAGGGGAATCCCTGCCAGACAATCTTGGCCCCGGCCAGGGGCAATAGCTGTTCCTGTCCTAGGCGCCAGCGAATCAGCGCCGCTTGCTCTTCCGCCTGCGCCGGGAGTTGTTCCAACTGTAAAACAGTTGCGCGCACCGACAGATCCGACAACAGCAACACGATCGGGCGCGGGACGTCAGACAGCCCTAGACGCCCTGCGAACCGGAGATCTCGACTTGGCCTCGCCAGCGACCGAAGACGACTTTCTACAGCAGACATGTCTGTCAGATTCAGATCCATAGGGGAGAGCTTGATGGCCCCGGTCGGTGTCGGCGAGAGGACACAGCGATAGCGATAACGCCCCCGCCAGGTGCGGACGGCCTCTCCCCAGACGAGAGCCTGCGCTCCGATTTTCAAGCACTGCCGCGGACGACTAGTGGTCAGTCCCCACATTGCTTATCCTTCCTCGCTAAACGTCACTCGATTGATCTCGCGCAAGGTGGTGGAACCTTCCAGCACCTTTCTGAGTGCGGACTGCCGCAACGTGATCATCCCGCCGGTCACTGCGCGATAGCGGATCTCGGACAAGGGGCGCTCGGCGAGAATCATTTCTTTCATTTCATCGTTAAGATCCAAAAATTCCGTGATGCATTTTCGTCCGCGATACCCAGTGCCATGGCACTCCTGGCATCCTTTACCTTCATAAAATGGCACATCCTTATATTCCTCGAAATCGAGACCGGATTCCTCCGCCAGCGATTTGTCGATCTTGACCGCCACTCGACAAGCGAGGCACACCATTCGAACAAGCCGCTGCGCCAACACACAGTTCAGCGCAGCCAAAAAGTTGTAGGCATCGATGCCCATTGAGGCAAATCGTCCGATGACATCGAACACGTTGTTGGCGTGGACTGTCGTCAAGACCAAGTGGCCAGTGAGCGACGATTGGATGGCGATCTGTGCGGTCTCTCCATCGCGGATTTCTCCGACCATGATCTTGTCAGGGTCATGACGTAAGATGGATCGGAGCCCTCGCGCAAAGGTCAGGCCTTTCTTCTCATTCACGGGAATTTGTACGACCCCCGATAGCTGATACTCGACCGGATCTTCGATCGTGATCAGCTTGTCTTCCTTGATGTTCATCTCCGTAATCGCCGCGTACAGTGTCGTCGTCTTCCCACTTCCGGTCGGACCGGTCACTAGCACCATCCCGTAGGGTCGCGTGATCGCGCGCCGAAAACGCTTAAGATCCTCCTCATTGAACCCAAGTCGTTCCAAACGCAATGCCGAAACACCCGTGGTGATCGCCTCGCGGTCGAGAATACGAATGACGACCGATTCACCGAACACACTCGGAAGGATTGAGACACGGAAATCGACGGTCTTTCGCTCCAGCCGCATCCGAAAGCTTCCATCTTGCGGTACTCGCCGCTCGGCGATGTCCAGATCCGACATGACTTTCAGCCGCGAGACCAACGGCGCATGGAGCCGGATATCGAGCGGTTCCATCGCCGGAACGAGAATCCCATCAACCCGCAATTTCACCTTAGTGGCACGATCAGCGGCTTCAATGTGAATATCGCTGGCCCGACGCTGCATCGCGCTCAGGAGGATCGAATCCAGCAGTTTGACCGCAGGGCTTTGATCCTCCCCCGCGTGATCGATCGTGAGGACTTCCTCTCCCCGCTCGTCCTCCTTCACCAACACGGATCGATACTCGGCCTCAAGCTCCCGAAGGGCTTGACTGGAGCCTTCACTGCGTTCCAAAGCCGCCAGAATTGCGCTTCTCGGGCTCACCACCAGGTCCAACGGACGCCCTAAGAGCAACTCCAACTCATCCAGTGCCAGGATTTTCTGCGGATCGGGGATAGCAATGGTCAGGCGACCTTGGTGCTCTGCAATCGGTATGAACGGATGCCGCTGCATGAGTTTCACCGACATGGAGTCATAGAACGACTGGTCGACCCGAAACTCCGTCAGAAGATCACAAGGCAAGTCAAACTGGGCAGCCAACGCACGCGCCAACTGCTCCTCAGAGAGAACCCCCTCGCTCACCAAGGTCTGGCCGAGGGCTGCCGTCACACCGCCCAGTCGGCTGAGTATTTGGTCGAGAGTCTGTTTCGGCAGAGCCCCCTGCCGTACAAGAACATCCGTCAGGGTTGGTCGCGTTACAGTCCGTGCCATAGTTTCCTATTCACTCCTCGACACATGAGCGCAAGCCGAACCGCACGATTACGGCATACAGCGCTATACCGCCCCAGCCATTTGAAACACCGGCAGATACATGACGATGACGATTGCACCAACTAGGACCCCCATCACCAGGAGGAGTATTGGTTCAATCCACGTCGTCAATTGCGTGAGCCGGAGATCCAGGTCTCCTTCATAGAATTCAGCCACGTCATGCAACATCGTGGGCAACGATCCGGTCTCTTCCCCGACCGACAGCATCTCCACCGCCAATTTGGGAAATACTTTGGGGCGATCTAGTGCGGCTGCCAGGGTCGTCCCTTCACGAATTTCCGCGACCGCACCCGCGATTCCGACCGACACATACCGGTTGGAGATGGCGCCCCGTGCAATAGACAACGCATCCACAAGCGGGGTGCCTCCGGCAAGGATCGTCGCGAGGGTACGCGTGAGCTGGATCGTATAATGCTTCACGAAAATCGGTCCCAAGACGGGCGCGCTCAAAAACAGCCGATCCGTGACGAGACGCCCGGTCGGCGTCGCATAGTACGCACGACCTGCGAGCCCAAGGATGACTAGCCCCACGAATCCAGGCAGAATGTACGCCTTGCTCCCCATCACAATATCAAGCAACAGCTGCGTGGCAGGCGGCAAGGATTTCGACGTCTCCGCATAGACCAACACGAACGTCGGCACGACGTAACTCAACAAAAACCCGATGACGGCAATCCCCACAATCACGAGGAAACCAGGATACGCAAGCGCTTTTGAGACCTTCTGACGCAGCCCGATCATCAATTTTAAATACGCAATGAACCGCTGCAGCACCTCGGCCACATTTCCCGATTGTTCTCCGGCTTTGATCGTTGCAATATACAATTCTGAAAATTGGATTGGGTGTTTTGCCAGTGCTTCCGAAGCCGATGCTCCTCCACGAATATCTTGTCGAACCGTCCGCAAGGCCTGCTGAAATCCTCTATGGTTGGCTCGCTCGATCAAGAGATCCCAGACACGCAACACGGGAAGACCGGCTTTCACGAGGGCAAGCAGCTCTTGATTGAACACCAAGAATTCCCGAAGCGGGAGCTTTCCAAACACCTGCAACCCCAGACCCAAAACGGTTGCGGCCGAGCCCCGTCGCTGCAGCCGAAAGACGAGAAAGCCCTGGCCCTCCAGTTTGGCACGGACAAGGTGTTCTTCCTCTCCCTCAATTTGTCCATCGAGGGTTGAGCCATCAGAACGGGCCACTCTGTAAGCAAATACAGGCATGGTAAGACGTAGACAAATGCCAGGCGGATAACAGGGCTGTATGCTTACGGCCTCGACCCGACCTTGTCGGCACCAAACCCAGACGTGGGCCGATCATCTGGTAACCATAGGGCCTGGCCAATGTCAATCCTATTTTCGGTCAATTGATTGAGCGTCCGCAGATGTTCCACATTAACGCGATACTTCTGCGCAATGCTCCAGAGCGTATCACCGGGTTTCACGGAAACATGTTTAGTTGGAGCCCTCTGAGGCTCAACCTCTGACGAGGGCTCATGGTTGACCGGCACGTGCATCACAGCAGCCTGGGGCGCCACCATCTGAGGTGTCTCCAGAAATGCTGAGGGCTGATTTCGTTGTGTAGGAACCTCCATCGCCTTCTGGCCCTTGCGCATCGCACCGCCCGACGGTAGTGAGGCCGCCTCCTGTCCGTCATGAGCAGAGCCAGATTTCCCAATTTTTGAGAGCTGCTTCTGGAGCTGCTTCATCTGGCCTTGCAATTGAAGACTGCTTCGGAACACACGCTCCCGCTCCGTCCGAGATACGGCCAATTCTTCCCGTTGCAACTCAATCACCTGCCGTGCTTCGATGACCCTTCGTTCCGCTTCCCTGACTCGTCCTTCAAGCTGCGCTCGAGCGACCTGAGCTTCTGCCAGTTCCCTGCGCCGCAACTCAAGGTCAGTCCGCAACTCTGCCACCGTCCGCTGAGCATCTCGCACCGACGCTTTTAACGTATCTGCGGTTAGTTCAAGATCGACCACCTCCGGCTCACGCATCGGCTCGAGTTCGCCACATCCCACAAACAAGGCTGAAGCAAACCCGATCGCGAACAGAGCTCCGACCCGAACTGTCGGGAGGTATGCGCGAGCTGTTTGAACTAAAGTCTTTATCAAACTACCATGAGCATTGTGCATGGACATCGCTACCAACGATTATATGGGATGCCGTCCGTCCCCACGAACTCGGCACCTGAAAAGACGTCGACCACGCCTCGCTCAACAGGATCCAGAATCTCTTGCCAAGTGGTCGTCGCACCGGTGAAGGGATCCTTTGGTATCCCTCGCAGATAGCCGGCGCCCACCAATGCCGACAGAGACGGAGGATACTTTCCCTGGTCTGCCTTGTGCTGGTCCAGCACATCGCGGATTGTCGAGAGATCCTGACGCAACGCAGCCTCTTTGGCCTTCACAACTGATGATTGGTACGAAGGTACCGCCAGGGTGGCGAGAATACCGATGATCGATACGACCATCATCAGCTCGATCAGGGTGAAACCATCTGAGCCCCTTGCTCCACGCTTACCAATCTCGATACTTCGTGCCATCTAATGCCATGTCCTGACTTTGAGTCATGACGTCGTAGACGTCCTCCCCGCACCAGCTCGATGCGTTCGGCGCATCCTTATAACATCGGAACAACCAATCTGCCTTACCGGTCAATGGGTCGAGGGGAAGACTCCTCAGATAGCGCTTGGTCGTCGTGCCCCTGACCGTCGCCTCAACACTGGTGAGCTTGATCCCCACCAGCATATCCAGCGACTTCGGATAGCCGTAGATACTCGTCACGTCTTTGCACGTGAGCTTGTTCTTCACGCAAGCGGGCCCCAATAAAACGTCGCCATCACGATTCCACTCAAGCTTAAATGTGTCGATGGCAGCCCGCATGATTCTCAAATGCTGTCGCAGTTCTATTTCGTGAGTCCGTTTCGCCGACAGACGGCTGAGCGGCATAGCGACAGAGGCGAGGACCATCACAATTGTCAGCGTGATCAGGAGCTCCAAGAGGGTCACGCCTGACTCTTTCACCGTACCCTCACGATACCTTTTCCTTCTTGGGACAATGTCGTGGATGATTCCTCGACGGAATCCACCAACCCCACACGCACAGGAGACACACCAGGCGCCTTGGCATAGAAAATGACCGTGACGGTCCGTCCGCCTACCTGTCTCGCTGATGGTGCGGCTTTGAAGGCAACCGTTCCAGCTTGCATCTTTGGGCTGTTAGACGCCTGCTCGCCTATGCCGGCTGACTGTATGACGTCCCCATTCAGGAGCGTTCTGAATTCCAGCACCTCTGGATCGTACTGAAGTTGAAATACGCCTTCTGCCGTTGGACGAAGACGTTCGTCATTAATAGCAAGCTTCAATTCTTTCCCCACTTGAATCACCGACTCCTCTGGCCTGATCGAAGCGACCGCGCCTACCGAAGCTAATGGGGAGAGTGACGCTGCAGCGGCCTTCCCTGCCATTCCCCCTTTTGCTGTCCCTCCCGACGATGAGAAACCCACACCGGAGGCCCCACCTCCCATCATGGAAATCTTCTTCCCTTGTGGGGTCAACAGCGGACTCGTGGCATAGGTTGAATCCGTCCCAGACCAGAATACCTGCTTACTGTGCCCGGGAGGAGTCATGCCTTGAATGATGTGCGGCGTGATCGTCAGGATCACCTCGGTGGTGACCCGGCTTGTTTTAAAAGAACTTATGAGATTGCCGATGAAAGGGAGATCGCCGATCCAGGGGATGGTGGTGCGGGTTTTGCGGTCCTCTTCTTGGATCAGCCCTCCCAAAACAATGGTTTCGCCATCTCTGACATTGAGCATGGTTTCCGCCGACCGATTGCCGAACTTGTACTGGGTAATGGGTGGACTGGCTTGGAGCAGAACTTGCTCGCCAAGACGGACGACTTCAATCTTCATCTTTAGGGAAAGTTCATTCCCCAGATGGATGGATGGCTCAACGGTCAATTTGACTCCGGTGTCACGGAATTCGATCGAGGTCACCGTCGAGGTCGTCGGCACTGCCCCTGTTGTCGCTTGACCTGGCAAGACATTCGTTGTGGAAAGCAGGATCGGCTGCTTGTCCCCAATATTAATCTCCGCCTTTTTATTGTTGACGACGCGAACTTTCGGGTTGGCAAGGGTCTTGGCGTCGGTGATCTGTTTAAAGAAATCCAGCTGGACGTTGGTTGGAAGTTTAAAGATATAGTTGTCCGATCCAAGGCTGGTGAGCTGAGCAAGCGTGAACGTTTGTGCTAGTTCTCCGGCGATGGTTCCCGTAAACCCCGGAGGTACCATTGCGGCTGCGACTTGCTTGGGATAGGTCAGACCATAGGTCTGATCTACTGTGCGATCGACTTCCAGAACCTCAACATCAAAAAGAACTTCGGAGTCCATGCGGTCGTTGGCCAAGATAATCTTTTCAGCCATCTCCAGTTTTTCCGGTTGGTCCCGGATGACAATCGTGTTCAATTGTTCATTGGCATGCATCCGTTTGGAATCGAGCATGCTCTTCAACAACACCAGCATGTCTTTCGCTTTGGCGTTGGACAAGTAAAACGTCCGAATCATCAGATCTTGATACTGCTCCTGCTTCTGCCTGGTATTAGGACTGACAATCATGACGCCCTCGGATACGGTATGGGCGAACAGGCTATTGCTGTTGAGAATGAGATTGAAGGCCTCTTCGAACGGCGTGTCCTGAATGCTAATGGTCACGGGGTCATTTCGGACATCCTTGTCGAAAATGAGATTGATCCCTCCGGCCTTTCCAATCCCTTCCAAGACTTCTTTGAGTCCGGCATTGCGAAACCGAAGTGTCACCGGTTTCATACGCCGATCATCACGGTTCAGCACCTGCTGCTCCTCGGTGAGCTTGGAGATACTTTCAAGGGGCTCCCTAAACGAGGGATCCAGCTCAGCTGCTCTGGCATAGCCTTCCATGGCCTCCTCGGTCCGACCGAGCTGGGCGAGGCGATCTGCCTCTCGATTCTGGCCGCGTGCATCTTTCAAGCGAAGTGCTTCAAGCAACCCGGATTGATGCTCGGGGCTGGACGGTTCGATGGTGAGTGCGCGCTTAAACTGCCCCATCGCGAGGTCAGTCTGATGTTCTTTGAGATACGCCCGCCCTCGCTCCTCATACAACGCCGCAGCTCGTTCTCGAGCCATGGTGTATTTGCTCTGTAATGTGAGATTGAAGGGATCATCCTTCAGTGCTTGCTTAAAAGCGAGACTGGCTTCCTCCCAATTACCTGCCGCCAGCTGTTGGTCGCCTCGCTTCACATCGGGAGAATTGAAATAGGCGCAACCAGCAAGAAGCACCAAGGCTGTAAAGAGGGCGCCTCTGACGATGGTACGGTACCGATTAGAAGTTCTAGCGCAGAGAATAATCATAACCCATGAGGTTAGTAGGACAAGTCAGAACTTAGACTGGAACGAATTGGAATTTTGATGCCAGCTGTAGCTTACACCAACTCCCACAGGTTGTGTAGAGAAAGAATGGTATAGACTATATATAGGAAGGTAGTATAGCCCTTGTTTGATTTTTGATCCAGCCCGCCCTCTTGGTGAACAACTGCCCTCCGTTACTCCTGCAGAGGAAGAACGAAGGTTAAGTCATACTAAAGGACCGCTCCAGCATTCTGTATTCGCAGATTCAACTTCCCAGTGCATAACGCTCAGCCGCGTCTAGCCAGCGCGTGAA
>Ga0315275_10003390_pt1 | contig 14663 bp, 20 predicted proteins | sample YL17G03_0_MG_FD_205557 | JGI IMG/M metagenome (GOLD analysis project Ga0315275, IMG submission 205557) | Sediment microbial communities from Yellowstone Lake, YNP, Wyoming, USA - YL17G03_0 | ecosystem: Environmental > Aquatic > Freshwater > Lake > Sediment | place: USA: Wyoming | collected... | reverse complement strand
ATGTCCACTATTCTGTCAGAATACTCATCTAATAGCGCCCCTGTTTTTGTGCACTTTTGATTAAGCCTGGCAATCTCACCATCGACACAGTCAAATACATAAGACAAAGCTACAAGTATTCCCGCAAGGACTGTTGCCCAATAAATATTCAAAAGAAACAACAATCCGCCAATAATCCCTACCAAAGAACCAAACAAAGTTATTATTAAAGGAGATATGCTTGTTCTATAAAGCCTAACAGTAATTCTTCTAGATACAGGTCTTGCCAAATACCTTGCGAAAAAACTCCCGTCTTTCTTTTCCGTTCTTTTCTTAATCTCATCTATTGTGAAATATCTTTTTTGCATCTTCATAGTCCTCAATTGTGTCTATTTCTATGCATTTGTAGCCTTTTGTTGAAATTGGGTGAATGGGAAATTTATTGGCTATTTGGCTCACCTTGCTGTGCATGAATACGTTCTTTCTGTTGTTTTTAACGCTTTCATCCAGCCTTTTGAAGAGCTCCTTCGTGCATTCCTTGGAAAATTTTCTCAGCCCGATGCATTCTCCGCTGGCTTTATTCAAGGGAATGCTCTTGTTTATTTTTTTTACCAAGCCATTTTTTATATAGACCTTGGCAGCCTCCTTGTTTAATTTTGTGTCAAAGTCAACAAGCAGCGCATTGGAATATTTAGAATTGACCAATTTTTTAAGCAATTCAAAGTCAAAATATGTATCTCCGAGAATATGAAGGAGTGATTTGTTTTTCAGATGGCTCCCGGCCAGCCACATGGAATAGCCCGGTTTGGAGTTAATATACTCTTTATTTACAACATATTTCACAGAATTGCCAACAATCTTTTTGATTTTATTCTTCTGATAACCTACAACTATTACAATATTTTTCAGCCCTAACCTCCTGCAGCAATCAATCTGATGCTCTATTATTGTCTTGCCATTCAGCTTAATAAGGGGCTTAGGCGTGTTATTGGTTAAGGGCTTTAATCTCCTCCCTCGTCCTGCCGCTAATATGACTACAACTATGTCTTTCTTATTCAACATTACACCCCATGAATTCACCATCTATTAGTGAAGATAATATACTGGGGTCGATTTTGCTGATTTATAAAGGTTTCTTTTTGCATAGAAGGAGTCAGCACACGCGCCGATAGCTGAAAGTGTTTATATTGCTTAATCTCTCAGATTAAGAAATTTGGCATTATTAGCATAACGGTAATATTCATCGAGGCATGAGCAAGAATTGGCATCAATATACTCTTCGTGTGCCTGTACAGGTCGCAGAATATCAGGTTTGCTCCCAGAAAGATGATGATATTTCCAATATTCCAGCTTGGAAGCATTGCGACATAAAGCAGGGAAACAACCACTGCGGCATGCTCTGCCTTGAATTTGCCGTACAGAGACCTCCTGAAATAGAATTCCTCGACAACTGCGGCTAAAATGGCCAGTAAAATCACAGCATAAATGGAATTCTGCATCCACAAGCCGGAGCCAAGCCAGACATATTCAACAATCCCAAGAATAAGGCCCATGCCAATCACAATGGGCCATAAAAGCAGGGTTTTTCTAGAGAAGTTAAGTGCGAGGCTTTCTTTTGCAAGGAACAGCATACCAAGCCATACCAAATAAAGAATAATCATTAGGTAAATATAATTTAAAAAAGATGCCTCAAGGCTCAGCTGGATTATTTTAATTAAGGGCGCCAAGGAAATGATGATGTAAAAATGATTATTTTTCCTAAAGAACACGAGCATAAGGCAGACTGCATAAATTCCTGCGTAAATGAAAAAGCCCGAAACAACGTCAAGATACTGAGTTATCGCGTTTGCCAGGAGCAAGGGACCTAGCAAAATCGCCAAGCCAATCTCATCATTTGCAAATATGTCTTTCATTTTATCAGCTGGCTAACCCTTGCTATAACAAAAAATATGAAAACAATTATCAATCCAAGTATTGCCGGATTGAGCATCATCTCCAAGTCCTTTCTCTTTTCATGCTCAATCAATTCAGATATGACCAATGCCACCAGCAGAATGGCTATTGACACGCCTAGAAAAATACTCTGCGTGCCTGAAACAGATGATAGCAGTATCATAATGGCTATATATGAAAACAGGGATTTAAAGGTTTCTAAAAAAATGGATTAGTTCCGAATCTTGGGCTTTGGCGGTTCTACGTGTACTGGTTGCTGTGGTTCGCATCAACGAACTTAATTTATCTCCCCCTCACTAAGTACGGGGGAGATAAATTAACCCGAGTTAAAACTCGGGCACAGCCAACTTGGAGAGGTGCAGTTAGAAATTTCACTTTCCAAATAAATGAAGATTTCAAGCAAAACTTTCATGGTTTTAGAAAGTTATTCGTAAATTTCGTACTAGGTTTTTTAAATCTAAATCCAAATTTAATTTGTATGCAAACCCTAATCAAAAGAAGCATGGCTTTTATTGACCAGAGTAATCTTATTGGAGGTTGGAGGGATTATTGTATAAAGAATGATTTTGTAAAGAGATATCCTCCAACACGAAAAATTGAATTAACTAAAAAACTGAGCTATGAAAAACTCATATCAGAGATTACCCGCGATACAGATTTCATCAGGGGTTATTTCTACGATGCAATTCCCGAACTAATGAGTGCCAAGAAAGAGAAATTTTTCGACAAATTGCGTTCTCTGGGAATAACAATTGTGACTAAAAAACTAAGATATAAATCGGTAATTTGCAAACACTGCAACCAAGCAGATATAAATGTGCCTTATCAAAAAGGGGTGGATGTTTCGCTTGTTACAGATGTTATGAGTCTGGCCTTCGAGGATGCATATGATATCGCTATTATTGTTACTGGCGATAATGATTTTTTGGATGCAATAAATTACATTAAAAGCAAGGGAAAAAAGGTTTGGATTGTTTCATTCCGAGCATCTCTGGGAGATGATATTATGAGAGCTGCAGACGGCATTATTAAGTTAGACAATCTTTTCAATGCAATAGTTTTATGAAATGGAAAAATTTATAAGTTTGAATTAACTAATAATTAACGTCGGAACGGAAGAGAAGAGCGGGCTGTACCATAACTCTTGTCTTCCAGTGTATTTAATTCTTTATGTGTTTTAGTTTTTTATTTTGAGTTTTTTGAACCAAAACATTTAAATATGATAATCATGCTAGTATGATTTAGTGATGAAAAATGGAAAAATTCGAAGTCACAAGATTAGGCGAAAGAGGGCAGATAGTCATACCTCAGGAATTTAGAAAAAGCATGGGGCTGCATATCGGAGAGAAATTTATTGTGTTTGAGCACAGGGATGTGCTTATGTTTAAGCGAATGAAAGCACCGACTTTAGAAGATTTTGAATTCATGCTTAGACGAAGTCATGAGCACGCTGAAAAACATAGATTAACAGAAAAGGACTTAAAAGAGTCGATTAAAAGAGCCAGAAAAAGTAAGCATTCTCCTAGAGGCCCCGCGTCGACTGAGCGGGATTGAAAAAGTATTATTTTAAACTCAAGAACTTATTTCTTATACCCTTTTGGGTGTGTTTTGTGCCATTTCCAGGCGGATTCCATTATAGTTTTGATGTCAGAATATCCAGGTTTCCATCCCAGCTCTCTCTTAATCTTCTTTGAACTGGCAATCAGGACAGGCGGATCGCCCTCCCTTCGCGGACATTTCTTTATCTTTATCTTCTTCCCTGTCGCTTTTTGCGCTTCTTCAATTATTTCAAAAATGCTGTATCCCTTTTCAGATCCGAGATTATAAAATCCTTCCACACCATCATCCAGAGAATCAAGCGCAAGCATATGCGCCTTAGCCAAATCCAGGACATGAATATAATCCCTGACACAGGTGCCGTCCTTGGTTTTGTAATCACTGCCATAAACCTCTATTGGCTTATTTTTCCAAGCAGCCATCAAAACCTTTGGTATAAGATGAGTCTCAGGCCTATGGTCCTCGCCAATTGAGCCGTCCAGCGCAGCCCCTGCCGCATTAAAATACCGTAATGAAATGCTCCTTATTCCATGAAGTCTTTGAGCATCAAGCATTTTTTCAAAAATCAATTTTGTTTCCCCATATGGATTTATCGGCTTTGTTTTTTCAGCTTCAGTAATTGGAATTTTCTTGGGGGAGCCGTATGTGGCGCAGCTTGAGGAAAAGATTATTTTTCTCACATTATTTTTTTTCATTGCTTCCAATAAATTTAGAGCATGAAGCACATTATTCCTGAAATACTTTCCAGGATTTAGTACAGATTCCCCGACATAACAGTAGGCGGCAAAATGCATCACTGCATCAATGTTTTTTAATGCAGAATTCAATCTCCCAACATCTTTCAAATCTCCAACAATCAATTGAGCCCTTTTGTCAACAGCATCCCTGTGCCCGTGCTCCAGATTATCATAAACAACAACTTCGTGCCCTTCCTCAACAAGAGCTTTTACAGCAAAACTGCCTATGTAGCCAGCGCCGCCCGTAACCAGTATTCTCATAATGCCTCCTTAAGATACCATTTGACAAATCGCTTAATGCCTTCCTCAATTTTTATCTTTGGACGATAACCCAATAATTTTTTCGCCTTTCTTATGTCTGCATAAGTCACAGGAACATCTCCCGGCTGAACATCGGATTTTTTTATCAAAGCCTTTTTCCCAATGTTTTTTTCAATTAGTTTTATTAAATATTTTAATTCAACAGGATTAGAGTCGCCAAGATTTATTATTTCAAAATCAAATTTCTTAATCATCGCACTGACTATTCCATCAATGATATCGGAAAAATACGTATAATCCCTTTTTGAAGTTCCATCGCCATACATCTCAATCTTCTTATTTTCATTAATCAGCCTTGTGAACTTGTAGACTGCCATGTCCGGTCTGCCCCGGGGGCCATAAACAGTGAAGAATCTTAAACACACCATCGGAATATTGCTTAGCTTGTGATACCTGTAGCATAGTCTTTCCCCGGTGTATTTTGTGATTGCATACGGGGAAACCATGCTGTCAAGCGAATCTTCTTCATTAAAAGGCACTTTCTTGTTCAATCCGTAAACGCTTGAGCTTGAGCCGAAAACGAATTTCTTAACATTATTCTTGCATGCCAATTCCAAAAGATTCATTGTTCCAAGAATGTTCACATCAGCATAAAGCTGAGGATAGAGTATGGAAGGCCTAACGCCTGCCCTCGCAGCCAAATGAACAATCAGTTCAATTTTCTCTTTTTTGAAAATATTCTCAAGATTTTTCTTATTTCTTATGTCCGCTTTATATACTCTAAAATTTGCATTTTTCTTGCATTCAGATATATTCTTTTCTTTTATTTTGGGATTATAAAAATCATTAAAATCATCCACACAAACAACTTCATTGCCCTCTCCCAACAGCCTTTCGCATAAATGGCTTCCTATAAAACCAGCGCCGCCTGTAACCAGAATCCTCATTTTGAGCCCTTGTGCTTAATCTTTTTCAGCATGTGCATTATCTCGCGATGGCTCTTGTGAACAGAGCTCGCTATAAAGCCCATGGACCATAAAATAAGGGTAATCAATATGAAAAAACCCGCAAAAATCAGGTTGGTGACATGAATTAGAGTACCGTATCTGGCATAGTCTGTAAAAACGCTGTAAGCAAATCCTGCGCTAAGGCAGAACGGAATTATGGACAGTGCGAGGAAAAACTGCATTGGCCTGTAATCTCTGAACAGCTCAAGCACTGTAGTTAATATGTATATTCCATCTGAAACGGAATCAAGCTTTGAGATTGACCCTTTGGGCCTCGGCCTGTATTCCACAGGAATCTCCTTTATTTTGTATCCTGCTTCCAAAGTTTTCACGGTGAGTTCTGTTTCAATGGCAAAGCCGGTGGTTATTAGATTCAACTCCCTTACAAGCTCCTTGCTCAAAGCCCTATAGCCGGAAAGCATATCGTTTATCTCTGCCGGAAAGCAGAACTTCAAAGCCCAAAGAATTATCGTGTTTCCTATTTTGTGCGTAATCCTCTTCTTTTCCTTCTTGAAATGCCCCATTCGTGAGCCGACAACCATATCAGCCTTGTGGGTTATAATAGGCTCAATAAGCTTATTAACATCTTCCGCAGGGTATGTGTCATCTCCGTCAACAATAACGAAAATATCGGCATTTATTTGTTCAAATGTATTCTGCATCACCCTGCCTTTGCCGCGCCTGAAGACAGTTATTACCTCTGCACCTGCTTTTTTGGCATATAATGCAGTTTTGTCTGTGCTGTTGTTGTCATAAACAACTATTCTTGCCTGCGGGAGCTCTTTCCTGAAATCGCGAACTACCTTGGCGATTGTCAGCTCCTCATTCAGAGCAGGTATTATAACCGCAATCTTTTCCTTCATATTGATGAATAGTCGGTAAAAATATTATATAAATCTTTGTATTAAGATGTTATTGGAAATGGGAAGGATTTTCATACTTCTAAAGTAGCTCAATCAGCTCAGTCGTAGAATGGATCTTTATTTTATCCTGTCCCTTCAGTTTTTTATCATTTGTCCAGATGGCGCAATTTAATCTTAATGCTAGGGCAAAATATTCCGTATCATTCGGGTCTGGAGTGATTTTTTCTGCACACACTACAAATTTCTGAAATTCAGACAATGGAATTATTTCAATTCTTGAGAAAACTAGGGATAATAATAATTTAAATTCCGCTTCAGATAAGGTGGATTTTGATAATATCTCTTCCTTGTGTTTTTCAATTTCCTCAAGCAAGAACTCAGGGGCAAAAAGCTTTAGCCTGTCGTTAAATATCAAATCAAAAGTCTTTCCTTCAGCAGAAATCAGGGTAGACATTACAATGTTCGCATCAACAACCAGATCCATGATCAATTACCTGCAACATACCTTTCGTGCAGTGATTTGTTTATTTTTCTACCCAATTCCAGAGCATCCTTGTCTGTAAGCTTGGACTTGGCTGCTATCTGCTTAAGTATCCTGAGCTGCGCAATCTTTTCCTTGATTGCTGTTCTTGCTACCTCAGACCAGTTAATTTCCCTGGATTCGTCCATGTCTTTCTTCAAATCTTCCGGAACAGACAGTGTTATCGTTGGCATTTTGGACCTCCAAATATTTATTATATTTAATTATGTGTAAATATTTAATATATATAAATCTTTGTATTCTGAATGTATCATGCAGCAAATTTTGCTTCCCTCCGTCAAGCCACGCCAACACTAGCGCTGGCGAGCCGGGGGAAGCCCCATCCGGGGTGGCGAGCGAGCACTTTGCCACAAGTGCGACAGCCGCTAGTGGTGTTGGCGTCTGAAAAGAAATTTGCATTATGAACTGCACAGATCACGATTGAAGACTTTTTTTACCCAGTCACATTAATCCTGAATCTTAATGCGCCTGGAGAATAAAGATTCATCTGCTTTTCCACGATATCCTTGCAGTCAACAGCTTGAATGCCCTTGCCGTTATCGAGCAAATAGTTGTCTTTGGACATAAAATAAGTGTCTAGTGAAATATTGCTTATGTATATGTTACGATCCTCATATAGAGTCGTGTTGTCGGGCAGTACTGTCCTGTTATAAAAATCATCGCGAAAAACTACGTCCAACAAATGGAAGCCCCCACTCAAATTGCTGGTCGCAAATCGGTATATCTGCGTAGCATTGGAAACTATGCTCTGGTTTCTTAGGAGATTTCCGTCTAACAAAACCAGCACGTATGGCCATCCCTGTCCATATGAGCCGCGGGCATAAATGTTAATAAGAGAAAGGCTGGGAACATTCACAATATTGCTGAAACAATCCAAGGAAACGCGGCCGTATTCAGGATATAAAAACAGGGTCTTTGCATAATCCGCCCAGAAAAATATGTTTTGATTTTTATTCACAACTATAACCTGAATTTTTGCAGTAATGAAATTGTCGTCAAGGCTTACTTTTTCAGTAAAAGTCCTGTTTTCCTCGTCCTGCAGGGTGACGTTAAACTCATCTATGTCCTTAAAATAATTCAAATATGCATTTTGCCTATAATTTTCAGCAATGACTCTAATTTGATATGTGTAAGGCATTGTTTCGTGGTTGAATATCGTAAAAGAAAACTCGGTGGAATTCTCAACAAGCTTGGGCAGATTCTTGTAATCTTCGAAATACATCTCTGTAAAGGGCTCACGGATTTTCTGAGAAACGCTGTAAACTACAAAAATGCCTAGCAAAATCAGCAGTCCTATGTAAACATAATCCCATTTCTTTAGCATAAGCATGGATAAGAGAGATACTTTAAAAATGTTTTTTTGGGTGAAGTTGTTAATCTCAATAAGACAAAATATAAAAACAATCTTAAGTAACTACTTAAAAATGAAAGAGTATTTTATACCGCTGATATTTTATTTGATTACTGCGCCGATTATTAATTGGCTCTTTAAGGACTATACGATAGCTCTAATTGTCAAATTCCTTGTTGTCGTTATCCTGCTGGCCCTTTTCAGAAAGGCATATCCGCTAAAATTCAGGATTAGCTGGGAATCTATTTTTGCAGGCATCTTCATTTTCATTGTTTGGGTCGGCTTGGAGGGAAGGTATCCGCAATTGGGCGGAAGCAGTGCTAATGTGCCTCTGGGAATTATCCAGACATCTTTGAGAGTAGTAATCTTAATTGTGCTCGCTCCTATTATTGAAGAATATTTCACGAGATATTTCTTAAACAGATATCTGCAAAAAGCAAAATGGCAGCGCGTTCCAATCGGAAAATTCACAGTCTTTTCATTCATCTTCACAGTCCTGTTCTTCGGCTTCGCACATTCGCAGTGGCTTCCAGGATTGATTGCGGGCATCACGCTTAACATTTTATTAATGAGAAGAAAGAATATCCATGAGTGCATTACCGCGCATGCAATTGCGAATGCATGCCTCGCTGCCTATATATTATATACAGGAAGCACTGCTTTTTGGTAAGATTAAAATGCAATAGCCCCCACGGCGATTGAGTGGGATTAAATTATACTACACATTTAGAATTTTGCTTACGGTATCTGTTGCGCACGGACTTGATTATTATCCACATCTTCTTTCGTCAGGGCCATCACAACACCAGAATCAAGCTCCGGGAACTTTGACATCCATGCCTTTCTTTCTTCCCTTAATTTTTTTACAAGAGCTTTGTATTCATCTTCAGAATAATAATTGCTGGGGTCTAATTTTTTGGAATCTACTCCGGGAACAGAAGCAGCTATCTCATAGCCCCAATTAGGGTCATGCTTCCATTTAATGCTGTCTCGGGCAATTTCCCGCAGTATTGTTGCAGAATCCTTCACAGTTATCTTGTCACCATTAACTTTTCCGCCAACGTGTCCTGTGTTCAGAAGAAAGCATTCTATTTCAGAATTCTTCTTCAATATCTCCAAAAATCTATGCCCCTCCTCATGCAAAGGCCCTATTATAAATGGATTTGTGCCGACTACCCTTACTGCCTGCCCTGCTTTAGTTGGGTCTCCAGCGCTTGTTTCAATTGATTCGCCAAGCATAAAAGCGGCAGCTGCCTGCTCCTGGTTCAGCTTAGCCACAGGCGGAACAACATCATCCCTTCTTGTTATGAAAATTATTGCATCTGTTCTTTTCAAATCTACTTCCTCGTCAGTTTCCTTAATCTCCCTCCTCAGAACAACGCCCCTTCCATTGTCTGTTAATCTGTAGTCAAGAAAATCCACCCTTCCCTTTTCATCCACATAAATATTTTCAAAGACTGCATTGGGACTTGTTGCGGCCTCATACAAAACATGCTGGGAGGGTTCAAGACCCTCAGTTTTCAGATAAAATCCATCCTCAGTTCCATAACAATACCCCGTTTTGTCCATTAAAACAACATCGTCCTGCCTTACTGTAATTCCTTCTTTACCTTTCAGGTCGTGGTCATGAAGCGACAAAGATGTTTTTCCTGTTCCGGATAAGCCGAACAAGACAAAGCCCTTTTCACCAAAATTTTCATAGGCGTCAATAACTCTGATGAGCTTGGTTGCCGCATGCAGCCCAAGTCCGCCGCGCTTTTTCATTATATGCATAGCCATTCTGAGATTTGATTTCTTGCATTCCCCGAAATAATCCGAGCCCAGAACAAATGTCGTATAAGATCTGGCATCAACAATAATTTTCAATTTCGGAAATTCCGGGACTATAATTGTAATCATGTCTGGCTCCTTGTCCATGTCTCCGGGAAATAATGTTTTGTCCCATTGATAAAGAAACCTGGCGTAATCTGCAGTCACATAAGTGCGGCAGTGCAGTTTCATCTTTGGATTGTTGCCCATGGTTTTCTGAAGGCAAAGAAGTTTTTTCCCCTTTAGAAATTTCACAACGTCCTCAATAACCTTGATCTGCTCATCACTGGGCTTGTCCTCAATAACCTCTGTTGCTTTCGCGCTCCTGTTCTTTATCCTGGTGACATAGCTTGCGCTGCCAAATTCTGTAGTAACCTCATCCTTCCTCGCCATCTCGCGCAATTCCTCAGAATTAGGATTCATGATTACTTCAGAGCTATGGTGTATATCTCTGGCAATTTTCCTGAAATCCATTGCAACAATGTTTCCTGATTAAGTTTAAAATACTTGTGTTATTATTGTAACAGGGGATTATTATTCATAGACATTCTTTCTGTGCCCTATTCTTATAACGATGATTTTGTTTCCAGATATGATTATATCAAGGATTACCCTGTATTTGCCGATTCTTAATCTCCAGAGTTTTATTCCCTGCAGTTTTTTTACCTGGGCAAAAGGATTTTTCTTTATGCTGTTTATTTTTCTGACAATTATCTCGCTTTCAAATTTTGGCAGTTTCAGCAGGAATTTTCTAGACTGTTCGGTATATTCAACAGAATACATTATTTTAACCTTATTCCCAGCTCTTTTGCTATTTGCTCTTCGCTGTAAACCCTGCCAGCCTTTACATCCTTCAGCCCCTGCTCGATTTCCCTAATCTCTTCAGCAGAAATGGGCTCTTCATTTGCTTCGTGAATGAGCTTGTTGATTAAATCATCATAAGTCTCTCTATGATATGTCTTCAATCCCTTTAATTTTATTGCAGTTTCCTTTTTTATCTGAATCATGGTTGTTTTCATAGCATCACCTTGTTTATAAGTAATTATAAAGATATTATAAATAAGTATATAAATATTATGCTTCAGGTGTATATTAGCTTCCTCAACTCTTTCTTTATCGGATAATCAAAATAAGCGCCATACTGGGCTACTATTTTTGCCGCCATGAATGATGCAATTTTTCCGCACATATCAAGTGGCTTCTTTTTGGCGATTCCGTACAAAAAGCCTGTTGCATAAATGTCTCCTGCTCCTGTCGTATCAACAGCATCTACTTTAAAGATTGGTATTTTTTCCACAAGCGTTCCACTAGCCACAACAGAGCCTTTTTTCCCGAGCTTCACAGCGACAAATTTTGCCTTTTTTGACAATTCCTTCACCGCGCCTGAAACATCTTTTCCGGTAAAAAGCCTTGCCTCGTCCTCATTTGCAAAAACAATGTCTGCAAAGTTATTTACTATGTTCCGAATTTCGTCTTTATGGCGCTTGACAAGAAAGGGGTCTGCGAAGTCAAATGATACCATTGTATCTGATTTTTTTGCCTCAATCATTGCATTAATAGCAGCCTCTCTTTCATTCGCTACGAGAAGCTGGTAGCCCTCTATGTGCAAAATTCCGCTGTCATGAATTGCTCCTATGTTGAGATGCCGTTTAGAAAAATACATGCTGGCGCCTGGAAATGTTGCCATTGTCCTTTCTTTGTCGGGCGTAACGAGGCTCATGCACGAGCCTGTAACCCCTTTCACCCGCCTCAATAAAGGCGTTACCCCGGCAGATTTTAGCTTTGACAAATATTTATTGCCGAGGCTGTCATCCCCAATGCTGCCCATCAGTGCAGTCTTTAGACCGAGCATAGACGCTCCAATTATTGTATTTGCAGCCGAGCCGCCGGGCATGGAATAAAAATGATGCCCAAGAATCTTTGAGAATTTTATTATGTCCTCCTGCTCCACCACGTGAGCAATCCCTTTTTTCAAATCAAATTCAGCAAGGACATCGTCATTAACCTTCGTAATGAAGTCCATTAAAGGATTGCCTATCCCCACAATGTCATATTTTTTCATAAGATTTGTGATTAAACAGTTTTATATAAATTTTTAGAAACTTAAAGGCATAGCGCAGGGTGGCGTGCGGCGAGGCAGGGTTCCTTATGGGATGCCGAGCAGCACAAAAACTATGTTTTTGTGCGTCGCACCGCCAGAATAGGCGCTAAAAAGATATTGAATTCTTAAAGCGGTCCCGCAATGGTTGGCAGCACTAGGCTGACAATGGTTGCAAAAATCCATATGACAACAGCTATAACGAAAGATTTCAGCCAGCCGATCTTGTATAAGCTACCAAGAGCAATAAGCCAGGCTATCCCGCTAATCAATGCAGCAATCCAGCCTATCCCTAGGAAATAAGACACGAGTGCGAATATTATTGCGCCTACAAGTGCAGTCAATATCGCTGTGCCAAATCCCTCCTTCTCTCCAAGCAATTTTGCAGCCAGATAGATAACAATTGCTGATATGACCAGGCTTATCAAAAATCCTAGCAACACTCCTATGAATGCCATAAATTAACACCTCTATTCTAATTACATAAAGTACATAAAGGAAAAAATGTGCTCAACTGTGAAGCAATAAATCTTCCTTATTCAGACATTTACGTCCTCATTATATTTTTTCCTGCAGGCCTGTTCTTTACTGGACCTTTGCCACCATGATGACTTTTTGCTGCTCTTTTTTTTGCTGCAGTCATTCTTCCGCCTCTACTTGATTTTGCCATTTTATTTCCTCCGTTTTCATTATTTATCCTTTATCATTACCAACATGCCTCACCCTTTAGGGTGAGGTTGTTGATTTTGTATTTTGGTCCTGAATTTTCTAATCATGATATCTGAAATCAGAGATTATATTGACCATTGACTGGTATTTTACAATAAGGGCATACTGGTGACATGCCGACTAATCCCGGACTTGTTATTTTTTTATGGCAATGCCTGCATATGATTATGTTCAAAAGTGTTTTATTTAGTTTTGCCATTTTCATTCCAATTCTTCTTACTTCCTGTTTAGTTCAATCAAAATTAGTTTAATTAAAATCTAGTCCGAATCATCATCTTTCTCTATGCTTCTCGGTGTGCTCCCTGACAATCTTGCGTCTGTTTCCATCGCCAGCGTCAATATCCTCTTTTGACTCAACTACTTTTTCGTAGGAATCCCTTCTTGAATCGCTTCTTATACTTACACTTGAGTCAGGAATCACCAAGCCAAGTATTAGCAGAACGAAACCAATGATTGCAGCTCCAAATGACCATTCTATAGGAACAGTTACTCTAGCGGATGACGTGCGCACATCTGTAGTCCCACTTCCGGTAGTAGTTGTATCCGCTGTAACTTGCTGCAGTGGCAAAAAATATAACAATCCTCCGATAACTAAGAAAATTACACCAAATATAACAAGGCCTGTTTTCATGTTTATCTCCTCCTATCTCCTTTTTCTTATTTATTTTTTTACAGTCATACTAAACAAAAAAACATTTATTAGATCATAAAAATCTAATAAATGTTTAAGCTGTTTTTATTGTATGGGCTATTACTGAAATTATAAATAATACAACAAATATTATTGCTAGCCATCGGGCAATTGTAAATGATACTCCTGAAATAAGTCCAAATCCCAATATACCTGCAACTATAGCTAGTATCAAAAATAATATTGCCCCACCTAACCAACCCGATACACCTTTTTTGTTCATTTTCATTTTTGCCTCGCTCACCAGTATTTATCCTTTATCATTAGTAATATCGCTGAAGTACTAATACCTATGGTAGGGAGTTTTAACAGATTAATGAAAATAAGTTGATAATTATAAGATATTTATAAAGAGAAGAGTAAGAATTTTCCCAGAAATGAAATTTATTTATTAATCAAATCTTTCTTTAAAGGTTTCAAAATAGGTTATGAGCAAAGGCAATAATACCGGGCCGATAAATATTCCAACAACACCAAACATGCTGGCGCCGCCTATAACTCCAATAATTACAATTACTTGATTTACCTTAGCTTTTGCCTGCACTATTGTCGCAAGTAGAATATTGTCAATTGTGCTGATTATCAAAAGGCAGTATAAGAACAGACCTATCCCTTTGCCTAAGGCCCAGTAATCATGAGTAAAATAGCCGCTTAAAATCATGAATAGTGAAACAGGCACCCATATAATCGTTGTTCCAATACTTGGAATAAGAGCACAGAAGGCCATCAGAACCCCAAAGAATATCGGAAGAGGAACACCAAATATATAAAATCCTATAGTTCCCAAAATTCCTTGGACTAATGCGACCAATAATTGTGCATAAATTACCGTCTGAGCTATATTTCCGGATTCCCTGATAAGCCTGTTTGTTGTCTTTGTTCTAATTGGAAGCAAGTCAACTATTTTTTTTAATATGCTCTCCCAGTCCTTTAGGATAAAAAATGATATAAGCAATGCAAGGAAAATTTGTGCGATTATGATTGGTATAGTCACGATAAACAGTGCAATTTTCTCTTCTAAAATTGGCAGAAATTTCTCCACTTGTTTGTCAAAACCAAACTTTGACAATCGTTCTAAGCTCAATTT
>Ga0315275_10003389_pt1 | contig 14667 bp, 13 predicted proteins | sample YL17G03_0_MG_FD_205557 | JGI IMG/M metagenome (GOLD analysis project Ga0315275, IMG submission 205557) | Sediment microbial communities from Yellowstone Lake, YNP, Wyoming, USA - YL17G03_0 | ecosystem: Environmental > Aquatic > Freshwater > Lake > Sediment | place: USA: Wyoming | collected... | reverse complement strand
TTTATACGAAGACGTCGAGCAACCGGGAGAGCTCGTTCTCCCCAAGCACGATATCGGCCTTTTCGGAGAGCTCCCGCGACCGCGGCCGGAACGCGGCGAAGTATCCGGCGACCCCGAGGAGCGGGACGTCGTTCTCACCGTCGCCCACGAAAGCCGTTCGCGAGAGAGGGACGTTGTACCTCCGCGCCATGTCCCTCAACGCCTCGGGCTTTCCGTGCGAATCATACCGCGTCGCTTCCCACCGCGCGAGCTTTCCCCGGCCGTCGAAGAAGATCTTGTTCGTGTAGACTTCATCGAACGGATGATCGGAAAAGAGGGTGTCGAGAACAACATTGAGAGTCCCCGAAATGACCCCGAGCAGATAGCCGCGCCGTTTGAGCTCGTGGACCGTTTCCCGGGCGCCCTCGAACAGGCTGAACCCGCTGACCGATTCAAGGATCCCGCTTTCGGTGGCGCCCTTGTCGATCCAGCTCGACACGTCGAGCTGAACCCACCGCTCGTAGGAGAGCTTGCCCTCGCAGTACATCTGATAACGAAAGCGGTTGATTTCCTTGCTGCCCCCGTACCTGAGGTTCAACACTTCCCAAATGACGAGCCCCGAGGGGTGTCGCACAAGCGTCCCGTCGACGTCGAAGCAAATGAGATCGTATGCCCGTTTGGAGCTCAAAGTCCGAGCGCTCATTTTTAGAGAACATGGCCGCCAGGTAGAAGCCCGCCGCCCCCACCGTATCAAATCGTACCACAACTCACTTGAGTCAGGGGGCAAATCCAACCCCCATTCCTTCGGTCCCACCTGATGGCCGTCCGATCGCCTCGCGTGCCGGCGACCGATATCATGGGGAGCGATGAGGCCCGTGCGCTTCGTCGACCCAAGAGATCGGCCGAACAGAATCTTTCCTTTCGACCGGATGAGTTCCCGGGCGGCGTCCCGAAACCGCTCGCGATTTCAGGTTGCTCGAACGCACCGCGGGTTGTATCCTCGCGCCGCATCCACTTCCAGGCGTTGTGTCGACGCTCGACGTATCAATGCGAACGTGGCGGCGGGAGAATCGTAGATGAACAATCGTTTATACTTGTTCGTTTCGACCAAAAACGAAACACTCAGGGACAGGTGCGACTCGCTCGAAACCGCGAGTTTCAAACGTGTGCTTTCGCATTCGAAGGACGGGGCAACCACGTATTTCTACACGGGGGGCACCGGCCCAACCCCGCCCTACTACATGACGGTCATAAACGACCAGAAAGACTACTCGATCGAAGCCGAGATTCAACGCCTCTTGACGAACAACGGCGTGTTGACAAGTTCCGAGTCTCTCGTGAGTTTCGCGCACGCGGCGGACAACCGTTTCGTCGCCCAATCGTGTTCCTGGGGGATACAGCATCACTGCTACTACCACGATGAAGCCTCGTTCATCTGCAGCAACAATCTGTTCCTCCTGGCATCGATTCTCGGATCGCGCCTTTCGGAGACTTCTTTGTTCGAGTATCTCTTCTTCAATTTCCCGATGAACGAAAACACTTGGTTCGACAACGTCCGCATGCTTGGACCCGGTCGTGCCATAGTGTACGACTGGGACACGCCCCATCTCACCATAACGCCACGGGTGGACCTCTACGACCGTATGACGGCGCCGCCGCAGGATCCCGATGTAGCCTCCGCCGCCGAGGCGTTTTTCGAGAATGTCGCGCGGACTATTCGGGGACAAGAGGCGGTAATCGGGCTCTCCGCGGGTTCGGATTCCCGAACGATTCTGGCCGGATTGCTGAAGTACGGCTTGCTCGACCATGCGGTGTCGTTTGGCAGGGATGACTTCGCCGAGACGCACGCGATCGGACGACTGACGCGGCAGATGGGTATCAGGTCCGTTTTCCACAATCTCCCGGATCTCCACACCGGCTGGAGCGACTCTTACATCCACGGAGAGATAATCACCAACGGTCTGTTGCATCCGTCGAGAGTCCACTACGTCAAGCACTATGCCCGGGTCGAGGGGTCCGTGTGGTTCGAAGGGTACCTGGGGAGCGAGATCATCAAGGGCGAGATCGCGGCGGCGGTGGCATCAACCCACCACGGCGCGGTGGTTCGAGACAACCGCGGCGTCCGGGACGTCTTGGACGCGAGTTTTGGATTTCTCCCCTCGCCATTCCGGACGAGAATGGCAGCCTACATCTCGGACACGCACAAGGCCGTTTTGAGTTCTATCGAGTCCGCCGAAGGCAAGAGGCAATTCGCGAGTTTCATATTCGACATGTGTCCAAGCAAGGTCTTTGGCGCTCTCATAACCCTGGCGGGCCAAAGAATGAAGACCTACTATCCATTCCTCTCCGCGCGAATCATCAGAACGCTGGGACCTGGCTTCGGCGTCGTCGGACACAATAGTCTGCTTCGGAGCTTTCCCGGCCACATCAAGTGTCTGGTCCCGGAGTGTGAAATCGTGAAACGGTTTGACAAGAGAGTGTACGAATCCCGGCTCGATCGCCTGGTCAGCTACAAGGAGGCGTTGGAACTACCGTTGGCGGTGTCGTATCCGATTTGGGGAGCGCGGCGGTTGTACGAGAAGCTGACGACACGCCAGTACCATCACGGTCAGACCGACCCGAAAGAGCCGCACACCCATGTGAAGGCCTTCGTCAGCCAACGCCCGGATGAATTCGTCGACGGCTTTTTCGAGGGCAAGATCGAAGGAGAGCGATTGCTTCGGGAGCGGGCAAAGCTCGCGTGTCTGCGACTCATCATGGCGAAGACCACGAAGTCTCTCGTCGAACATCTGACGGAGGGACCGCGGACGTAAGTGCCCTGTCGAAAGACTCCGCGTCCTTTCGGACAAACCAACAACACCCCGAAAGGCCAAACCGATCCGCGGCCCAGGCTATTGCGTGGCTGGGGATACGACATGTCAAAATCAAGTGGGGGCCCGCAATGCCACACGTTCGTAAGACCCCAATCCCGATGACGAACCATCGTTGACCGCAAGATGGACTGTGGTATAATGGGCCAGAACGAGTGAAACCGCAACTGCTCGCGTTGATTGGTCCTTATGAGTGAGCCTCACGTGAACAGACCCGATCCATCGACCTGGGTCGACACCCACGGAGACGCCCTCTACCGTTTCGCCCTTCTCCGCGTCAAAGACACGCACGTGGCCGAGGACCTCGTCCAAGATACGTTTGTCTCCGCCCTCGAGGGACTCGATGCGTTCAAGGGGCACTCGGCCGTCCGCACCTGGCTCATCGGGATCCTCAAACACAAGATCCTCGATTATTTCCGCCGGAACACACGTGAGATCGCCACGGCGGATCTCGGCGCGATCGAGGAAGAGTCCGAAGACGAGACCTTCAACCGCCTGGAACAGTGGCGGCACGCCCCCGGCTCCTGGAAGGACACGCCGGATAATCTGCTGGAAAATAAGGAGTTCTGGAAAGTCTTCGTGCGATGCATGGAAGGCCTGCCGGAGTCTTTCCGGCGCGCTTTCGCCCTTCGGGAAATGGACGGCCTCGCCACCGAAGAAGCTTGTAAGATTCTGGGGGTTACGGCGACAAACCTTTGGGTCATGCTCCACCGGGCGCGGGCCAAACTGAGAAACTGTCTGGATGACAACTGGTTTCGCGAAAAGCCCCGGGGGATGAGCGGCCGGCCGACGGCTACATGCTAGGAAGTATCAACCAATGACCTGTAAGCGTATCGCGAAGCTGCTCTCCGAACGACAAGACCACGAGCTGTCCTTCAGCCGTCGTCTGGCGATCCGCATCCATCTCTCCTGGTGCATCTTCTGCCGGCGTCTCGCTCGACAACTCGAGTTCATCCACGGCCTCTCGCAGGCGATCGGGAGTTCCGCGGAGGTTGGAGACGATCGGGCGTTCGAGGCGGCACTCTCGGCTGAAGCCAAGACCCGCATCAAGAAAACCCTCGCCCAGAAAAACTCTTAAGAAAGTTTGTAAGGAATCGCGGGCCCCGCCGACAAAGGGGTGTAAATATAATTTTCCCCTCGACCGAACGGGTTTAAAGGGCAGTTCGCCAACGATTTTCAGTGCACCCCCCCGATGCTGCACCGGCGCTCTGCCCTTTAACTTTTGAAGCGGAACCGACTCTTGAAGTGACGGAGGAAAAGCCCGCGGCCGTACACGACCTCCACGGCCGGGATGCGGTCGCGATGCTCGCCGAGAATCCTGGCCGCCTCGGCGACGGCGTAGAGATCCTGGTCCTCATAGGCCAAGCGCGGAACCGACGCGCGAATGGAGTTCACACGCGGATTGGGGGGGATCTCTTTGCCCTCTTTGAATTTTCCGAACGCGTAGAGACCGAGTTCGATCATCCGGTGCCCGGCGATGAGCATGAGCGCGGTGAACGCCACCCCTTTGAAGTCTTCATCCTTGGCGCCCGTCCCTTCGAAGAAACGATCGAGGTCGATGTAGACGGCGTGGCCGCCGATGGGACGAACCAACGGGATCCCGTGAGACAGCAGCCTCTCTCCGAACCGCCCGACCTGGTTGATCCGGTAATCGAGATACTCCTGCGTGACGACGAGTTTGAGACCCTCGACGAGCGCCTTGAGGTCCCGTCCCGCCAGCCCGCCGTACGTGGGATGCCCCTCGACGAGGATCTGACGGTCGACCATTTTCATCCAGAAATCCGGATGCTTGCGGACGAACCGGCCGTCGTCCTTGAACGCCATCCCGCCGCCGATATTGACGAGCCCGTCCTTCTTGAAGCTGATGTGGAATCCATCCACGTAGTCGAACATCTCGTGAACGATTTGTTGGATCGGCTTCTTCTCGTATCCACGTTCCTTCTTCTGGATAAACCACGCGTTTTCGGCGAACCGACATGCGTCGAAGAAAAACGGGACGTCAAACTTCCGCGCGAGCTCGCTCACCCGGCGGATGTTCTCCATCGACACGGGTTGCCCTCCGCCCGTGTTGTTCGTGATCGTCATATAGATGAGCGGGACGCGGCTGTTGAGCTGTTCGAGGACCGCCTCGAGCGCCTTGAGATCCATGTTGCCGCGAAACGGGTAGTTCTCGTCGTTTTCGAGATGTTCGGGGGCCGGGAGGTTCAACGGGATCATCCGGCTGTCCTCGATGTTTCCTTCGGTGGTGTCGAAGTGGGAGTTGCTGGGGATGATGAAATACGGGTGACGCATCCCCTCGAGCCGGCTCTCGATCCGCGCCTTGAGAACCGGGGGCAACGTCTTAGGAATATCTCTATCGTTCTCCGGGGCTTTTCGCCGCAGCTCCCCGGCGAGAAGACCGAAGAAACTGTGTTCGGCGGCCCTGCCCTGGTGGAAGATAAAAAAGTTGACGCGGTCCTTTTCGCTCTGCGCCCACGCCGGACCGAATGTGAGGGGAATCTGATTCTTGAGATCGAAATACCCTTCGTTCGACCCGTAGGATTCGTCGCCCAAGACCAGCTGGGACCACTGTTCGATGGTCATCGTCGTCGTACCGGAGTCGGTCAGGAGATCACACCCCGGTATCAAGCGAGCGGGGAAATTGAATACATTGAGCCCCGTCTCTTCGACGACGGCTCTCCGCTTGTCGAAATCCTCGATTCTCGACGCACAGAAACGCACCGCGGCGTTGCGGTACGGCCGCGGTCTAAAGTAGCGAAGCGGCTGTGGCTTCTCCGCGAGCAGATCTCTGAACTTCGAGATGAAAAACGAAACCGGCTCTGACATTTCCTCTCCCTGGTAAGTCTCGTAACTATAAGCAAGTTCCGGGCCGAATTAGATCGAAGATATACCACCCGCCCGGGACTGACAAGAGCATAAACCGAGTCGATGCAAGAGTGTTCATCCGGCCGACGTTGGGAACCCCCCGGAGGCGGCGGGGTACAAGGCACGGTCGATAGATGTGGCGCCTGTCGAAAGAATCATGGTAAATTCTCGAGAAGTGAGATTGCGGACCCGCTGGATACGGCAAACCGAATCCTCTCTCTAGCCGACCGCCCGGCGTCAAGGACCACAAGATGAATGTTGTTAGAGACCTCACCGGTGGATTTCTTGTCATTGTCGCCGCGGGTGTCGTGGCGATCGCCCAGAACGCCGCCAGAGACGACGGGATCCCCTTGATTCCGAAGGCGGCTGAGATAGTGTCAGGAAATCCTTACACTCCGGAGTCCCCCTCCGCCGACAACCCCAACGCGACGGCGGGCCGGGAATCGGTGGGCGGCCGATCCGAGCCCCGCGCGGGCTTGTCCTCCACCGTGCTGACCGGGCAAGAACTCGCTTCGGGAGTCGTCTCCAAGGACCGTTTGAGCGAATTGCTCGCCGCAGGTAGCATCGTTCTCATAGACGCGCGGCTTCCCGGCGAGTACGGGGCCGGGCACATCGAAGGCGCGATCAACATCCCGTACGAGAAACTTCCGGAGTACTACGAGAAACTCACGGCCACGGTCCCGCTCGACGCGGCGATCGTGTGTTACTGTCGGAGCGTCACCTGCGATGATTCGGAGAATCTCGTCCGCGAGCTCAAGTTCACTGGATACAACAACGTGGTCCTCTTCAAGGGCGGCTGGGACGAGTGGTCGCAGGCCGCGGACCCTCGGACGGGGCCGCCGTCGCAAGAATGAGGTCATCGCGATGACAACGGATTCAACCGCGGTTCGTAGCTCCAATCCCCTGACGGTGCTCCTCACCAGCAAGGGATTCGTCCTCGTGCTTCGCCTGTTTTTGGGAGCGCTTTTCGTTTTCTCCGCCGCCGACAAGGTGGCCGACCCCGAACGATTCGCGATCGCCGTTCGCGCCTACAAGCTGCTCCCGGTGTCGCTGACAAACCTGTTCGCGTTGGTACTCGCGTGGTCCGAAATCCTCGCGGGGATCATGCTGATTCTTGGCATCTACACCCGGAAGGCCGCCGCCGCGGTGTTCCTCTTGCTCGTCATGTTCACCCCTGCCATCGCGACGACGATCGTCCGCGGGCTCGCGATCGACTGCGGTTGCTTCAGCAACGAGGGCGGCTCCCAGACGGGCATCCTCCTCATCCTCCGGAACCTCTTTCTAATCGCCGCTTGTTTGATCGTCATGCGGTTCGAAAACGGATTCTTCTCTCTCTCACGCCTATTGTCGAGAAAACCCCGCTCCGCTTGAGAACGGCTTACGCGCTCGTGCGTCCAAGCATCGATTTGATATCGGATACACGCGCAAAACGGAAGGCCAGACACAGGGCGAAGTAGACGAGAAAATACGCCGTTGCGGCGAGGGCGAGTTCGAAGAATGAGACTGCGGGGCGAACGCGATAGACCGCGGCGAGTCCAACCCCCAGAACGGCCGCGGGGACGAAACGAAGCGCAATCGCCCCCCAGGGCAGCACCGTAAGCAGCGACTGGTTGAGGAGCTGCGCGGACCGCCACAGAAAAAACCCGTTCTGAACGTACACCATCAACACCGTCGCCACCGGAACCCCGAGCATTCCGAACCGTTTGTACATGGTCACGGCGAGAACGACATGGGTCAGAAGGGCGAGGGTGTTTACCTTGAGCATGAACGGAGTTTGCTTGAAGACCATGAGGACCGACGTCGTGTCGACCGTCGATCTCAGGAACACGAGCAGATAGATCATGAACACGCCCGTGGCCAACCCGTATTCTTTGGTGAAAAGGATCGTGATGAACGGCCGCGCCGAGACTTCGAGGAACACGAAAATCGGAAAGAACAAGACGGCGAGCTTGACCGTCGCCCTCCGCCAGAGTTCCAGGATGTTCTCGGTGTTCTTGCTCTTCTGGTACTCGGCCATCAAGGGGAAAACGATGTTCATCACCGAATTTCTGAGGATGTCCACGAAGGGAAGCTGCATCGCTCCGACGGTGTAGACGGCGAAGACTTCCCTCCCCAGGAAATGGGTGATCACGTACTTGTCCGTCTGCGCGAACACGAGCAGAACGATCGTGGCCAGGCCCAGGGGCACCGCGTAGGAAAGCTGCTCCCTGAACGAACGCGCCGAGCACTCCCGAATCGACGGTTTGTACCGGCGGCCGCAGTACACCAGCGCGAAGGTGGCGTTCGCAAGGGCATACACGACGAGCCCCCAGATGATGAAGTCCACCCGATGCGTGAACCACGATAACCCGACCACGGTCAGCGCCTGCCCCGCAAATACGGCCGCGATGTACCTGGCCTGCGCCTCCGCGCGCTTTTCCGCGATGAACAGTCCCTCCATCGCCCTCGCCACCATCATGAGGAGCGTGAAGAGGCAGAACGCCCACATGTACTTGCGAACCGCATCGCCGAGATCGCCGTGGAGCAAAAGACCCAGAACCTGGTAGACAACCCAAGATACAAGACCCATGACAAAGAGGTAGACAAGCGTCTGTGTGAGGTAGACCGATTTTTCCCGGTCGTTCTCCGCCCTGGGGAAGTAGTAGAGGAGGCTCGCCGGGAACTGCAGCACGAGCACCACGAACACGGTGTCGTAGAGAAGCCAGAACTGGCGATAGAGACCGAAATCCGTCTGGGAGAGGGTACGGACGTTGACGATGGGGATAAAGAAGAGCGCGGCGAACGAGATGATGCGCCCCAGCATAAGAACGGTGACCTGATAGCTCAGCGTGCGCGCCAAATTGGGTTTCCCGTGTAGTTCGACCTCGATAACCGGTTCTTCCGGCGGAAACATCGGTTCAGCTTGTGGACGATATCCGATTTCCCGCGTGTTTTGCAAACGGAAAAGGGCCCGCGGCTTTCGCCGCGGGCCCCGCCGGACTCAAACCAACCAAGAAACGTTTGTCACACGCTGCCGACCCGCTTGTCCCACCGGAGGACCATGTTGTACAGTTCCCGATTCGTTCTCGAAGCGCTGAACGCGTCGAGGAACTCCGGTGTCGAGCACAAACGGGCGATCCGCGCGAGGATCGAGATGTGGTGTTGCGGCTTCGTCTCGTTTCCGACGAGGAAGAATACGGTCTTCACCTTTCCGTCGGCGTCGCTGGAGAACGGAACGGCGCGTTTGAGCGAGAGAGCGCCGACGATCGGATGCTCGAGATCGGGGACGAACGCATGCGGAATCGCAACCCCTCCACCCACGATCGTGGGCGCCTGTCGTTCCCTGTGCTCGAGCCTCTCGAGCACGACATCCGCCGTCAGCCCCTTGTTCTTCTTGGCCACGAGTTTCGCGATCCTCTGGAACAACCGATCGCGGCTCTGCACGATGACACCCGTCACGCAAAGATAGGGTTCGAGGAAACTCGAGAGATCATCCGGAACTTCCTTGCTCGCCTGCTTCTTCCTGGCTGTCGCGGGGAGCGTGGCGCGGCGGACGAACTGCTTCCCTGACCTTGCCTTGAGAGCCTCCCTCAAATCCGCGAAGTCCTCGGGCTCGAGACCGCTCTTCACAGCAGTGATCATAAACTCCGCCGCCTCGGGGGTCTCCCGGAGAAATTGGACCACGTCGGGGTGGATTTGTTTGGCGGTACCCAGGAGATAAGCGTCGGAAACTCCAAGCATCTGAGCAACTTGTACAATTCTCGCTTTCGGAATCTTGTGCTGCCGTCCGGCCTCGATCTGGCTGAGGAACGCGGGCGACACGCCTAGTCTTCTTGCCATCTCGCGAAGACTGATGCCCTTCGCCTGTCTCAACAACCGAATGGTCGGTCCAAACGCAATACCCTGCATGTATTACCCCTTTCGTTATCGTCGGACAAACGTACAGTAAACGATTAAAACAGGTCTGTCAAGCCGAATCCGGCGTTTTGTCGGTCTCTTTCGAGGGATTGAAATACCCAAATCGAAGATCGGGGAATTTTTGCTTTAAGTCTTTCATAAATCCCCTAACTCCGATTCCTTGTTTGTGAACGCCCGGTGGGAGGGATTGAACGTATACGTCCGGATCGATGTTGAGGTTCCGCATCTGTATGAGATCGGCGCCGACATCGGTCAAAAAGGCGGTGAGCGCCGCGGCTTCCTCCGCCGTGTCGGTAACGCCGGGGAAATAGAGAAAATTGAGCGATACATGAACTCCTCTGCGGCGGCAGATCCGAGCGGTCTCGATCACGTCGGCGAATGAGTACCCCCTGGGGCGGTAATACGCGTCGTAGAGGGCTTCCCTGAGCGAGTTGACGCTCACCCGTATGCTGTCGAGTCCCGAGTCTATGAGCTTTTCCACGGCTTGGGGACGGCTCGCGTTCGTGTTGAGATTGATCGTTCCGCGGGTGGTTTTCTCGCGGACGAGCCGCACGGCCCGGCAGAGGAGATCTCCGTTGATGAGGGGCTCTCCCTCGCATCCCTGCCCAAAGCTCACCACCGCCCCGTCGACTTTCGCGATATGGCTGAGGACGACCTCGGCGATTTCTTCCGCTGACGGAGGGACGCGAAGGCGGTCGTGGGCCGCCTTGAACTCCCCGTCTTCCTGGAGCGAGAGACACCCGACACACCGCGAATTACAGGCGACGCTCGTAGGAAGAGGGGCCTCGTGGCGGCCGAGAAAGAAGTTCTGCGCGGCGCGGCAGTTGTAAACAAGAGCGCACTTTTTCAGCTGCTCCACAAGTCGGTTTCCCGGAAAATCATCGAGCACCCGCGCGACGTTTCGTTCGATTTCCCCGCGTTCGAAACGCCACGGGTCCTGGCGCGGGTCGCTGTCGACGCGGATACCGGACGCATAGAATCCCCCTTCCGCGAAGGCGAGAGCGGTGTAGGCGTAGAGGGGAAGCGCGGGGGCGCCGGGTCCGGCGACGTACGCGGCCCGGTGGCTCTGCGTGTGCGCGGGAGCCATGAAAACGGAAGCGGCGTAAACGGGTTTCCCCTTCCACGACGAAAAGACGACGCGCTCGCCGGTGACCGGATCGATCCCGACGGCGTGCCTCCCGGGGAGCATCAAGAGATCGCTCCCCCGCGGGACGGGAATGAGGTCGTCCGGCGAGAGAAGTTCCGGTTGGGGCCCGTCCGCGCCCGCGGGTAGAAGATCGGGGTGGTCGTAGAGCCTCCCCTTCTCATCGCTGAATACCATTCGGAGGTTCATGGTGTGTTTGGGAAGGCGGACGGCGTCCTCCGCGCTAAGGCTGAACGGCGTCGCACGCTTCAGCTCGTCGGCGGCATCCCGACGCCTCTCCCCTGTCATCAGAGAGGGGGTGTGACAGTGTTCGAGCCCGATTTTTGAGCGCCGGCCATCCGTCGCGACAAGCAACCGAGCTCGCCGGCGCTCGACTGATGGCGAGGGCACTGTCACACCCCCGAACGCGCCTCTACCAATCTTGCATTGCGATGTGCGCGAAGACCTTTGCGTCGGCAAGCGTCGCGGAAAGCTTCGAGTACTCGTCCGGCGAGTGGGCTACTTCGTCCTGCGTCCCCCAAACTGCGCACGCGAATCCCTTGTCCCGGAAAAACTTCGCCACGGTGCCTCCTCCGATCCCCATCGGCTTCGGGACGCGCTTGCGCAGATCCTTCATCGCCGCTGTGATCGCTTTCACGACCGGCGCGTCCGCCGCCGTCGGAGGAGCCGCGGTTTGCTTCTGCGGAAAAGAGACCGCGATCTTCACCTTGTAACGCCTCTCCGTTTCGCGCGCGATCCGGGTCACGGTCTTGATCACGTCGGCGAGCTTGTAGCTCGGAAGTATCCGGCAGTCGAAATACACCACGTCTTCCCCGGGGATCGTATTCACGTTGGGGACGTTCGCTTCCTTCTTCGTCGGCTCGAACGTCGAGATCGGGGGTTCGAAGATGGCGTTCTTCTTCCCGAACTTCTTGTAGAGCGACTCGAGTCGGCTCACCATGTAACACGCCGCCTTGTGGGCGTTGGCGCCTTTTTCGGGTGTCGATCCGTGGGTCTGTTTTCCCTTCGTGTGAAACTTGATCCAGAGAATGCTTTTCTCGGCGACCTCGAGCATCGTCCCCTTGGGATTACCCGCGTCGGGGATGATGACGAGATCGCTCTTTCTGAAGAGGTCCTTCTGGGTCTTGACGAGGTAGCCCACTCCGTACGCGCTCCCCGTTTCCTCATCGGCGCAGAGGATCAAACCGTACGGAAGACCCGGCCGGATACCGGTTTGCTTGAAGGCTTTTGCCGCGAGAAGCGAGGAGATCATTCCCTGCTGGTTGTCCTCGGACCCCCGCCCGATGATCTTGTCCCCATCGACGCGGACCGTCCAAGGATCGCCCGTCCACATATTGAGATCGCCGGGCGGCACCACGTCCATGTGCGTCATCACCCACAACCTCGAAGAAGCGGATTTCCCGGGGAGCGTCGCGACGATGTTCGGCCGGAACCCGCAAGCGACCCGCGTGTCGGGGGCGTCGTATCGTTTGATGTCGTCGAACCCGATGCTCCGCAGGTACCCCTCGAGAAACTCCGCCTTCTTGATCTCGCCCTCACCGTCGCTTTCCGGACCCAGCGCGGGGAGCTTGCACAGCTCCGTCTGGAGCTTCACGACCTCGTCCGCATAACCGTCGATCGTCTTCGTCAACTGAGTCATTACGCTTCGATCCATGTCGTCCCCCTTTGCCTGTAGGATTCGTTCGCGCGAACGGCGCTTATCACCGCCAGTCGATCACGCCCGCTCTTCTCATCCGGTGAAAGAAAACGCCCAATCGCTCGTATACCGGGTCGATCCGCTCGCCGAACTTCGCCTCGAGACACCCGCCGATCTCGTAGATCGAACGGCGGCCGTCGCACAAATGCCAAGTCTCCGCGCCGATCTCGTCCAGGTGGAGAGAAATGGGCGCTTTCCCGACGAACTTCTGCAGGAATCTTCCCACGCGGCCGTCGCCGAAACGGGGCACGAGCACGGTAACCGTGCCGTTTTCCTCGTCCCGGAAAGGCTTCGTCCGCTCGGGGATCATATCGAGCAGATTGGCTCCCCGTTTGGTCATTGCGGTATTCGATTCGAGGAGGCGCCTCCCGGTCCGGCGCGCGCGATCCACTCGCGCGCGCCTTCGAACCGTAGCGGGGTAACCCTCGTCCTCACCCGTCAGCTTACGTTTTTCAGAACCGCCAGCAAGTAGCCCCAGAATTTCTCCACCGTGTCGATGTAGATCTTTTCGTCCGGCGAATGGACGTCTTCGAGCGTGGGACCCATCGACACCATGTCCATGCCGGGGTATTTCGCGCCGATGATACCACACTCGAGACCCGCGTGGATAGCCTTCACGTGGGGCTCCTTGCCGTAGAGCGACTTGTAAGTCGACTTCCCGAGCTTAAGGATCGCAGAGTCGAGATTCGGTTTCCATCCGGGGTACCCGCTGCTCCCTTCGACCTCCGCCCCGCCGAGTTCGAATATCGACGCGACCGTCTGGCAGATCTCCACGATCTCCGACTCCACCGAGCTTCTCTGGCTGGTCGAGAGCGTGATCGATTTCTTCCCCGTCTGGATCACCGCGACGTTCGTCGAGGTCTCCACGAGATCAGGGATATCCGGACTCATCCTCATCACCCCGTGCGGGAGACCGCAAATCGTCCGGAGCAATTTCTTCTGGACGCCCCTCTTGAGAACTTTACCCGTCTTGCCGCCCTTGACCTCGGCGAGCGTAACGACAACACCGGAATCGGTCGTCTTGAGCTCCACCTTGACCGAGGCGGCGAGATCTTCGACCGCGGCCATCGCCTCGTCCCATTTCTTCTTCGGGACGAACACCTTCGCCTCCGCCTCGCGGGGAATCGCGTTCCGTTTGTTCCCCCCTTCGATCGACGAGAGTCTCACGCCGATATCGGCGAGAGGCATCAGCGCGCGCGTCATGATCTTGATCGCGTTCCCCCGCCCTTTGTGGATCTCGAGACCCGAGTGGCCCCCGCGAAGCCCCGTGACCTTGAGCTCGCCCGCCTTCATCCCGCCGGGGACCGGGTCGAACTCGGCTTTCCAGATTCCCGTCGTGTCCCGTCCACCCGAGCATCCGACGTAGAGAGCGCCCTCCTCTTCGGAGTCGACGTTGATCAGCGTCTTGCTCTTCACAAAGCCGGGGGCGAGGTTGTTGGCCCCGTTGAGACCCGTTTCCTCGTCCGTGGTGAAGAGGAACTCCACGGGTCCGTGCTCGAGTGACTTGTCCTCCATGATCGCGAGACTCATGGCGATGGCGATCCCGTTGTCCGCGCCGAGGGTCGTCCCGTTGGCCATGAGCGCGTTGCCTTTCCGCACGAGCTCGATCGGGTCCCTGGTGAAATCGTGAACCTTGTCCTTGTTCTTCTCGCAGACCATGTCGAGGTGTCCCTGGAGGCACACGCCCCTCGCTTTTCCCTTCCCCGTTGAAGCCGGCTTCCTGACGACGACGTTCCCCACCCCGTCGGACTCCGCCTCGAGCCCGAGTTTCCTGGCGGTCTTGACGACGTACTCCGTCATTTTAGCTTCGTTTTTGGAACAGCGCGGGATCTTGGCGATCTCCGCAAAATAAAACCACACCCGTTCGGGTTTTAGCCCCTTTATGGCATCCGACATGACGATCCCCTTTCTTCTCGTTCGAACGAGAGCAAATGTCCCCTCCAACGAAGGTTGTGGGGCTGCCGCGTCGCGGAAACCCCACGTGAAAACGTCGCGCACGAGCTCGCCGGCACCGCACTCGAGCGGCGCCGGCCCCGCGCGTATCGCTGGAACTGCTAGAACGCGGCGCTCGGAGGCGCCGGTTGATCCGGAGATCCCGCGTTCTTGAGCGGGAACCTCACGAGAATCCATCCAATGAGAACGAGCACGAGAAGGCTCACGCCGAACGGGAGCGGGAAGATCCCCGACGCCGACGGCAGCCACTTGTCGTACTGCAG
>Ga0315275_10003388_pt1 | contig 14667 bp, 10 predicted proteins | sample YL17G03_0_MG_FD_205557 | JGI IMG/M metagenome (GOLD analysis project Ga0315275, IMG submission 205557) | Sediment microbial communities from Yellowstone Lake, YNP, Wyoming, USA - YL17G03_0 | ecosystem: Environmental > Aquatic > Freshwater > Lake > Sediment | place: USA: Wyoming | collected... | reverse complement strand
CGGCATACGGAAATTTCGCCCCCTCGGCTTGGCGAATCTTATCGACGTACTGCCGATAGCCTTGATATCCGCCTTCCTTGACCTTGGCTGTCGGCTTCGGGATGATCTTCATCGCTTTCTTCTCGAGGTCCGTAATCACGAGCACAACCGGCTTGACGCCGAGCCTCTTGGCCGTCGCGTCCAGGTGCGTCTGGAGCGTCGCCAGCTCCGCGGCCCCGACGGTCTCGACGGTTTTCTTCATCTGGGCGATGTAATTGCCGACCTTGACCTTATCCGCGGCAAGCTGGAGGATCGAGTCGAGCGTTTCTTTCTCGTTGATGACTCCGGCCTCGACGTAGGCCCGCGAGCTCCGGTAGGCGTCTTCGAGCGTTTTCTCCTCGGCCCTGTTCAGCGTTTCGAGCCCGGCCACCAGGTAATGACCGAGACGCCGCGTGCCGTTGCTGGTCGTCTCGCCGGCGATCGTGATCGCCATGGCGTCATCGGCGGAAGCGATCGTGTAGGCTCCGGCCGCGCCGATGAGTGAGGCCCGTTTCATCTGCGTCGCGTCGGACTTGTCGGCCGTGTCGCCGGTCGTGTGATACCAGCGGTCGGGCCAAGCGATCATCATGATTCCCGGGACGCCCACGCCCCAGTCATTGAAGACCTCGTGGTCGGAAGCGCCGTAATGGGTTTCGATCGAATACCAGAACGGTTCGTCGGCGCCGAACGGAGCGACAACGCGGACCGGGACTTTATAGAAGTCCCCCCGGTTCTGGATGCGCTCCCGGTTGCCCTCGCCGATGTAGCGATAGATGTTTTCCATCACGTCGTTGATGTAATGGGGGTTGCCGAAGGTCGTCCGCATCAGGCAAAAGAAGGCCTGGTTCTTGCTCAACCACTCGCCGACCATGTCCATGTTGATGTTGGCCAGGGTTCGGGCCATGATTTCCTTGTGTTCGCCGGCCCATTTGCCGATGCCGGAAAACTCCGGCCCCCAGACGAAGCGGATCGTCCGCTTCGGTTTCGGCAGCCGGCCGTCGCCGATGAGGGTGTTCAGAATCCGGGCCGCTTCGAGAATGCCGGCGCTACCGGAGATGTTGTCGTTGGCGCCCTGCTTGACGATGCCTTCGAAGCTGTGCGCGGAGAAGATGACTTCGCCCGCGTTGGGGTCGGTGCCGGGAATGAAGGCCGTGACGACTTCCATATTGTACTTTTCCTGATTCGCGGCGACCTGAGCGCGAACCGTGATTTTTTCTCCGGCCATCAGGCGCTGCTTGAGAAAATCGCCTTCGCGCACCGGGACCTGAAATCCGAACTTGGGCGGAGGCGGCGGGGGCGGAGGAGTCTGGCCCGCGGCCTGCTGTCCCCGTTGGCCGCCGCCCATCCGGAAGCCGATGCCGCTCGGCGCCATCTGGAGCGGATCGAAATAGGGCCGGGACATGGAGATGCCGACGACGCCCAGGGCGCCTTTCTGGTTGCACGCCAGGTTATACACCTGGCCCAGCGAGCCTTCCGTAACCACGATCTTGCCTTCGACCTTGGCCGCCTCCACTTCGGCCGGCGTGCCGCGGCCGACCCAGACAAGGTCCGCGCTGACATCGCTGTTGGCGCTGCCCTGAGCCAGCATTGAAATGCTGTCTTCGGTCGAAGCGAGCTTGCGCAGGCCGGGCTTCGTCTCCCAGAGCTCCCCTTTGACGGCATCCCATGTTTCGCCGCTTGGATATTTGATCAATTCCGCGTTCGGGAATCCGTATTCCTTGAGGCTTTTCATCAAGACCTGGGATTCCCAGAGAGTCGTCGCAAATTCTTCATGGGGACGGTTCCGGAAGTACGTGGCGATGTCCTGGATCGTCGAAAGCGCGGTCTCTCCCGACGATTCGCCGATGATGAGATCCATCTGCCCCTTGGGCAGGAATGTCCAGTACAGCCACGGCAAATACTGCCCCGCCGAAAATCCGCCGAAAACGGTCAGAAGCGCGGCGAGAATCAAGACTTTTCGGATTTTCATGAATTCCTCCTTTTAAAAACCGGGGATATGATCCGAATTCTCTTGAATTCGGCGCGTGTCCCCCGGATCATTGTCGAATACGTTCCCGCTCATCATTCTTCGGCAAAAGGCCGGTCGATGGAAACGGCTTCCATCCCGCCGAGATAACGGGCGCCGTCTTCGGTGACGACCATGCAGTCTTCGGTCCGGATCCCGAATTCACCGTAGACATAAATGCCGGGTTCGTTGGAAAACGTCATCCCCGGTTCGAGCTTGAGGGTGTTGCCCTTGACCAGGTATGGATATTCATGGCCTTCCATCCCGATGCCGTGGCCGACCCGGTGGGCGAAATATTTATATCCGGGTCCATAGCCGGCGTCCTCGACGACCTTGCGCGCCGCCGCGTCCACGTCTTCGCACGCGGCCCCGGGCCGGGCTGCTTTCAAGGCCGCCGTCTGCGCTTTCTTGACGATTTCCCAGACCTTCATCTGTTTATCCGTGGGCTTGCCGAAGACGATGGTCCGGGTGACGTCCGAGCGATAGCCCTCTATGCCGCAGCCGCCGTCAACCATGATCACATCTCCCTCCGCAAGAGTCCGCGGCACGCGCGAGCCGTGGGGAAACGCCGTGCTCAAGCCGAACTGCGGACCGCCGCTTCCGCTCGCGCCTATCTGGGAATGGGCGGCGCTGATGGCTCCGGAGAGATCGCGCTGGCTCATTCCCGCCCGGATCTGCTTGAATCCTTCCCGATAAGCCAATTTGGTGATTTTATTGGCGAGGTCCATGTAGCCGATTTCCTTGGGTGTCTTAGTCCCGCGGCAGCCGTCGGTCACGACCGCCCCGTCCGCGAGCTCAAGCTGGGGAGCGTCGGTCATGAGGCCGAAGATCTGGAAGCCGCTCGTCGAGGGCCCGATCCCGAGCCGGCCGGAGCGGACTCCCAGGTCGGCCATGATCTGGCCGATGAGCTTATAGGGGCTTTCATGCTCCTGCCACACCTTGATGTCTTGACCGTCGGGGATGAGCTCTTTGGCCCGCTCGAACTCGAAGGACGGGCAGACCCAAACCGGATGGCCTTTCTTATTGAGCACGGAGGCAAAAGTCCGCTCGCTCGTTCCCCAGTTGACCTTCGTGAAATAGACGAGGTTGACCCCTCCCGTAAGAAGGACGGCGTCGATCTTATGATTCGCCATCAACCGGCGGGCTTTTTCGAGCCGGGCCTCGTAGTCTTCCGGGCCCAGAGGCTGGACTCCCTTGAGTAAGTTCTCGGGCTTCACCAGCGCCTGAGGATTCGATTGGGCTAAAAGGCTCTTCCCAAAACCGGAAAGAGACAGGGACAGACCCCCGATCTTGAGAAAATGGCGGCGGGATATCATCGGGTTACTCCTTGGCCAGGGATTTTTCGCGGGCAGGATAATCGTCTCATTCCAAATGTAATTCAGAAGATATATCACCGCCTTTCCGAGATGTCAAATAAAACGGAACCATCGCTCTCCGCCTCTTTCCGCCTCCTTTATTTGACATTCCGCCGGGAAAGCAGTAAGGTCTTAAGGTAGTTGTTAAGGAGACATAGATGTTTCTATTCGGACCTATCGGACCACAGGAACTTCTCATCATCCTGCTCATCGTTGTCGTCCTCTTCGGCGCCCGCAAGCTCCCCGATCTCGGAAAATCCCTGGGTGAAGGAATCAAGAACTTTAAAAGCTCCATCGCCGGCAAAGACAAACCCAAAGACGAGAATCCGCCTGAAAATAAACCCCAGCCCCCCGCCAAGGATTGATGAGACGGACGATCGAGAAACTCGCCCAGGAGCGGCGGGATAAAGACCGGGAATTCCAAAGAAAAATCCAGGAGCTTAAGGACCGCGCGGAAACGCTCGGGGTCAAGGACCTGGCCGCTGCCCTGATCGACCTTTACGATCTCCAGAGCGCCCTCACCGACGCCAAGGACAAGGAGTGGGACGCCCTCGGCAGCAACCACGTCGCGCTGATTTTTAAAAGCATGGAATGGCGCGTGGATAAGCTCGCCGCGGCCTACGATGATGTCCAAAACCTGCTGAAAAAATCCGCCCTGCTGAAAGACCAGCTGGAGCGGCTTCTGGCCGCCCTCGAAAAGGGTCCGAGGCCATCGCCCGCCCAGGTCCGGGAGATTCTCGAACCGCTCGAAGACAGCAGGTACACGGGTTTCGAAACACGCTTTCGGGGCGCGGAAGAGGAGGTCGTCCGGCAGCAAGCTCCATACCTCGCCCTGTTCAAGCCCGGCGGCACGATCCTCGACCTCGGCTGCGGCCGCGGCGAATTCCTCGACCTCCTTAAAAAGAACGGATTCAGGGGCTTCGGCGTCGACGGCAACAGCCAGATGATCGATATCTGCCTGGACAAAGGATTGGACTGCCGGAAAGGAGACATCCTGGAAATGCTGTCCGACCAGCCGGACCGCTCGCTCGACGGGATTTTCTCCTCTCAAGTCGTCGAGCATCTCCCGCCCCCCTACCTTAAAAGACTGGTCGAACTCTCATCCGCCAAGCTCGCTCGCGGAGGCGTCATCCTCATCGAAACCATCAATCCGGCTTCGGTCTTCGCCCTCGTCGAGATCTATTTTCTCGATATGAGCCACGAGCGGCCCGTCCATCCCCAGGCCCTCAAATTCCTGATGGAATCCGCCGGGTTCGACGACGTTGAGATTATCTATTCCGCGGAGCTCAGCGCCGAGCGGCTCCAAAACGTGCCCGGGGCCGACGAAACGGCGAGCGTCCTCAACCGCAATATCGACCGCCTGAACGCGCTTCTTTACGCAGCGCCCAATTACGCGGCCGTCGGGAAAAAGAAATAGTCATGCCCTCTTACGCCGGCTTCGACCTCGGAGGGACTCAGCTTAAATACGGAGTGATCGATGGCTCGGGAACGATCCTATTCAAGGACAAAGCCCCGACGCCTCCGTCAATCGACGGGCTTTTAGACCTCATCGACTTCGCCTGGAGCGGCTTGAAAAAGCACGGGCGGCATAAGATCGCCGCCGCCGGATTCGGAATCCCCGGCATCTACGACCTCAAAGAAAAAAGGATCCTCCAGTCTCCCAACTACGCGGACCTCGATCATTTCGACCTCTATCCCGCGATCGCGAAACGCGTCGACGTCCCTTTTTGGGTGGACAACGACGCCAACATGGCCGCCTTCGGCGAATGGGCCTGCGGCGCCGGACGAGGCGTCTCGAGCATGGTCTTTCTCACGATCGGGACCGGAATCGGGGGCGGGATCATCCTCGACGGGAAGCTTTGGCAGGGAGGAAGCGGTTACGCCGGCGAAGTCGGCCACTTGATCGTGAATCCCGGCGGCCGGCGCTGCAAATGCGGCCTTCGAGGTTGTCTCGAAACGGAGGCCTCGGCCCCGGCCATCGTCCGAAAATATCTCGCCCTGACAAAAAAGAGGGAGCGCCTCACGGCCGAAGACGTCTATCGGCGGGCAAAAAAAGGCGAAGCGAAGGCGCGACGGGCTTTTGCCCAGGCGGGTTACTACCTGGGAATCGGGCTGGGGATTCTCATCAATCTTCTCAATCCCGAAAAAATCCTTCTCGGCGGCGGCGTGATGACCAGGGGAGAATTCCTCCTCAGCACCGCGATCCATGAAGCCAAGCGGAATTCATATGCGGCATCCTTTGCCCATTGTTCGATCGAAAGAGCGAGCCTGGGCAACGACGCCGGGCTCATCGGCTCCGCAGCCTGGGCCAAAGAAAATCTGAGAAAGACGAAAAAACCGGAATCTCCCTAGTCCGGGGTGGGCACAAGGTCAATACCTCGAGCCGCAACGCGACGTTCAGTTCATGACTTGAAGGGCACGGATTTTTTCGCCGTTTCGCCCCCCGTCATATTCGTCAGAGTGATGAAAAGCCGGCCTTCATCGACCGCCAGACGGGCCGCGGTTTCCCCAGACAAGATCGAAATAGGGATCTCCAAGACGTAGTTTTGGCCGGAACGTCGATCCAGTTCGCCTTCCTCGAGGACGATATCGTAAGAGTTCTTGTATGCCCACAGCGTCGTCTTTCCGCTGTCGCGAATCTCGAGCTGGACGGCCAGCGTCGTTTTCATCCTCTTCCCGTCGGATTTATACCAGATCCGGTCAAACGGGATTCCTAAAATAAGGCTCCCTTGGATCCGCGATTCTTCCCGGACGGCGATCTTCAGCTGCGCTTCGAAATCGAACGACTTCCCTTCCTCGGGCCCGGCCTTCCGCGCTCCCGCTTTGGCCGAACCCGGCGCCCCCGCGTCCAGGAGACCGAGAGATCTCAGCGGAGTCAAATCAAAAGTCATGAGCTTGAACTGGCCGACGCAGTTCTCGTCCAAGAAAACGATCGGATAGTTACCGTAATACCAGATCTCCTGGCAGCGGGAATAAGGATCGGCGCCCATGGGCTGGGTGATCCGGTCATGCGGCGGACCGTAGTGAATATAGATCCGCCCTCTGTCCGTCAGCCAGCCCTGGATGCCTTCCCCGGTGAAAATTTTATTCGCCGCGTCGATCCGGCCGAAATACTCGGATTTGAGCTCGTTTTCTTCCGTCGTCGGGTCCGGGTCGAGGCGCTTCCAAAACTCTTCGATGAACGCCGGCTTTTCGTTATCCGGAAGTTGGAGAAAAGTTTTTCTTTCCTGCGCGGTTATGAGATAGCGGACCTTGCTGAGAAAGTCCGCGTTCACGGGATCGAGACGCCGTTCCAAGTTGTAGAGATTGCAGGCCGGCAGAATGGAGAGGATAAGCAGACTCGCTAAAATCATCCGCCTGGAACCGCTCATCATTTCTTCTCCTTTACGGCCTCGGCCTTCTTCCGGACTTCGGGTTGTCGGGGATCGATCGCCAGCGATTTTTCCCAGGATGCCGCGGCATCACGGGATTTGCCCATCAGGGCATAGCCATCGCCGATCGCGTTCAGAATGTTGATATTGACCCCAAAATGGGAAAGGGCCCGCTCGAAAATTTCGACAGACCGGGCGGGATCGCCGAGTCTCTGATAAGCCAGGCCGGCCAGCCACAAGGTTTCATAGTCCGGAGTCTGGGTTTGTTCCAGAAACCGGGAAAGAATGCCGGGCATCTTCGCGAATTCGTTCAAGGCCTCATACGCCCGGGCCAGGGCCAAGGCCGTAGCGACGGAATCCGGCTTTTCCTTGAGCGCCCACTCGAGGTATTGTTTCGCCTCCGCAAAACGGCCGGCATTGAAGAGCTGGCTCCCGACGAGCTGGGCATAGAGCGGGTCCGAAGATCCGGGCACGATTTTGGAATAGAACCAGGGCCGGGGGACGGCTTCCTGGTGGGTGACGTCGAATTCTTCAGCGGCGGCCAGAAGCTCCCGTCCGCCGGCGAGGACCGAAATCTTCAGGCTGTAATGGGCGGAAGGAATCTCGGCCAGCACGACCAGCTCCAGAATATTGGGATATTCGGCATATTCTGCGATCGGCCGGCACCGTTCGAACGCGCTCTGCCCGTCGCGAAAAAACTGCAGCCGGATTTCGCCCGACCGTCTTTGCTCAGCCGTGAGGCCGAAGACCTGGAAAGCGACGGTCAGCGTATCGTTTCTCGTAAAGACGCGATTTGGCTGGCAATAGATCTGGGCGGATCCGATCTGGAAGGGTTTGAGCCGTTTCTGCGCGCCGTCCGCCGCCGCGGTTCTATAGCCGAGAAGGGGTGACATGATCTGGAGCGCCGGCTGTTCTCCGGGAACGAGAAGAGTGTTTTCGAGCGAGGTGAATTCCTTGGAAATTTCATTCTTCACCAGGATCGAAAGTTTGTAGGTCCCGGGAATGAGCGGAAACATGTCGTGAAGGTCGAAAGGCATTCGACTGGCTTCCTTCATCCGGGCTTCATCCAGGGAAAGAGAGACGGGGCGCTCGAACTGGTAGATCATTTTTCCATCCAGCGCGGAGACGGTCCCGTTGATCTTCAGCGTCGCAGAGTAGGTGTTTCCGAAAGCATTGACCGAAAGTTTCCTCAACTCGACGGCGTAGTGAACAAAAGCCAGGCCGCCCGGCTCCTTGAAAACCTTGACCAGGGAATCGCTGTCGAGATAATTGGCCGAGTATTCGACTTCAACCAGGTCTTTAAACTGAAGAAATTTTTGAGCGTATCTGTCCTCGACCTGAGTCCGGGGTACGGCTTCGACCTTCTGGAGGAGCAGATCCGAGGCGAGCGACGGCCGGACTAATCCCGACCCTCTATCCCCGGAAATGAGAGACAGCGAGACATCGGCCAGGGCCGGCTCAATCTGCCTGAGGGCTTGATAGGCTTTCGTGTAATCCACCGGATCCCCGTAATAGGTCGTCATGAGAGCCCGGGGACCGTCTTTCGCCGGGCTGTAGAGCTTGTAGTCGCCGATTCCGGCCTCCTGAAAAAAGACGAGGTTGAATCCCACCGGCAAACCGAGGCTCTCCTTGTTCTGATAGAACCAGATTTCGGACGGATAGACGCCCGTTTTGCCCTCGAACTTCTGGATGTCATTCGGTTCGCCGAGGATGATATAGATCCGGCCGCGGTCGGTCCTCCATCCCGGGACAGGCGCCGAACGGCCGAAATACCGGTTGGCATAGCCGATCCTCCGATAATGTTCCGTCCTGAACTCGTTTTCCGGCGTTCCCGGCGTCGGATCCCGGTGCTTCCAGAAGGCGCCAATGAAAAGATCCCGGTCGCGGTCGGTCTGGAGCTTAAGAAAGACCTCTCTCTCCCGGGCCGTAATGATGTAAACCACATCCTCATCAAGCCATTTCTTATACGGCGAAGGCAGCGCCGTCTTCTGGGAAGCCGCGGCTCCCCCGGTCCAAAAGGCGGCCACCATAGCCGCCGTAATCAGCGCCGCGCATCTTCTCATGAGGATTTCTCGGGCGCCTTTGAAGGCGCCGTGCGCTTAAGATAAATCTTTAACCCGGGAAATTCAATGGCTGCGACATATCCATTATCACCGATAGAAAACGGACGGAATTCCGGGACGTGAACGAAATCTCCAGCCTTCGTATCGTGGACCAGGAATTCTGTCCTTCAAGCGTCTCCGTTTGTGGGATTTCATCTCGGTGCCGGAATCATATGTCGCGGAATCCCGGGGAAAAGCCGGGCTTACCCGGCCTGCGTCGCGGCTTTTGTGTAATACCGACTGATGTATTTTTCCTGGACGCGGAAAGACCAGTGGACGTCCCGAATAAAGTTGACCGCCTCTTTTTTGTTTTTGGCTTTGATGAACCCGACGAGCTCTCTGTGCTCTCCGATGGAGGCCACCTCCCACTCCTTGACGAAGCCCGGTTGGCGGGGAAAATCGTAGAGCCGCTTTTTCAGGGTGACGGCGATTTTGACCAGGTTCCTGTTGCCGCAGAGGTTGAGGAAGACGTTGTGGAAATTCAGGTTCTTCTCGTAGTAGAGGTCGAAATCGTCCCGGTCGATGGCCTCATTCATTTCCGCGTTCATCCGTTCAAGATAGGCCATATCCTTGTCCTCGAGGCGATCGAACGCCAGAAGGAGAGCCGTGCTTTCGAGGGCGCCGATGATCTCGTAGTAATCGCGAATGTCCTGAATCGAGAGGCTATTGACCACGACCCCTCGCCGGGGGAGGATCGTGACGAATCCCTCCATTTCGAGCTGGAGCAGGGCGTCGCGGAGGGGCGTCTTGCTCACCCCCAATTTTTTCGAAGTTTCCTCCATAGCGATGGCCGAACCGGGAAGAAGGCGCCCCCTCCTCATCTGTTCGCGGAGATATTCGTAGACCTGTTCTTTCAGCGATTTGATGTTCAGAATCGAATGATTCTCCACGGCGAAAAAATTATCCTTCAGAAATTCTTGAAACTTAGAATAGTGATGTCCGCGGGCAATGTCAAGGAATGCGGCCGGCGGGCGGCCCCCATTCATTTTTGCCCCCGTCTGTGCTATAAGAATTTCACGAGGAGAAGCCCGTGATCGAATTCAAGCGCGTTTCCAAGAGCTACAACAAAGGCAAAGTCCGGGCGGTCGATGACCTGACGATGACCGTCAATTCGGGCGAAATCTTCGGCTTTCTCGGCCCCAACGGAGCGGGGAAGACGACGACGATCAAGATGGTCGTCGGGCTTCTCAAACCCGACGCCGGAACGGTCGCGGTCAACGGCCTCGATATCCAGAATGATCCGCTGAAATGCAAATCGATCACGACCTATGTCCCGGACTATCCGGCCGTCTATGAACGCCTGACCGGCCTGGAATACCTGAACTTCATCGGAGACGTCTACGGCGTCCAGAAAAAAGAACGGCTGGCGCGGATCGAACAATGGCTGGAGATCTTCGAACTCTCCGGCGCCGTCGGAAACCCCATCCAGAGCTACTCCCACGGTATGAAGCAAAAAATCGTTCTCATCGCCGCCCTTCTTCCCGCGCCGCAGGTCATGGTCCTGGACGAACCGATGGTCGGGCTGGACCCGCGGTCCGCCCATCATATGAAGGAGATGATGCGGGAACATTGCGACGCGGGCGGAACGCTCTTTTTCTCGACCCATATCATGGAAGTGGCCGAGAGGCTCTGCGACCGGATCGGGATCATCAACCGGGGAAAACTCATCGCCTGCGGGACGATGGACGAGCTCCGGAAATTGAACGCAGAGCAGTCGCTCGAAAACATCTTCCTCGAACTGACCGAGACATGACGAAACTCCTCTCTCTGATCCGAGTCAGCCTCCGGGCGAATTTCGGGCTGTCCGTTCTCCGCTACCGGATCTTCACCGAGAAGAGGGATCGCTGGATGATCCCGCTGATCGGCCTGGCCGTTCTCGGACTCGGCCCGACGCTCTACGGCTATCTCAAGCTGATCGAGGTCCTCTACGGAATGCTCGTGGTGATCGGGCAGCAGTCCGCAATCTTGACCTTCGGCATTCTCTCCGGGCAGATCCTCATCCTCATTTTCGGCCTGTTCTATGTCATCTCGTCCTTCTATTTCTCGCGCGACCTGGAAATCCTCATTCCACTGCCGCTCAAGCCGTTCCAGGTCATGCTCTCGAAGTTCGCGGTCATCCTCGTCAATGAATATCTGACCGTGGCCGCGTTTGTCCTCCCGGTTTTCATCTACTATGGAATCCTGGCGAAAGCCGGCCTTCCCTACTGGGCCAATGCCCTCCTGGTCTATCTTCTTCTGCCCGTCATTCCACTGGCTATCGTTGCCCTGCTGTCCATCGGCATGATGCGCATCGTCAACATCAGCCGGAAAAAAGACGCCCTGATTATCGCCGGCAGCCTGACTTTGATCGCATCCGGCCTGGCCTTTCAATTCGTCTTGAGCCGGTCCGCCGGTTCCGGAATCAACGCTCAAGCCCTGACCGATCTTTTCGCTTCCCCGGACAGCCTTCTGACGCGGATCGGGGCGAAATTCCCGCCCAGCATCTGGGCGACCAAAGCCCTGGCCGGAGGATGGAGCGCGAACGGAATCCTCAACCTCCTCGTTCTCAGCGGCGTTTCGTTCGTTTTTTTCATCGGCATCCTGGCCCTCTCGGAAAAAACCTTTTACCGGGGTCTGATCGGAATCGGCGAGATTTCAAGCCGAAGGAAAGCGCTTTCCGCTCTCGAAATCTCGCGCAAAATCTCGTCCGGAAGAAGGCCCATCCGGGCGATTTTCCGGCGCGAAGTCCGGATCATGAACCGGACGCCGATCTTCCTCCTCAACGGCGTCTTGACCGTCGTCCTGATTCCGCTCGTCTTCTTCATCATGGCCAAGGCGGGATCCAGGGACGCCAGCCTGGTCGCGCTTCTGGGCGCTTTTTCCTCGGGCAACGCCTCGATAACCGCGCTTGTCGTTGCCGGATTCATGACCCTCTGCGGGACGATCAACGGAACGGCGTCCTCCGCGTTCTCCCGCGAGGGCGGCCAGTTCTGGATCTCGAAAGCGATTCCCGTCGCGCCGAAGGATCAAGTCATCGCCAAGTTCTTTCATTCTTACATGATCGCCCTTCTTGGAATCCTCGCCGCCGCCCTTGTCTGCCTCCGGGCGTTTCACGTGAACATCAGCGCCCTTGCGCCGGCCGCAGCCCTGGCCCTTGCCGCGTCGGTTTTCCTGGTCGTGATCGGAATGATCATCGACCTGGCCAGGCCGCTTCTCGATTGGATCAACCCCATGAAGGCGATCAAACAGAATTTGAATGTCCTCTTCGCGACAATCGCCGACATGGGAATATTGGTGAGTTTAGGATTCGCGGCGGCCCGCCTTCTCAAGGCCGGAATTCCCGGCCGGAGCCTCTTGTTCGTTCTGTTCGCCGTCCTTTGTGTTTTTGCCGCGGGCAGCTTTCTCCTTCTTCTGAAATTCGCCGAGAAGCGCTACCGGGAGATCGAGATATGAAGGGCGCGCGCGACCATTATTTTTTTGAAAAATTGGATGGGAGTCGGACAAAACGTCTTCGACAAGCCGGGCCGTCTCCGCACTTCAATCTGAGAACGAGAAAAACACAGGATTCCCTAACGAGGACGACCCTTGATTATCGGACCAAAACTTAAGCGCCCGAACGAATTCAATAGATAAACGCGGCTAATCCAAAACGGAGACCGATTTCATGTTGCCCCGGGAAGTCTTTGGGTTTTCCGTAGGAGTAAAAAGCCTCTCCCGTAAGCGCGACATTCTTGGAAATCGGAAAGGCAAGTCCCCCTGAGAAAGAAAATGAGTTCGACCAATTTTCCATCCCTGACTCGCTGACGATATTGGAAAGGTAAGCGGAAGCGTGAAAAAATGGATAAATCCTGCTGTTGGCATTTCCGATATAGTACGTGAGAGCGGGTCCGATCCCGAATATTGTTCTAGAAAAGGAATGATTCCCATGACTGTAATATCGGGTCAAATAGTCCACATAGAGGGAACCTCCGACGGCCAAATTCGGGATTAAGAAATATTGGAGATTCGGAGAAAAAGATAGATTTGTCAGCCAGTCTTGATCGTCATTATAAATACGGAAACCGGCGCTTCCGCTCGCGAGGACACTGCCGCGATCGATCGCATACTTCCTCTGTCCCTGCAAGACAAGAGGAAAAATCATGACAATACATAAAAGTAAAATGGCGCTCTTCTTCATCGCTGCCTCCCTTCCTAAAATTTCAGGCTAGAAGCCGAAAAAGTGAATCCCGAATAGATTGCTGAAACATTTTTCAAATAGTAGCTGTCAATCTTAGAATCTCGCGGATCTCCTTTTTTATCGAGAATCGCCGCTTTCCCGATTTAGCGGAAAATGACATAGAGCGCGAGGGTCAGGACGATGACCAGGGGACCGAGCCATTTCAGGGCCGGCGCCGGAGTCAGGTCAAAATCTTTTTGGACGGGCAGCGTCACGGGCTCGGTGAGCGGCCTCATCGCCGTCAATACCGCCAGGACCGCCATGACGGCGACGAACGTGATCCCGATCCGGTTGAGGAAGGCGATGTTCCTCGCGAACAAAAGCAGCCCGCCGTAGACCGGGACGTTCAGGAGAAGGGCGACGACGCCCGCGACGCGGGGCGCCTTTTTGACGAACAACCCGAAGACAAAGGCCGCCAGAATGCCGGGCGAAATGAATCCCTGGAATTCCTGGATATAGTTGAAAATCCCCTTGAACTTGGGATTGCCGAGCTGGGGAGCGATGAGACAGACGATGACGACAAAGACGAGGGTCGCCCACCGTCCGAGCGCGATCAGCGACTTTCCGTCGGCGTCCTTTTTTATGTGCCGCTTGTAAAGGTCCATCGTCAGAAGCGTGGCCACGCTGTTGAGCAGCGATCCAAGGGTGCTGATGACCGCGCCGGCGATCGCCGCCAGGATAAAGCCGCGTATCCCGGGCCCGACAAGATTCCGGATAAGCAAGGGATAGGCCATGTCCGTGGTCGCGCCCGGAGCCGTCAGCTGGGTCCGATAGAGCTGCCAGGAAATGATTCCGGGCATAATGATGATGAACGGAATGAGGAGCTTGAGAAACGCGGCGAAGATGATGCCCAGTTGTCCCTGGCGGAGGCTCTTGGCCGCCAGCGTCCTCTGGGTGATGAACTGGTTGAGCCCCCAGTAATAGAAATTGGGAATCCAGAGGCCGATGAGGAGCGTCGTCCAGGGTATGACGGGATGGTTGGCGGGCATGATGACATGGAGCTTTTCTCCGCTCCCCGCAACGAAGGCACCCCATCCGCCCACGGCCTTGAGGCCGACGATGAGCGTGATGACGCCGCCAAGGATGAGCGCGGAGCCCTGGAAGAGGTCGGCCCAGGCGACTGCCTTCAATCCGCCCCAGGTCGTATAAATCGCGGCAATGATGCCGATGAGCCAGACCGATTTCACCAGGTCGATGTCGAAAACGGTGTGCAAAGCGAGAGCGCCGGTGTAAACGACCGCGGCGATGCTCACCGCAACATAGATGATAAGAAGGTAGAAGGCCATGATTCCGCGCGCGGCCGGCCCATAGCGGTATTCAAGGTATTCGGGGATCGTATAGATGCCGGCTTTGAGAAATTTAGGCAGGAAGAAAAGGGCGACGATGACGAGGGTGATCGCGGCCATCCATTCGTAGCTTGCGACCGCTAAACCGGCGATTCCTGCACCCTGGCCCGACATGCCGACGAAATGCTCGGTCGAGATGTTCGCGGCGTTCAGCGAAAATCCGATCAGCGGCCAGACGAGGCTGCGGCCGGCCAGGAAGAAATCCACGCCCGACCTCTCGCGCCGGCTCTTGTACATGCTCACGCCGATGACGAGGGCGAAGAACGCGACAAAGA